>Ga0214192_1000963_pt1 | contig 16603 bp, 11 predicted proteins | sample TroBogEpilimnion_44_FD_153030 | JGI IMG/M metagenome (GOLD analysis project Ga0214192, IMG submission 153030) | Freshwater microbial communities from Trout Bog Lake, WI - 29JUL2008 epilimnion | ecosystem: Environmental > Aquatic > Freshwater > Lake > Epilimnion/Euphotic zone | place: Trout Bog... | reverse complement strand
GATTGAAGCAGCTCTGCAGGCTTTGAACCAAGCCCCACCAGAAATCAACATCAAGACCAAATTTGTCGAAGTCAGTCAGGATGACGACAAAGCTCTCGGTTTCACCTGGTATATGGGCAACACCCAACTGGGTGCTGGAGTTGGACTCGCTGGAGGTACTCAACCAACGCTTCAGGGAAATACAACTTCTCCAAATTTCCCTGGCACATCTGCGGCCAATATCATTCCCTCGAGCGCCACAGATAATAACGTCACTACCGGTTTGAGAAATACTTACGGTCAAAAAGCAAGCAGCGCAATCCCGACGCTTGCAACCATCACAGGTATTCTCTCGCAGCCACAATTCCGCCTGGCAATTCAGGCGTTGGAGCAGCGCAGCGGTTTTGAAGTGTTGAACGAACCCGAAGTGACTACTGAAAGCGGACGTCAGGCACAGTTCCAAGCAGTGGACATTGAAACGATTGTTACCGGGTTGAACGTGAATAACAGCAGCAGCTCCGCTCCTTCCACCGGTTCGGGAACCACGGTCTCTTCGGCATCCACTGCTGCAAATTACAGCACGGATTCCTTCCCTCTGGGACCCACACTGGACGTTATTCCATACGTCTCGGCTGACGGTTTCACCATCCAGATGACCATCATTCCAACATTCACAGAATTTTTGGGATATGATTCGCAGCCACAATTTAATTCACAGTCGGTTATCGGTGGCGCAACCGCCAATGGCCAGCTTTCTGCCACACAACCCTTGCCCAAATACCGTCTGCGCCAGGTAACCACCAGTGCCATCGTGTATGATGCTCAAACCATCGTTCTTGGCGGATTGATCAGTGATTCTGTAACCAAGGTGAAGGACAAGGTGCCCTTCCTGGGTGACCTTCCCTTGGTCGGCCGCTTGTTCCAAAGTTCGTCGAGCAGCAAGAGCAAGAAGAATTTGATGATTTTCGTGACACCGACTATCATTAATCCAGATGGCACTCGTTATCATTCTGATGAGGAAATGCCGTTTAATCAGAACTCCGCTACTGTTTCCGGACAATAGAACAGGGATTGAACGATTAGCCAATAGATCCAAGGGCAATTCTTCAGATGAATGAGGATGAAGACTTGGGAACATTTTGACACTCCTATTACTCTTAAATCTGAGGAGTAATACGAAAAAAAGACTGGCCGTTGGGTTGTGAGCAGAAAGGCTGCACACTCAAAGAATGATCGACAAGCACTGGCAGGCTTGTCACGAAACGAATAAAGCTTATGTCATATTTGCAGAGTGCCTGTAAAACGCTGGGAGCCTTTTTAGTGTGTGTGCTCATCCCGTGCGCCGTATTCGGGCAAATTACCAATTATTACGTTCCTCAGGCGGGCGAATACTATCCGCTGGGTAGTTTGCCCGGCGATCAGGACAATTCCGCTCTGGCTGTCAGTACCAATGGTGGTTACGTTGTTTGGCAGGATCAAATCTCGGATCAAAATGGTTTGGGATTAAGTTTCGTCTCCTTGGATGCAACTTTTTCACCTGCCACAGCACCCCAAGTTGTTAACACGATTATTGCGGGAGATCAAGAAAACCCGCAGGTGGCGTTATTGAAGGGGGGCGGGGCTGTATTTGTCTGGCAGGGAGGTCAGCAAGGTTTTCAGCACATCTACGCGCGATTCCTCAATGTTAAAAGCGGCGGTGGTTACACATTCGGGACCAATGTGGACTTGATGGTCAACGCCAATACCAATTATTTCCAGCAGGATCCAGCCCTGACGGTGCTGGCTAACAGCAACGTGCTCGTCACTTGGGCTAGTTGGGGTGAGGACAATCTCGATGGTTTTCAGGGTGTATACGCCCAATTATTATCCCCAACTGGCCAGAAAATTGGAACGGAGTTTTTGGTTAATAAGTTCACTCCTTGGAATCAAAGAAGTCCATCCGTGGCATCATTTGCCAACGGCAACTTTATAATAACATGGGTTTCAGAACAGGAGACCGCCAGCACTTCTGTAGGTTCCACCGGGGTAACCGTCGGAACTTACAACAGCGTGGATATCTATGCCCGATTGTTTAATTCCACTGGTACAGCCTTGGGAAATGAATTCCGCGTCAATACCAGCACGAACACATGTGCAAATCCAGTCATAGCCGTTGCGTCCGATAATTCCTACACCTTCGCCTGGTCTGAACTGAACATAACCAACACCGTCAATGGCTGGGATATTGTATCGAGACCTTACAGTGCGTCAGGGGTGGGAGGTTCCAGTCAGTACGTGAATAGCCAAAAATATTACAACCAATACCAACCGCGTATAGCAGCAGCAGGAACCGATTTCATGGTTGTATGGACAAGCGACAATCAGGATGGTTCGCGGGAAGGCGTTTATAGCCAATTCTTAAGGAGTGACGGCACGCTTGAGGGAGTTGAAACCAAGATAAACACCACGGTTTTGAACAGCCAGAAATTCCCGGCTGTTGCTTCTGATGGAGTGGGTCGATTCATTGTAACGTGGTCCAGTTATATGGGATTTCCGGCCGGCATGGACTTGGCGGCTCAACGTTACAGCACAACTCTTCAGCCTCTGGCCGCGCCTTCGACTCCCTCTGTTTTCTCTCTTGAGAATTACAATTTCAGTGTGACGTGGCCTCCAGTTGCTGGATTCAATGTCAGCTCGTACCAGCTTTATATTGATGGAACACCCTTATCCGTGGGAACAAACCACTGGAGTAACGCGACAAATTACAATTACTTCTTTGGGCCCTATACAACGCACACATTCCAATTGAGCTACATATTAGTGGATGGAAGGATTTCCCCACTCTCCGGAATATCCACGAACACTACTTCGGGCCCTACAGATTATGCTGTCGGTTTGCCGGTGGACTGGGAAATTAAGTATTACGGAACTAATTCCGCAAATTGGGTAAGCACCACCACCATATTGGCTCCAGGGGTGACTGTGGGAATGGTCTATGGATGGGGAGCAAATCCAAAAGATTCCACCACATGGTTGAAACAGAGCATCACGCATAACTCTCAGGGAGTTTACCTGAATTGGAATACCATTCCCGGTGGTATTTATCAGGTTTTGACCTCAACATCGGCATCAGGGCCATGGACTAACTATGGAACCGCAAGGTTTGCCGCCAGCAGCTCTGATTCAATTTTTCTGGGCACCACCGGACAAGGTTTCTTCCAAATCGTGAGGAACCGCTACTAAAACAGTTTATTATGTGCAAATCGTTCCATAAATTAATTTTAACTCTGTTGTTACTGACGCTGGGTGCTGATTGCAGTTTTGGCTTTTCGATGTTCGGACCCTACGATACATGGCAGGTAGCCGCCCTAGGTTACCAACAACCGGAAGATTATGGTGGACCTCAAAACCTGGGGGATCGTTTCCGCTGGAATACCAAGGTTGTGTTTTACGCCTGTGACTCAAGTTTCACTTCCTTCTTCGGCGCCACAGGTGTTTCGGAAGTGGATAAGGCTTTCACTTATTTCAATACTTTGTCGGATCAACATGGGCACACCAATTTGTCGACAATGATTACGACCGATTTTCCTTTGAACACCACAAGGGCAAATCAAACTGCGGCGAACCTGAGTCTGATTGATGTTCGTTCGGTTACCATGAGTAGAATTGCCAACATTTTGGGTCTTGCCCAACCTGATCGATGGGTGTGGACTTTGCATGATGCATTTGCCATTCCAGGATCGTCACTTCCTTGTCCCTTGAACATGGAGTATGTCACGGTGCAGCGCAATTTTGATCCCATTAGCTACACCTATAGCAGCTACGTGGACGGACAGCTTTACAATTACTATATCTCAGATAACTGTAGTGGCTCGGCTGTGGCTGTTCCAGTAGGGGTTGATAATTCGATTAAGATCGAGCGAGCTGTCGCGGATGGGTTGGATGCTAACTTCGATTCTGTTGCCTTTGGCCGTTATTACAGCGGCTTGACGCGAGATGACGTAGGCGGTCTGCAGTATTTAATGTCCGCCAAGCAATTTCAACTTGAAGGCACACCCAATGGTGCTACACAGATTGCAACCAACAGCTCATCCCCTGTTCTCACCAATACACTTGACTATGCCTTGTTTCAGGCAACGGCCCTCAATACTGATCCTGCAACTTTGCAGACTCTCTATCCCGGGCTGCAGATCACCAGTACGAATATTTCATATGTTCTGACTGTGACTACTAACTACACCGCCTCCACGTTTTATAGCAACGCTCCTTATGCACCTGTGGATCAGTTGCCCACGCTATATGAAACCTTCAACCCGGTCTACTCCACGAATTTGGTTACGAATTACAGCTACACTTACGGAAATGTTCAGGTTTTAAATCTCTGGAGCAATTCGACATTTACCGACTTTTATGTCGAAGTGAAGTCCGATCCCTATTCACCCGCATTAAACCCTCATTATGTTACGAATACCGTCAGCAACAGCTATACTGGCACGTTCACGAATGGTGAGTTCATCATACTTCCATCCAATGCCTGCGGTGGACTTCAAGTTGTTTCCAATTTGTTGACCAACGTCACAAGCATTCCCCTGTTTAGCTATACCAATTCCTTTGCTACGAATGTCACGAATTTCAATATTATTGGCAATCTGATCCTGTCCTATACAAATACTTATCAATCCACCAATCACACCTTGTTGGTATACACCTCCACATGTTCGACGAACGCGGTGGCTTTACGCGGTGGCGTGGATAAAGTGACTTTCATCAGGCACGACTATGATTCACTGCTTGGGACGTATTGGTCTCCCGTGACCAGTTCGTATCAAATGGTTGAATTGACCAACAACATCTTGGTGACAAATACATATTTCAGAACAGTGACTCAGCCAGATATTCTGATTCGTGGCAAAGATCAAATAGCAGGTCCAGCAGTAGTAACCTTCAATCTCGTGCAGTTTGGAGGCTACAATTACGACAAAACTCATTTATCCACTGACGGGCAAGGGCCAGGTTTGATTTATCCACAGGTAACGATGGATTACGGCAAGAGTGGTGGACCAATTTATATCAATACTGGATTTGGCAACCTTGCAAATGCACTTCAGTTCTACCAATGGGGTACATTTGATGGATCGACCAATGCGCCCACGGCTTATCCGAGCGGAACCAGCCTCCAGACACTCGTTTCAAATCTATACTTTCAGGTTACCAATACCGCTTTTCCTTATTTCAGTATAGCCGCCAATTATACAACCGCAAAGCCGTATCTGGCATCATTGGGAGTGTCAGGCGGAACAGCACCCTATAAATGGAGCGTTGCTCCAAATTCTCCATATGGAACTAACCTCCCATCATTCCTTTCGCTGACAAATATAGCGTCAACCTGGTATTTGGAAGGTCTGAATCCGACGAATGTCGCGCCTGGGACGACGTTTGATTTTTATTTGCAGGCAACCGACGCCACTGGAAGGACGGCCTTCGGAGCCTGTTCTTTTGTAGTTAATCCATGATGGTCTGCGCGACACTACTACAGACTTACATTGAACAAAACGAAGTTATGAAGAGGTTTTTGATTTTATTAATTGCTGCATTTTGGATGACTGGTGCCTCACAGGCTCAGCCCAACGCGGTCTGGATTAACACCGGCAGCATTAATGCTCCCAATCCAGATCCAATTCCAGCCATTGACGCCACGAATTTTGTCAATCAAGGAACCATTAATATTTCTGGTTCATTCACCTTGATTCCTTTTGGTTTCGCTGATGTGCTAAATTACACAAACCGCGGAACCATGAGTTCGGATGTCGGGTTTACCTTCAATGATATCTCTCCGTCCTCTGGCTTTTCCGGTCGTTCTGCCTTCTTTGGAAATGCCAATGTTGGAAAAATTTATGCCACAGGCGGTTACTTCACCTACGCCTATAATTCCGGAAAAACCCTTGATTTGCTCGCGGCGCAATATGGAGATATTACGATTAGTGCGACCAATGTAGTCAACAATGGGTTGTTGCAATGTGGAAGCGGTGGATTGCTCACCATTGATGGGTATAACGTTGATCTTTCCAGAGGGAGTGCAGTCATTGATCCATCGGAGGTATTTGATGCAGTATTAGTTTCCAGCAACTTTATAACCTCTGGTAATGTAAAGGGAATCAGTCCTGCTTACTGGGGTCTTGGAAGCCAGACCAATGTCATGAAGAATGGAGTTTTCACAACCAGTGCTTTTCAGTCGCCACGTTACAGCATTACCAATGTAGTTAATAGTTTCTTCCTATTCAACAATTACCAAATATTTGGAAATCACGTAACCGCCTCCGGCAATGTCCAATTGTACAGCACAGGAAATTCCAACAGCTTTTATCAATATATTTTGGTGGGAAATGCCCATACTAATGACCTTAAGGTGACAACTTATTATGGCGCTTCAGATCCCATGACACCTGCAGGTGTTCCGATGTTCGTGCAGTTGGCTGGCTCCTACACCAATGCGACAGGAACAGTTCAGACCAATTACATCTATATTTCGGATACTTTTGGTTCCGATACCAATTTAGCCCTTAAGGTTTACGGTTATGATGCAGCGCGTGACATCGAATACATTCCGACAAACTATTACATTGATCGACTTACGAATGACATCACCAAAAACTTTATTGGCATTGCCCCAGGAAACACGCCATTTGATTTAACAGCGCTTGCAGGAACTGTTTTGAAAGGGGCTACGAATAATGATTTTGCTGCATTTGGTTTTGAAATGACAGCTGAAACTACCCCTCCTGATCCGGCGGTGCCTGGTCAAACGTTTACAAACATTCCTGGGAGAATGGAAATCAATGCCGACAATTACTTGAATTTGTATAAGTCCACTGTGACGGGGCCAAATTTTCTGGGCATCACAGCCACCAACCATTGTACTGGCACCGATTCAGCCTCAGTTAGTTCTCCCAACATCAGCCTGAACTTGGGCACAACCAACGGGTTTCTCAGCATATCCAATTTTATACCCAGCAAGATTGCCGCCCTTGTTGGTTCTGTCGAAATATACAGCTCTCGCTGGACTAATGTGGACACCAACGGCGTAACAAATAGCTATAGTATTCTGTTGGTGAATGCTGACCTCTCTGCATCCCAAAAGCCTGCCATTCAAACACTTTTCCTGCGCAGTACGAACGTCTCGATATCTGACAGTTTGGAAATCGCCACCAACAATGGTAACAATTTCCTTATAGATTCACAGAACTTTACGCTGACAGCGAATCCGGTTAATCCTGCTTTTCACGGGGAGTTGATTTTTGATTCCACAACACCAATTTGGCAGAATGCGTTTCCGAACTTGAATAATTTCACCAATTCCGGGGACATTATATCTCCAACCACCATTTACATGGCCAAGCTCCTAACAGACCCTTATTCGCAAGCTAGCATTACAAATGGTTACAGCAATATCGCGAACTTTGGTACCATCAATTGTGCTGGACTGACTACTCTGTCCTCTAATTTCGTTGCGAATAATTCCAATTCCACCAACGCTATCATTGCACAGTCAGGTCCAATCAATATTTCCGCAAACAATGTGACGTTCATGAATGCCAATATTTCTAATGCCACCTCAGGTGACATATTCATTAACGCAGGCAATCTTGCATTGCTCAATGGTTCCAAACTCACGACTCCTGGCTCATTGTTCCTGTCTGTTACAAATTCCATTTCTGACTCCGGTGCAACTTCGAGTAACGTTTTTCAAGTTTACAATGGAATTTATTTGGAAAATGTTCCGGCCTTCGGCGGACTTTATGGAACCACGATTTCCAATTACAGCTATCCTGGTTTCGATACAGTGAATCTCTGGTCAGCACCGGATCTCGGAAGGGTTGCCAGTGGATATGCAAACAATGGTGCATTGGGTCACTTGGTGCTCAACGCGCTGGATAGTTCCGCCCAATTTGCATTCCAAGGACCTGATTCCACGAATAAATATGCAATTTACGTCGATAAATTAGAGCTGCAGGGTGGAATGACGAATTTCTCTGGATCTGGAACAAATCTCAGTCATCCCGGGTTCGATATCGACCCGAACTTCACCATTTACTATGCAAACGCTATGTCTGGCTCAAATGATGTTTCTGAAACCTTGAATCACGCATATGGTTATAATGGTTCAAGTGGTGGCAGCCTGGTATGGCTTCCTGCCTATGCCGGGATTTTCAGCGGCACCAACTTTGTCTATAAGGGTGTGACGAATTTTGTGAACAAGAGCCTGCTCTACAGCAAGAGCATTGATTCCAATGGCAACGGCAAGAATAATTTCAGTGATTTGACCAATGGTGTGAATCCATTCTACAGCCAGACCAACATCTCCATGAAGGTGACTCGCGCGATTGTGCTTTCGACGAACACGGTGACCCATGCTGTTTCCACTAACATCTATCCATCGATTTCGTGGAATTTGCTGGGAAATAATGCAACGAATTCCGTGATCTACACGACGAATTTAAACATACCCACCGCAACTTGGTCTGTTCTCACGAATTTCCAATCGGCGACAAATATCAACAATTTCAACTTTGTCGACAAAACTCATACGAACGGCCTGTATTATTACCGTTTGAATATTTATCCCTACCAGCCCTAAACGGTGTGGCTGCAGTGACTCGTTAGATTTCATGGAACCACTGAGGCTTGAGCTCAGTGGTTTTTCAATTTATATGATTGTCTCATGATACTGTATGGCATCACTGGTGGAGCCGGGATGGGTAAATCCACTACAGAATCCATTCTGCAAAAGCATGGTTTCCCTGTGGTCGATTCAGACAAACTCGCCCGAGAAGTGGTGGAGCCCGGGCAGCCTGCCTTGGAGGAAATCGCCCGCATATTTGGAAAAGATATTTTGGATGGCGAAGGTAAACTGCGCCGATCCGAGTTAAGCGCCATCGTTTTCTCTGACGCCAAACTACTGAAAGTTCTTGAAGGAATTCTGCATCCGTTGATTCAGGCCCGTTGGCGTGAGGATGCTAAGAATTGGCGGAACGCAAAAGTTTCGCGTGGTTTTGTCAGCATGCCGCTTTTGTATGAAACAGGTGCTCAGGGCGCGTTTGACAAGATTATTTGTATTGCGTGTTCCAAAGGTTCGCAACTTGTGCGGTTGAAGGGCCGTGGCTGGACAATGGACAGTATTGAGAGAAGAAATGCCGCCCAGATGTCCATTGTGCGAAAAATGGAACTTTCGAACCATGTCATCTGGACTGAAGGTTGCATCGAGTTGGTTGAGGATCAATTGAAAAGGATTCTGACTTGCGATGGTGCCTGCGGTTTTTCGCAAAGTTAGAGTACTAGCCAAGGTTGGAAGTGTTTGATATCCTGAGGGCATCATGCTTCTTACCCGTGACGAATTGCGCAGCCTGGTCGGGGCTTTACATCGTAATCCCCATGAGCTTCTGGGAATGCACAAACTGGGGGATGGCTCTGGCGTTGTAGCAAGGGCATTGTTGCCCAACGCTGCGAAGGTGGAACTCGTCGCTACGCATGAAAAGAAGAAGCCTTCCATTAGCCTGCAGAAAATTGACGAGTGCGGCCTTTTTGAGGGCGTAAGCAGCGGGAGCAAGGAGATTTATGCCTATGATTTTGTCATAACTGATTATAGCGGAAAAATCCGACGCAGTCGGGACGCTTACAGTTTTCTTCCCACCTTGGGTGAGACCGATTTGTATTTATTTGGCAAGGGGGATGAAAATCGGATTTATGACAAATTAGGTGCTCAATTGCGAACGATTGATGGGGTGCCTGGAACCAGTTTTGCAGTGTGGGCTCCGAATGCCCGGCGGATCAGTGTGCTGGGTGATTTTAACGGATGGGACGGCCGCTATCATTCAATGCGGTTATTGGGTTCCTCCGGTGTTTGGGAGTTGTTCATCCCGAATATAGGTGAAGGCCAGCTTTACAAATACGAGATTTGTGATGCCCATGGGGCTCTGACCTTGAAGACGGATCCTTACGGGTTTTTCTTTGAAGCCGCGCCGAAGAACGCATCGATTGTCTGGAACACGCGCAAGTTTGAATGGACCGATGATGACTGGCTCAAGGCGCGCAAGGAACGTGATCCGCTCCAATCGCCTTGCAGCATTTACGAAGTACATATTGGATCATGGATGAAAAAATCCGCGGCGGAGTCCTTCAGCTATCGCGAGTTGGCGGGTTTATTGATCCCTTATGTGAAAAAAATGGGGTTTACGCATGTGGAATTCCTGCCGGTATCGGAACATGCTTTTTATCCCTCCTGGGGATACCAGGTCACGGGTTTTTATTCCCCTACGCAGAGATTCGGGACACCGGATGATTTTCAATATTTGATCAACGAGATGCACCTCGCTGGAATTGGGGTGATCATCGACTGGGTTCCGGCTCATTTTCCGAGGGACGAATTTGCCCTGGCGCGCTTTGATGGGACTGCTTTGTATGAGCATCAGGATCCGCGCAAGGGGGCGCATCAGGATTGGGGAACCCTGATTTTCAATTACAGCCGGCACGAGGTGTGTAATTTTCTCACGGCCAATGCACTCTTCTGGTGCGAAAGATATCATGTGGACGGATTGAGGGTGGACGCCGTGGCATCGATGTTATATTTGGATTATTCCCGTAAAGAAGGCGAGTGGATACCCAACCAATATGGAGGGCGTGAAAATCTCGAGGCGATTGAATTTCTAAAGAAATTCAACTATCTCACGCATACGGAGCATCCCGGTGTGCTGACGATTGCCGAGGAATCCACCGCCTGGCCGCTGGTGACTCGTCCCCCGTATCTGGGAGGTTTGGGTTTCTCCTTCAAGTGGAACATGGGCTGGATGCATGACACTTTGGGCTATTTCGGACGCGATCCCGTGTATCGGAAATACCATCAAAACGACCTGACGTTTGCCATGTTGTATCACTACAACGAAAATTTCATGTTGCCGCTGTCCCATGACGAGGTGGTGCATGGGAAGGGTTCGCTCATCCGGCGCATGCCCGGGGATGACTGGTTGAAATTCGCCAACCTGCGCTGCCTATTGGGTTATCAATGGACTTTTCCAGGGAAACCCTTGCTCTTCATGGGCTGTGAATTTGGTCAGCGATCGGAGTGGAATCCCGACACCGGACTGGATTGGCATTTGCTGGGGCAGGGGCCTTACCATGCAGGAGCGCAGCGATTTGTGGAAGATTTGAACAGGGTATACTCCAATGAAGCCGCCCTGTTTGAGAATGATTATTCGACAGAAGGATTTTTCTGGATTGATTGCGCGGATCAGCAGAACAGTGTGATGTCATTTGCGCGGCTGAGTGAAGATAAAACCAGCGTGGTTGTGGTGATCATGAATCTGACCCCGATAACGCGGGTGAATTACCGGGTGGGTCTACCGCGTCCGGGAGTCTGGAAGGAGTTGCTGAACAGTGATGCAGGCATTTACGGTGGCTCCAATCATGGAAACATGGGGATGGTGCAGGCCGAGGATTACAACGTTCACAATCAATCTTACTCCGCGCAATTTCTGTTACCACCGATGAGCATCGTGGTTTTCAGGGCGGGTGAATGAGGCATTTAAACGGCAGGTTTTCTCAGGATGCCAGGGAAAAGAAACTGGCGGTTTGCACCGAGCAAACCGCCAGGAAAACAATTCAAGGGAAGAATGCCCCGCGCGAAGGCGCGGCACTATCGAGCGGATTCCAGATGAGACTCTTCATATCCACCATGATGATGGAGACGGTGGGCGAAACAAAATAAACTGTCACTGAATCTCGTTTCTTCTGCATGAGATTCCTAGAGCATTGAACATGCCAGCATCGATTGTGAAAATACTTTGCTCTGCGCCAACTGATTGGGAATTTACTGCGAGGGATGTCCCGGAAAGGACTGTATGATTTCGGGCAAAGTTGTGTCCTGTTTTGGAACAGGACTGGAAACACAAAACGACTCCACCAGCAAAGCAAAGCCGATTTGGGAAAATCTCTGACGAGTGATTAAAACGGGTTTGGATTCTATCGAAGTTGGATGGACTGAAGATCCGGGACCGGGGCCAGGACGCGATCATCAGCTTTGAAAATGACAGCGTTGGTGATGATTTCGTATTGGGTTTTCCCAGCCAAGGCAACTGCCCTCAAACCTTCCAATCCGTTCAGGTTCCAGGCGGAGAAACTGTGGCGATAGAAATGAAAAGTTTCGGGCGAATAGAGTCCCGGGCTCAGGGCAACCTTGACGCTCTTTCCAAGATGCGGGAGGAGATAATCCCAATCTTTGTCGTAAAATTCAAAATGGTTTTCGCACGGTCGTTTTTCGATGGCTTTGGCGGTTGCCCTATCCTTTACATGCACGATGGGTTTGAGCGGATCCTGAGCCGTGTGCAGGAGCAAAAAGTGGTTCTTAAAAGTGGCGCGGATGAAGGTTTGGTTGGTGAGCGCGGCGACTGCATCGAGCAGGGTGGGGGAGGTGTTCGTCAAGGAAGCCTTCGCGCGACGGAACATGTAAAATTCATCGGTGGCACCCGGCATGAAAATGAGAGCCTTGACGGTGCTGTTGGACTGAAACGATTCCACCATGGTTTTGACGGCGTTAAAACGATTGAGCTCAGTCAGGTTGGTGGTGAGAGGCATTCCAGCAAGGGCATCCTGCCATTTCTCGGCGTTGGCGATGAAGGAATAAGTCCATAGACAGATAATGGTGATCGATACCAGGTAACGTTTCATGGTGATTAAATGCATTGCAGGTTGAGCTGAACGATGCGGTCCTGAAGTTGGCTTGACCAGCGAAAAAAATATCCCAAAGCCCGGTAAATTTCCTCAATGTCGATCAGAACATCTGCAGTTGCTGGAGAAATCCACGCCTCATTCATCCGACGCAAACGGGTGAATAATTCCTCTTTCTGCTTGCTGATGGCGTCTTGAAATTCCTGCAGTTGTTCAATCTGGGCTTGTGCAGATTCAAATGCTCTTACTTTCAGAATGGGGGACATCCCTGAAGTCTTTGTCATCAAAACCCTATCGGCCTCACGGCAGAGATTGGCCATTTTGAACTGCCATTCCATCAAGTGGGTGGAAACACTTTGAACATCGGCTGGTTTGGAGCCTCGCTCCAATTCCAAGAGATGGCGAAGACGTTCCTTGGGGTCGCGAAGGCAATTGTATGCGGAATTTAATTCCGAGAACCTTTTCCCAGCCTCCGCCTTTTTTTCAACGCTGAGATGGTGACTTCGATCGGGATGAATATTTGAGGAGATCGAGAGAAAAATCTGCTTGAGCTGATCTTCCTCAAGCCACGGCTTGCGGGATTGCCGGAGCAATTCAAAATAATCGGTCATACCTGTTAAGGAAAAAGAGGGTTAAAACTCCGGTATGTCGGCATGAACCGGCTTTGGACCCATGGGCCATTTCTGATCTCTAAGCGCTAAAGCTTTCTCCGCAGGAGCAACTGGTGGCTGCATTGGGGTTTTTGACTTTAAAGCCGCCCTCCTGAAGTGCATCCAGATAATCCAACTCGCTTCCAGTGACGTAGAGGGCGCTTTTGGGATCCACGACGACTCGAATTCCGGCGGATTCAACGAGTATATCACGGTTGGCAGGGCCATCCTGGAGATCCATCTTGTATTGCAGACCGGAACATCCACCGCCCACCACGGCAACCCGCAACACCCCTTGGGCGCGCCCCTGCCGTGCGAGAAGGGAACTTACCTTTTTGGCGGCGTTTTCCGTGACCTTGATCAATCGTTCGTCACCCTGACGAAAATTCGGGGTGGAAGCAGATTTAGTCGTGGAACTGGCAATCATGACCTAAAATTAGGGTCTGATGGAGCAATAGTCAATGTCTGCGGTTGATTGGGGCGGAAGAGGAGCCTTTTTGACTTTTCATGAGTTCCTTCCAATGGTTGACTCTTGGGAGCATATCATCTCCGTAAAAGATTTTGTCTTGTCGGGGAATTTTAACAGCATTCATGGTCAATAAATCGCCGGTTTCCATCTATATCGTTTCCGGTGCGGAGTCGCACCGGATAGGGCGTCTGTTGGATAGTGTGGCGGGGTGGGCAGCTGAAATTGTGGTGGTGCTGAATGAGGAAGTGAGGGATGGCACGGAGGAGATTTGTTTGCGGTCTGGCGCCCTGGTATTTCGTGAGCCATGGAAAGGATTTGTAGCCCAAAAGAATTCCGCTGTGGCCAAAACGAACCAACCTTGGGTGCTGAATCTGGATGCAGATGAGATCGTATCCCCCGAGTTGGCTTTGGAGATCCAGGGTGTGGTGCGTGCAAGAGGGACTTTCACTATATACGAGTTTCCGCGTTGCACCTTGTATTGCGGTAGATGGATTCGCCATGGCGATTGGTATCCGGACCGGGTTCGTCGTTTGTCTAGGCGCGAGGGAACACTTTGGGTGGGGGAAGAGCCGCACGCAGCGCTCCAGATCGAGGAAAGCGTGGGTCGATTAAAATCGGATTTACTGCATCATACCAGCGAAACCATCAATCATCAGGTGGCCAAAACCGTTCGATACGCTGATGCATTCGCGGCACATAGTGCCAGGGACCAGCGGCGCGTGACTGGTTTTGATTTACTGTTTCGTCCCGTGTTTCGATTTGTGCGCGGGTATTTTTTTAAAATGGGTTTTCTGGACGGATGGCAGGGTTTTGCGATCGCCTGGATGACGGCTTTTTATACATTCCTGCGTTATGTGAGGGTTCGTGAAGATCTGGAAAATGGATCCAACCCCAAGTGACCACCCAACAACGCCACATCCTGGTTTATGAACCGCGCACCGAGGGACATCACCTTGGCTGGTTGCGTTTTATCACTGAGGATCTTCTTTCCGGCGGCTACAAGCTGACTTTGGCTGTGGATGGAGACCCAAAGCTGGAGCAGCGGTTCAAGGATCATTTGGGCGATTATTGGAATGAAGTTACTTGGATGGATATCTCCAGAATCGTGGGAAACTCCAAAGGCACTGGCCAGAAAATTTCCACGGTGGCAGCGTGCCTTGAGGCGAGCGGAGCTGAGAGGGTTTTTCTATGTGCGTTGGATGAAGTGGCTTCCAATTTGTGGCGCTCCGCAACTTTTGGAGCGCTGCCGCCGAAGCCACTTCGAGGCAGGATGGGTGGGATTTATCATCGTCCACGGTTTATGGAGGCGTCGATGACTTCGGCAACGCGGTGGTTCAAGCCCCGTGGATTCAAGCGGTTGTTGGAGGAGGGGTGGTTTGGCCAGATTTTATTTGTGGATGAATACCTGACGCGACGATTACAGGCGGATCATCCCGGCGCCCCGGTTTCCTTTCTGTGCGATCCCTGTCCTCCTATGGAGGATATTTCAGTAACCACAGCGCGCGAGCAACTCAAGGTTCCAGAGCATTTCAGGGTTTTTCTGTTCTACGGGGGCGGGTATCGCCGCAAGGGGCTGCATCTGGCTGTGGAGGCTATGCTCAAGCTCTCGCGTGATATTCCGGCGTATTTACTCTGTGCCGGCCATTTGAAGCCGGAAGGGCAGACCGCCCGTGGATTGGATCAACTGATTTCGCAAAACCGGGCAAGATTGATTGATCGCTATGTAACGGACGCCGAGGAGCAGTTGTGTTTTGCGGCAAGTAACGCCGTATTGCTGCCTTATATCCATCATTTTGGGACGAGTGGAGTGCTTTCAAGGGCGATGGCATCCGGACGCATGGTGATTGTTTCGGATGAGGAATTGCTTGGACGGCTTACGCGCGAGTATCATCTGGGCATGTTGTTTCCAACAGAAAATGCAGCTGCCCTGGGTGAATGCCTTAAGACAGCGGCCTATATGGATTCAGTCGAAACAGATCGATATCAAGAATCGGCTGGAATTTATGCAACGAAATATTCAAGGCCCTCGTATCGCAAGGCATTGCTGGAAGCAATGGACAAACCGGTCATTTCCATCCCATAGTAGGACCATCGATGCAGCGCAAAAGTTATCGTATTCTTCAGTTGAATTCGCTCCTGAGTGGGGGCGGAACGGATGATCAATGCGTGAAGCTGGCGCAGGGTTTGCTGGGTTTGGGGCAGGAAGTTTCCATTGCCGGCCCCAACCGTCGTCAATACACGGCGTTAATCAAGGCGCTTGAGATTCCGTTTCACATCACCCCGAAAGAAGGACCGCTCAAGTTCAAATTTATCCTTAGCGCTGCTAAATTGTTGAGAAAGCTCAAGGTCGAAATCGTGCACGGCCATCATGGACGCGACATCTGGCCCACTTTGCTGGCAGTCAAATTGAGCGGGAAACGTCCGAAAATTGTTTTTACCCGTCATATGGCCAAGAGCCCCGGTTCAGCCTTGAGCCGGCAGACTTTGTTGCGCCAGTGCGATGCCTTGATTGCGGTTTCCCAGTTTACCAAGGATGTGTTGAGCCAGGGTCATCATGATCCGCATTCACCGGAGAGAGAGAGACACCGGCGTCCACCGATTCGTGGTGATTATGCTAAAATCAAAGTCGCTTATGGGGGAATCGACACCGACCGCTTTGTTCCGGGGGATGCCACTGCGTTGAGGAAGGAATGGGGGCTGAGAGCGGGGGATTATGCGTTCGCCGTGGCGGGTGGATATGATTTTCCCCGGGGCAAGGGGCAGCGCGAGTTTCTAAAGGCGGCCGCAAAGATTCATTCCCAGTTCCCAC
>Ga0214192_1000958_pt1 | contig 16692 bp, 17 predicted proteins | sample TroBogEpilimnion_44_FD_153030 | JGI IMG/M metagenome (GOLD analysis project Ga0214192, IMG submission 153030) | Freshwater microbial communities from Trout Bog Lake, WI - 29JUL2008 epilimnion | ecosystem: Environmental > Aquatic > Freshwater > Lake > Epilimnion/Euphotic zone | place: Trout Bog... | reverse complement strand
AGTAACATTTGTGTCTGTTGCGTTGCATAAATCTTGTATTGTTTTAACAGAGTTACTGCAATCGGCTAATATTTCTTCTTGATGATCCCTTATATAGGGGATATCAAAAAGACAATAGTTATTATCGGGGTCGTGTTTAATTAATATGCCCATGCTACTGCACTGTACCTTATATTATTTGTAATTAAATTAACTCCATGCGGGTACATGAAATTTGATGGAAAAATAACTATATCCCCTTGTGTTAATTTGATTTCTTCGTTATCAAAGAATGTCAATTCTCCTCCTTCATAATTTTCATTTAAATTAATAATAATACTAAGTACTGGTATTCCACGCTTTTCACCGTCAAATAAATCATAGATATGATCTACATGTGTACGCATACAAGTATTAGTATTATATCGATTTAGTCTAATTTCACTTACTTTTGTTACAAATGCTGTAATGTTTCTTTCTGCTTGATAAAAATTTAATGCGTTTTGAATATATTTCCAAAATTCTATATTAACATCTTGTTCTGTGATATTATAAACATCTAATTCGTTATTTCCATAAGTCAGCTGGGCATTTCCGTAATTAGTTTGCCAAGTATGATTTCTCCATTCAGCATTTTTATATTTGTTAATAATATTTTCGCAGAATTCTGCAGGGATCGCATTTCTAATGCAAGAGATATAGCTTGAAATTTCCATAATTATCTTATTTTTAAATTAACAGTTAGTACATATCTATTTTCTGTACTAGTATTAATTTCAGTTCGATGCTTAATCCAGCCGGGAAATATTACAACTGAATTTTCTTCAATATCAGCGGTATGCCAAAATGTATTCCTACTTCCTGCGACAGGATACCCGTGCCAGTGATACTCTAAAGGATCTTTAAATTGAATTTTCCCTCCATTTATGGGAAACCTAGGATAAGCACTTACAACTATGTCTACACTTCCGTGTTCGTGTTGGGTACTCATTGCTCCCGGAGGGTGACAATTAAACCAGCTGTTCATTATTTCATACCGACTAGGATGTAAATTCCATAATTTTGCTATTTCGGGCATTTTCTTAACTACCCAATATATGAAAGGTTCAAGTTCTTGCCAATGGTGTGGCATAGTTTCGTTTATCATTAATGAACTCATCCCGCCTGGAACTTCCGGATGTGTTAGGCATTTTGGATTTGATAATAAATTTTCTACTTTTTCTTTTAATAGTGTATCCCACTGAAAGTCAAAAGCATCTTGTAACAAATAATGACTAAAAATATCAATATTTTTCATAAAGGAGCCATTCTAGTTTTTATCATTAAGCTAATAGCCCAACGGGGTTCATCGGTTATGCTAGGCTGGGTCTTATGATTAACAAATCCCGGAAACACTAATACAGAATTTGTTTTTACTGGTATCTCCTTCCAGATTTGATATGGTTGTGGATTTATAGGCAAATTTTGCCACTGATATTCCATAGGATCTCTAATTTCTATATTTCCTCCCCCAACAGGAGCACTAATATATCCGGTTACTACCATATCTACTCCCGGATGAGCATGTTCTCTTAGGCCTTTACCTTTTATAATTTTATTAACATGACTACTTGCTATAAATCGTTGTAAAGGAAACAACTCCCAAGATTCTGCAATTTTTTCTGCAATATTATTAATATAATCTATATAAGGTCTTAGTTCTGGCCAAGTATGCGGTTGAATTTCTGCTGGAGTAGTTGAAAAATTTGGTTCTCTCAAATACGGATCTCCGCTAATACCAACAGCTTGCTCAAGTTTATTCATTAGATTTAATTTAGAAAAATCAAATTCTCCGTGCCATACTAACGGTCTAAAAGGATTTATAGGTGTTATCATAATGATGTGATATATCTTGGTTGATTTAATGACGTTTCAATTAACATATGAAATGCAATAGTTATGCGCCAACCATTAGATGGTGCTAAACCTTGATGGATATACCAGCTAGGAAACAATACACATCTACCTTTTTTAAAATCTATATCTTTTATTTTTACTAGGCTGTTGTCTTCTGGTACAGTATTCAACAAAGGTTTGTTATGTGTAGGGATATTTCCATCAAAAAACGCATTGCCTCCATCAGTGTCGGAACAATGATATACCATTGTCCACATATCAGATGCTTGTGTGTCAGAGTGAGGATTAGCTGGTGTATTAGGTAACTGTCCGTTTACAATAAGTTTTTTAATCTCTAAAAGATTAGCGTCTGGCATTAAAGTTTTTAATTTATTACGTCTAAATGATTCAAATATTATATCAATTATAGGAGGCCACGGGGTCATATGTGCGCCTCGATGATCTTTTAATATTTGACCGAAAAATTTTCCGCCGCCTGGATATGATGCTTGTCCATATTTCCAATCAAAATTTAACATTTGATCTATACCCCAATCTTGAATCCATTCCGGTAACAAATCGTCAAAACAAAATATTAAGTCAGGGTTAGGTCGAATTGTTGTATCTTCTGTTATAACAGAATTAATTATTGCCATATTAAACCATAAATTCGTATGTCTTTTGCATATCTTCTATTCCTGGAAATAAAGGATCTCTATGTCGGTCGTTTGTGTTATAAAACCAAAATGCCTGAGTTTGCCACTCGTCTTCCAACGGATTACGCCAATGCAATAACTCAAATCCCTTATATATTAACACATCACCTATATCTAAGTCAACCTTTATCATCTTATGTTTTTCGTGACTGTATAGGAAAAACGGCCAAGGTTTATTTCCACTATATCCTAATGTTATAGAAGATCCAATTTCACATTGATCTTTATCTTTGTGAGGTTCTAATATTTCACCTTTAAAATATAACCTAGCATTATTATATGTGTCCCATAGGGAGATTCCTAAAATATTTTCTAATTTTTCTTTATATACCTTTTGAGGATTTCTAAAAGGATTCATAAATGCTGGACTTATTTTGCATTGTATATCGAAATAATACTTTTCATCTTTATATCTTTGCCACATGTAGTCTGACATTCTTTTACACAATTCAGGTGGCAAAAAATTTTTAATAATTTGATATTCCATATTAATGTGCCCAATTTTCAATAGCCCATCGTTCACCGGACGTAATTGGCAATATCTCATAAGGGAATAAAAACGCCGATGGAAACAATACTACTTGATTTTTTTTAGTTGGAATTACTAGTTCCCCTTCAAAAAAACTTAATTCACCCCCAATATAATTATCGTTCAACGTAAGATGAAAACTTATACTACGTGCTCTAAAAGGAATATAATCAATTTTTTTCCCAGCAAATCCGCCTGTGGGATATTTTGTAATAGAAAAACTTTCAGTACCACTAATTTTATTATATTTAAAATAGTCTACTTGATTATTATATTTTTCTAGGCACTGTACTAGTCCAGTTTGTAATGGTCCAAAAATTGTTTCAAACATATCTTCCGGCACCGGGTCATTTCTTATTAAACTAACTAAAGAAAAATTAGAAGTCGCAAATACTTCAGTTAATGGCGATGCAGGTTTAAGCAAATAATCTAATGTCTTTACTGTATCTAGTACAACACTATCTACACTAACATCTTCAAAAATCTTAATATATTTTATTAGATCTTTCAATTTAATCGCCCATAAAAACTAGTATGTCACGTTCCTTGTTTGATGCCGCACTTGAATGTACTAGATAACCCGGTGTAATTAATAATTGTCCAGGATTAATAATAATTTCACGTATTAATGGAAATCCCTGTGTTATTGCAAGTGGACGGGGATCTTGTAAAAGCAATGTTCCTCTATTACGTAGTCCTAATATAGCAGTCCAAGTTGAGTCATGCCAGTGCGGCCATTGATGACCTCCTGGGTTATATAATACAAATTGCGAGCCCTTAGGAGTTGCTTTAAAGCAAGATTGTTCAGTCATTGCGCATACCCATTCGTCCAATGCAGTTTGAATTTGAGGCATTAGCTCTTTAATTGCAGGAGCTAATGGATACTCCCATATTGGTTTTGGGGTTATAAATTGTGAGCCATTGCGGGTAGTGTATGAATAAGTATCTCCGAGATCTTCCCAATTTTGTAATCTAGCCCATTCTGCTAAATTTATTAGTTTTTCATGGTCTATGTCAAGATATCCTTGCCAAATTGTTGTTGGAAAAATCTTTTGTATTGGATTTGGTTTGCTAGTAGAAATATTAATAGTTGCTGTATTACCAACTTTAATTGTTTGATCTAAATTGCTCATTGTACTACCTTTATTCCTTTAGAAGATTGATACGCTTCTACAATTTCTTTAGATCCCCATACATCTTGAGATAAATTTTCTTTCAACCATTTTGTAATTTCAGGTGCTAATTTAAATAATTCACTATCTTGAAATTCCATAATAGCATAAACATCATTTTCTAGAAATGAGGCAACCGTGATATTAGTAATTATTCCAGTTTTTTCATAATTTACAAAATGCTCTTTTAATTTTTCTATAACGCTCATGTGCGTCTCCTATATTATATGGGATTATTTATAGGAAATTTAACAGGCCAAAAAAAATCCAGCTAAGGCTGGATTTTATGAGATTTAGTCGTTTAAGGTAATCTAGGTTTTTCTGGCCAATTATCAATTAAAATCATACCGTGCTCATCAAATATCGGAGTCCACGTGCCGTTGGCCATTGCTGTCGGCAAATCACGCATAGTTTGACGGTATGTTGCGTATGTCTGTTTCCACTCATCGGATCTGTTAGATTGGATACTTGGCAATTCTGTCCAATCTGTTTGTTTGATAAATTCGTCTCTAACTTCTCGTACAACTCGAGCAGATTCATTTGCTTCTAACATTGGTATAGTTGCTAAAATTTGTTCATTGCTAGGTTGTGGTTGTGTGTTAGATGGATCCCATGTAATTTCTACTCCTGGATCATTTGGATCCATTGCATGTCCTACTTCCGATCTAACAGTATACTTGCACCCTGGTATTAAATAGTTTAGTGCTTGAGCAATATCGTTTTTTCTTTTCATTCCTAACATGTAAATCTCCTAATTATTATATCGTTCCGCCTGGGGTTATTTCACTCAAGCGTAGAAATCCCTGACCATCTTCTGGGAAAAATGCATTTGTACCGTTCCAACCGCTAGCTGAACATTGGAAAGTATATGTTCCGCCGCCACCCGGGTTGTACATAGCTGCCTTTTGCCATTGATATATTGTTGGGGACTGGGCTCCATTAAATCCGCTCGTAAAAATAGTAGCACTAGTATTATTACAAATCACTTGGTGCCTGCACAGATTCCAAGCACCGTTACCTGCATCAATACGTTGTTTCATATAATATTCAACAAGTATATAATTTCCGTTTTGTATAGTGATTGCGCCGCTGAAAGTATTAGCGAAACCCGAAGAAGAATTATTTAAAGAGCCGCCCCAAGTTTGATTAACTACTTGCACAACGCTACCATTTGCCATGTTAACGGTGGTAGTTGCACTATTTTGTGTCATTTGACTGCCGCTGTTGAAAATAATTGCCATGGTCTTATCCTTAGGTTGATGGGTTGCTGGCTTGTATTTCCATTAAACGCAACACAGCAACTCCATCATTGCCTTGATTACCTGGGCTATTAAATTGTCCGTTGCATCCTGGATATACAAAAACATAGATTTGAAATGTGTGAGGACCTACACTTCCCGGATTTGTTACAACACCCATTCTACTAAAACTAATAATATTATTAGTAGTAAATCCGTTCCAACTACTACCATTTATATTACTACCATTAAAATAAACATTGTGATATCCTAAGTTCCACGGGCCAGTTCCTGCATCAATACGTTGTGCGCTGTTGTAATAATAGGCAATTGTATTGCTAGGATTATTCAGTGTAATTGTACCACTAAAAAAAGCCACGTTACCAGTACTACTAGTACTTAGGCTAGATCCATAGTCTATTTCTACTACTTGGATAATATTTTCATTTGCACCAATCTTATTACCGATCTGTGAAAAATTTGCTCCGTTTGAAAAGTTAATTCCCATAATTATCCACCAATTTCCATTAAACGTATAATACCATATCCGTCGCTGTTTTGATTACCGGCATGATTAACATAGCCAGTTGTACCGTTAGGATAGTTAGTTGTATTGGCTGTATATGTATGTGTTCCTGCAACACCTGGCTGATGTAGGTAATATTTTTCATAATGTCCTAGATAGTAGTTTGTAGTACCATTCCATCCACTAGCGATTAAATTACTGCCATTACCCGATCCTGGCCCACTGTAGCGTAAATTATTAAAAAATATTGCCCAAGGACCATTGCCGGGGTCAACTCTCTCATACAGGAACAAATAAATCAATACTTTACTAGATGCAGAGCTAGTAGTAATACTTAGACTCCACAAATCTCCTCCAGATCCGGGCCCGAAGCCGTAGTTTCCAGCGTTCGTATTTTCCTGTGTCTGGATAATATGTCCAGTTGTTGTAAGTTTATTTGCGGCTAGTTCAGTTATACTAGATCCGTTACCGTAGTAAATTCCCATAGTTGTGTCTCCTATACTATTTATTCGATCATGACTATGGTATTATTGCTTGGAGGCAATTTTATACCAGTTTTTGCTTGTTCTTGTAACATTTTTATGAATTTTGTATTATCTAAACAGCGTTCGGGTGCTCGTTTATAACGCATTTGTAAATCTTCATATTTTTCTCTAGCCATTTCAGTTTTACCGTAAAATTCTAATTCCTTACGAGCAATTTCAGGAGTTAAGTTCCCTGTTCCTGCTAGTACTTGACTGAATAATACCCAGCCGGCATATCCAAAAAATCCTAAAAATTCTGAGCTATTAGGGCTACGATGTTTTGCCATACCTAATTGATCACGAACAAAATCAGTCATGGTTTCACCAGTGCTGATATATTTCCAGAATTCAGTGTCTTTTCTTCCGCCCATATAATGTAAAACTAGAAAATCTCTAAATGTGTCATACATATATCCGCAACGGCGGCTGTAGGCATTGGCCGCACCTTCACTTACTGTATCTTCAACAGTATCTCTTAGATATTCAAAACACAAATATGTCAATTGTACAATAGTACTGTGTATGCTAGTTGCTTCTAAAGGTTCAGCAAACGCCGATGATAACCCAATAGCTACACAGTTTTTCATCCACACCTTGTCTAATCTTCCAGTATCAAATTTTAAAGTGCGTATAGGATCAACTTTACGTCCTATAGTTTTTTCTAATTCTGCTAGTGCTTGATCCGGTGTTACAAAATTGCTGTCGAACACATAGCCGCATCCCCTGCGAGCTTGGGTGGGAATATCCCACATCCAGCCGTTGTTTTGTGCCCAGGCACCTGTTACAGGCTCAATAATTTCATTTTCTTGATACGGTAAAAAGAAAGGAAGTGCAGTATCAACTGGTAAATTATCTTTATAGCTTATCCATTTAGCACCTAACTTGTTCATTAGTACACGAGCAAATCCACTGCAATCAATAAAAAAATCTGCTTCAACGATTGTGTCATTAGATAGTTTAAGAGATTTAATAGATCCTTGTTCGTTTAATTGTACATCAAGTACTTCACTATCTATATGTTTTACATTTTCTTTCATGCAAACTTTTTGAAAGTATTTTCCAACTTTGTGTGCATCAAAATGATAAGCGTGATTTCCTGTAGAAGATTCTAAATCATAATACGTACTTTTTTTAGCATCTAAAAATGTTCCCAGTACTGTACATGTATGTAATTTACTAAAATCTCCATGCCCTAATGCATATAAGAAATTTAAATCCGGTATATCGCCGCCAGTTTGTGATCCGTCAATTGGTCCATAATAAAAATCATCTATGTTAGGAGTCCACCCTTTATGCTTTATACCTAATTTAATTGTTACATCGCACTCTCGAATAAAATCCAATTCGTTACAATCAAAATTCCAAAGTCTGTTATTGACAATATCTGCTAGATGCCCGGTGCTTCCCTCGCCCGCCCCGATAATTCCAATTTTACTCGATTCTATAACAGTAATATCGTGAGATCCTTTTTGTACTTTGCATAAAAATAATGCCGCTAACCAACCAGCTGTGCCTCCGCCTACGATTGCAATTTTCATAATACGTCCTAAAATTTAAAATTTATATTTGTTGTTTTATTTGGATCTAATTCAAGATTCCAACTGATTGAAATTCTTTCTTCATCTCCCCTAAACGGATACACTTGATGTAGAGTGTTTGATGCAAAAATATATCCGTACCCTTCTTCTGGCTTTAATTGTTTGTATTCTCTTCCATTAAAAAATGTAATATAACCATCAGGGTTATCTTTTTGTGTTCTAGTAGTTTTAGGTTTTTGTTTTTTAATAACATCTGGAATTTGAATGTAAATTATACCACTCAAAAAACTACTATGCATATGAATAGGGTTATAATCACCTGCTCTTTGCAATACTACCCACGACTCAGAAAGATAAAGAGAAACTTGACTAGTTTTGTCTGCACTAAACCAATTACAATATTCATTGCCTATACTAATTAATGGCGTATCATCTGTAAAAAGTTCAACTTCTTTTCCATTAATAATTTCTCCTACTAAACTAACTCCTACATCTTTATTTTTTTCTAAAGAATTAAACGCATCTTGTTTAATTTTAGAAAAGATATCATCCGAAAGTTTGAATTTCAATATAGGAAAATGATCTAATCTATCAATAGTTGTTATCATAGCGTGTTATTTATTAGTAAAAATACTGAATTAGATATATTCCGGATCTACTTGTCTGTTTTCAAAACTTGCTCTAGGGGTAAGAAAATCAATTTTTGTTGCAATACTAACACGTTCGGCGTTATCTTTAATAGGAGGCACTTCGTGTAATAACCAACCAGGCCAAATTAATAATTCGCCCGGATCCGGTGCATAATCAATAGTAGCATTAAATCGTAATTGACTTGGATGGGTAAATGTTATCCGGCCATTATGATTATTTTTTAAATAAAAACACGAACTATATAAACATTCGTGATGAGTATGTGGACGCATATTTCCACCTTGCTTAAATACTACTCCCCACATACGTTTGGATTCTAATTGTGTTCTTGGTCCCTGGTGTGTTAATTTATAAAATTTATTTGCGTGATATTCTATTTGTTGTTTTAGTTCAATAAACATAGGGTCTATTATTTCTAAGCTAGGCATACTAAAGTGTCCGTACCATGCATCATATACTTTTGGGCTTAGATCGTTAGCAAGTCCAGCAATAAAATTACACATTTTTTCAATATCAACGTCTAGTCTAGTACGATATATTAGACTAGGAAAGATATCTTTTATTTCTGTGTGGTCATCAATGATTTTTGTAAACATCACATATTTAGACAAAAAAAGCAGCCGAAGCTGCCTTTTTGAAACAAACAAATTTTAATTTGTAGGTTGTTTTGGTGGAACTTCAGAAGGATCTACTTCTTGTAGTAAAAACTTATAGGCTTTGTTCTTTTTATTATTCCATATATATAATTCTTCTTCGCCCTCCACGATAGTGTAATCACCAATACCGTTGCTTAGTTGCAAGTCGTTTATGTAAAGGTTACGCCAGCGGAAAGAACTTGATCCCAAATCATAACTTGTTGTTGATGTTGGTAATAATGAAGCAGTTAAGTTATGATTTGTGCCGTCGTAATACAAATAGTTTGAACCGTTAGATCCTAAAAATATTACACCACTAGTAGTGCTTCTTGCACTTGTAATATCGCCAGATACATACAAGCTAGAACTTGCACCACCGCCGGTATAACTAGTGCTACCCATAGTAGTTTTTAGACTTACTGCAAAGGTTCCGTTAACTGTTGTTGTGCCCCCGTTTCCAGAACCTAAGTTAATATTACTAGTTGATCCACTTGCACCACCTGTACCTAAGTTTAATACTTTAGTATTACCACTTGTTGTACCACCTGTGGCAAAGTTGTATGTACTTGCACCGGTACTTGCTGTGAACATGTTAACTGCCTGAGCGGCAGTTGCAGTATTACCAAGACCAAAACTCGTAACTGCTCCGTATTCTGCTACCGTAGTTGCCGCGGCACCTAAGTTAATAGTAGTTGTACCACTATTAAAGATTGAAACAGTAGACGATGATGAAACTAAGGCAGGACTTGCACCGTTAATATTCAATGCAGTAGCGTTAGCAAATGTAACTGTTGCGTTATTAATAGTTGCTGTACCGGTTGAGGCACCTAGTGCTAGTGTAGTTGCCGCGCCACCAATATTTAATGTAGTAGTTGTAGCATTAAGTAGGTTAGTAGAAGTAGCCGTAGTAGTAATATCACCGGACATTTTTAACGATGCCGCGGCTAAACTAGATCCGCCAAGCTGTCCAACAATCCAGTATTGTCCGTCACTATAAAATGTAACCATAGCAACTGTTTGTAGTGTATAGCTGTTAGAACCGCTACCACCAGGACCATTAAACAAATTGCTACCGTTGCTACTTTGTAGTGTAATAGATCCAGAACTTGCATTGTAGAATGTTTGACTTTGTCCAGTATATAGTGTAGGATCAGCAATCGTTACAACATATCCACCAGAACCAGTAAGTTCATAAAATTGCCCCTGAGACGGAGTACCAACGGTAGCAGTGGTGCTTGCTGATTGTGATGTTAAAATCGTATTATAACGTGCCATTTATTATCTCTCTTATACTAATTATGATGTTGATGTTTCAATGCCGTAGATGTTTAAGTTAACAGCGCCTGTTGCTGTACCAACGCCGCCGGATCCGCCACTGCTACCTACGATAAAGTTAGCACCTGCGCCAGCAACAATACCTGTTCGTTCAAAAACACCAAATGGAACAATAGTTGTTTGATATTCTAAACACTCACTAGCTACTGGAGAGCCGTTAGTACTTGCACCTACATACAATCTAATTGTTTGTGATGCACTTGAAGTATTTGTAAACGAAATGTTATATACTCCATAGTAGCCCGTTGGCACTGTATAATAGCTAGATTGCAATGTTGCAATGTTGCCCGATGTAAGCGCCTGTGTAAACTTAATTCCTGATCCTGCCATAATATTTCTCCGTTATTATTTTTGTCCAAAGAACACCAGAGCAACTGGTGCCCCATCTATTCCGCCAGTAAATGTCATTTTGCTTGTGACATAAATCTGATTACCTGTTGTATTACTTATCGTATTATTAGCGATATAGATTTGTCCTGAAGTTAGTGTATTTACGTTCAGTGAGCTTGATCCACCACCAATTTGTGCTGTAATGTACGATTTAATAGCTTTTTGTGTTGGTACAACGTTATCGCTGTTAGCTGTAAAGTACGGATCCGTACTGAAACTAGTAATAGTTGCAGATCCTGTACCAACACTCAAGTTACCCAATGTCAAACTCTGCAATCCGCTTAGAGCAAACGCACTAGCATTCAATGTAGCAGTACCAGTTGACTGTTGAACTCCAAACAAGTTACCAACGTTAAAGTTACCGTCTTGGTCAGTACTTGTAAAGAACACACGACCACCGCCCGTTGCATATGACTGGTTAGCCTGTATAGCGTTACCTGGGATTACATTAGGATAGTTAGTTTGTGTTTGATTACCGGTACCAATGTACAAGAAGTCATGGCCAGTTAAACGTACTTGGCTATATTTCAAACGTGTAGTAATTAGCACATTATGAGCAGGTGCAAGTAGCGTAGTTAATGACGGATTGATCTGGAATGTTGCTGTATAATTTCCAGCAGTACCTAAAATATTTGAAACTGTAACTAGTTTATACCATTGAGCACTTCCAGTAATTGATGCAAACTGCACGTTAGCACCTGCTGTTGGAATAGCATATATGTTGCTTACGTTTATATAAGAACTATTTTGATATAAATCAGCATAACCGTCACCTAGTTGGTTTGCAGTTGCAGTAGAGTTATTTAAACCTCTGTTTGTGAAGCTTGGATTTGCCAATGCGCCGTCACCTATGCGCACACGTAGTGCCGCAGTATTAACTTTGTTAGGGTCAATTTGTGTAACAACTGGGCCAGCAGTATAAATCATACCGGTTGGGCTTGTTGTAGACAATGTTACGGCTGTTGTACCACCTGCAGTTGCAGTAACTTGGAATGACGTATTACTAACAATTGACGAACCAATCACATAGTAAGTAGTATTAGTTGTTAGTCCACCGCTTGATACACTAAATTCAACTGGTTGGTTGTTAGCAAGGCTTGTGCTTAATCCAGTGGTATCGTCAACGGTAATTACGTTTGTACTTGTTGTTGTAGCACTAACGTTACCCTTAGAAAATCCACTGCCTGGTTCAATCATACGCACTTCTGTAATTGCATTGCTAGCTACTTTTATACGGCCAAGCGGTTGAGTGCCGATACGCAGACTTGTTGCCGCAGTGCCGCTGGTACTACTTACAGCTACCCATATAGGTTGAGCACCAATATAGTTACTAGATATATTACTTAAATTGCCAAATGCTAGCGCACTCCAGTTAGTAGAACTTCCAGGTAGTGTACGTACAGTCCAAACAATGCCATCTGGACTAGTTGCGGCTACAGTACCTTGCGCGATTGCAACAAATTGTCCTTGAGCATAAGCAATCTTAGTCCATGTATTTGCTGAACTTAGTACGCTTGTAGTAGTTCCCGAACATGCTGGGCTTGCAATCCAGTTTGTTCCGTAGTTAATAGTGTAGGCAACTGCACCATTTGTTGCTAGCGCAACAAATCTGTTGTTACCATATGCAATACTTGTCCAGTTTTGTGTGCTAGGTAATGCACCACCTGTAGTCCATGTTTGCCCGTTATTTGAAATACTAGTTACAGTACCACCATAGTTAATAGCAATAAATGTTCCGCTAGAGTTGCCGCCTGCACCAAAAGCTACAGATGAATAATATCCTGCGCTTAGAGCTGTTAAAGTTCTTGGAATCCAGTTGGTATAACTTTGAGGAGAACCACTTGAAAGTCCAGTTGCGGTTCCTGATGCACCGCCAACTGCTACGTATGTTCCGTTACCGTAGGCCAAGCCATATAAGTTTGCTGTAGTACTATATGCATTTGCACCAGTTCCAATTGCGCTCCACGCAGTTGACGGAATGCCAGTGGCTGTACTTGTAGCGATATACGATGTTCCGCCTGATGAAAAACTTAGCGCAACAAATGCCGCACCGGTATCGAGAATAGTTACCACCGGAACGCTAGTATATCCATATCCGGCTTGCGTTACAGTTAATGCTGTAACAGCACCGTTGCTATAAGTTGCAGTTGCGGCAGCTTGTGTAGCAACATAAGTTAAAGTTGCAGAACCGTTTGTAACATTAGTATATCCACTAGCTGTTGTATAATCAAAAGTTGGAGTAGATGTTGTTGTTCCGCTAGCGGTACACAAATAAATTCTACCACTTGCGGCTACTTGATAGTATGTTCCGTTAGTGACTGCACCAATTGCATAGGCTGTGGGTGTTAAACTTTGAGGTTGTGCAACTGTAACAGTTGGCGCACTGTAATAGTTTTTACCCCATTGATTCATTGTTATGCTACTTACAATACTAGTAACTGCTGTTACTGTTGGAGCAGTTGCGTATCCAGAACCGTTAATTGTTATATTTACACTAGTAATTGCACCATTTAATACTGTACAAGTAGCAGTTGCGCCACTACCTGTTGCACTAACAAACACGATTGTTGGAGGTGTTGTATAGTTGTAACCACCGTTTACAATCGTTACACTAACAATTTGTGTAGCACTAGTGCCAGTACCTACAACTGCGGTTAATACTGCACCAGCACCACCAAAACCACCAATATTTACAGTAGCTTTAGCACCTTGACCACCACCATATACTACGTTATTCCAAGTAGTACTTGTTGGCAAGGCTCCGCCTGAACTCCAAGAAGTTCCGTTAGTTGAATATGCTGTTCCAGTTCCACTATTTGTAATAGCTACAAAATATCCAGCACCGTACGTTACACTAGAATATGCTCCACTTGGGATAGTTCTTGCAGTTCCTAAATATACAGGTGCAGAATAATTAATACGCGGTTCAATAATATAACCAGTTGTTAAATCTAATTGACTTTGAATAGCTGTTCCAGTAACAACATGATCCCAACCAGCGGCGTAAACTGCTGTACCAACAGTTCCAGTGATACTTAAACCAGTTGCACTACTTGTAATTGTCACAGTTGTACCAGTAAATGGTGTTGTACTTACTGCAAAAGAACTAGTTGATAAATTAGTTGCATTAACAAAATATGTAGTACCAGTGTCAACACCATTAAATGCTGTACCAAACGTTAGTGTTTGTCCAGCAGTTAATGTATTTGTTGCTGTAATTAAATTATTAACAGTTGATGCCGCTGTCACACTTATAGTTGTAGTTGTAGTAGTAGTTACCGCGGCAATGTTAGCATTACTAGCTGTGATTGTTGCACCTGTTGATACTGTAAATGTATTAGATGTAGTTAATCCTTGTACATAATAAGGACTTAGTGCTGTTAGTCCTCCAACTGTTGTTCCAAAGAATATTGGCATACCGTTATACATATTTGCTGTACTTGCTACAGTTAATGTATTTTGTGTTCCGGTAATTGTTGTTGATGTTTGTGATACTGTTTGACTAACAGTCCATGTAGACCCTGCACCACTACCGCTAATATTAGAAACAATATAAACACCTGCTGGAATAGATCCGCCAGTTAAGAACATACCTACAGCAATAGTGCCACTTACTGTACCAACGGTTAGTGTTGTACCAGAAATACTTGAAGTTGACATAGTTGCAGTAGCATTAGTTGTTGCTGTTACAGCAAATGGAGCAACACTATCTCGAATCACTAGTGCAGTCTTAGTTGGGTTTGCATATGACAAAATGTTTGCATACTGTCCAACACCGGTACCTGCAACTACTTGGACACGCATTCCATTATAAGAATTACTTAACGCTTGATCAGTAGCCGCAATAATAATAGAATAATTGTTAGTTGTTACTTGACCAACGTTTGTGGCCGTTACATAGTTAGATCCACCAACACCGTTGCCGTCGTTCTTATCAATTAAACGAGTTTCAAATAAAGTCGCATCACGGAATTCATCTTGGAATGCAGACGCATTATAACCCGACCCACTAATTCCCGGTACACTACTTGAATATCCGCTACCTGCATTTTCATATTCAAATCGCAATATTTGAGTTGTACCATCTGTTACAACGTTAGTAATATATGCTTGGTTAGCGCGATTATTTAAGTTACCGTATAATGGAACTTCTGTAGTATCAACACCTTCAGCAACAACACCGTATGTACCATATGAACTGTTACCGTTAGTTGCACGTATACGTCCACCTAAATCTGCCAAATATCCTGCATAGCTATAGTAGTTAAACACAGAAACAAGTTCCGATAATGATCCTGCGCCGGTTGTTTGCCAGCCAATGCCGTCGCCGATAATACATGTGTAGTCGTTACTAACCATTGAATGGTAGCCGCCAGCATGTAACGCACCATCTACCTTAGCGCCATAACATGCATAGCCAAACATTGTACAGTTTTGTACATAGCATGAACGTCCGTAGATCCATGCGTTACTATCGTTAGGCCCAAATCCTGGATCTAAACTTGTATAAGCACCACCTGTTGGGCGTTTTGTACCAAATGCTACACTAGCAGTTCCTAGATAACCGGTCAAACCGTTCATAGTCATATTACGAATGCCAGATGCATTGCGTACTAACCACATGTTAGATCCAGCTGAACCGTTGATTGAATTTAACAATACTTGTGCGTAACGTAAACTTCTGTAGTTACCAGTATACTGTAAATCGTAAATAATTCCATTTAGATAATAACCAATGTCAGTTTGTGTAAGCGCAGTTGGTGCATAATAAGCGACTGTAAATGCCGGTGTTGCTACAGTTGTTATTGAAACTGTTGCACCTACTGACCCAGTATTAATATTTGTGAATCCTTCACTGGTAGTTACAGTAAATGTTGTTGTACTAGGAACGCTTGCAACATAGTATGTAGTATTTGGAGAAACACCGCTACCTGTTACAAAACCTGTGTAAGTCACTGTGCTTGATGTGCTTGCTACAACTCCGGTTGTAAATGTTGCACCGCCAACCCCAGTTGATGATACTGTTATAACTCCTGCACTAGCAGTTAACACATAATATGTAGTACCTGCTTGAATATTTCCAAAACTTGTACCAAATACAACTGTACCGTTTGGAATTATTCCTGTTATCGAATTCAGTGTAATTTGATTACTACCATTTGCCGCGGTAGCTGTAGTAGTTACTGTAGTTGGAGAAAATTGAATAGGATCATTTATTACTAGACTATGTGCTGTACTAGTTGTAATTAAATTACCCGATGAGTTTGTTGAACTAATAGCGTATGTATAAGTTGCCGCGTAGTATGCTGTAACTTCATTTTGTAAGAATGGAATATTAGCACGTAAAATTTCAGCACCTTCAATGATACCTAGTGTATTATTGTAAGTTGTTGTACCGTTAACTTGTGGTTGTACATATTGACTTGTACCAACATAACTAATAATTGTATTAATATTAGCAGTAGCAGTTGTTAATGTTGCTGTGTATGTTGATGCAGATAGTGTAGTTGCTACTAGTGTTTGCAAATAATTTAAAGCCGCAACTGTTACAGTTAATTCATAACCTTGTGCTTTATAATCTTGT
>Ga0214192_1000954_pt1 | contig 16738 bp, 14 predicted proteins | sample TroBogEpilimnion_44_FD_153030 | JGI IMG/M metagenome (GOLD analysis project Ga0214192, IMG submission 153030) | Freshwater microbial communities from Trout Bog Lake, WI - 29JUL2008 epilimnion | ecosystem: Environmental > Aquatic > Freshwater > Lake > Epilimnion/Euphotic zone | place: Trout Bog... | reverse complement strand
GGGCATCCACCAAAGCACCTCCCGAGTTGCCGGGGTTGATGGCTGCATCAGTCTGTATGTAATCTTCATACTCGGTGCCGAGGTCGTAAAGGCCGCCCCTGCTGATGGCGCTCACAATACCCATTGTCACGGTCTGGCCAATTCCAAAAGGATTGCCAATGGCGAGGCAGACATCGCCCACTTCAATTTTGTCACTGTCAGACACGGCCACCACGGGAAGATCCTTGGCATCCACCTTGATCACTGCCACGTCGGTGTTGGGATCGCGCCCGATGATTTTGGCTTCGAACTCCCGGCCATCATTCAGCGTTACGTGAATCTCTTCCGCCTCCTCCACCACGTGGTTATTGGTGATGATATAGCCATTCTTATTAATAATCACACCGGAACCGAGGCCGCGCGGCTTGGGTCCCTTGGAGCGTCCCCCTCGTCCCTGTTCGCCAAACCAGCGCCGCAGCAAATCCTCATCCATGTCGGGAGTTCCCTGCATGCCGCCAAGACGGCTCTTCACCACCACATCCACCCTCACCACGCTCGCGGCGACCTTTTTGATCACCGGGGCGAAGCTGTATGGAAGATTGCCCTGATGAGGCGTCGCGGATTCGCTGACCGTCAAGGCTACGGGCAGGGCCTTGGTGGATTCAGCAGCCCGCGCATGGCGTCCAATCACAAAACTGGCGAGACAGGCCGCTAGGGCGCATCCAGCCAGGAAGCTTCGAGTCACTTTGATTATTCTCACAACATTGTTTTTCATAATTTTGTTCAATCGAGTTAAAACTTGTTTGCTATACTGCGCTCATGCTGCCACACCCACTTAACCGCAACCTTTCCCCTTCATTACATGTTTGTAATGGAAGCAATGCATGGAAGGGTGGGTGTGTGGCCATTGCATGCCTTCACATCGACTTCCGGTTTCGCAGCGCCGCCTCATTCTCTGCGGCCGTTTTATCCGGATCAATTTCCACGGGGTCCAGCAAGGTTTTGGAGAGCTTCAGCATTTCATCGGCATGGAAAAAAGCAATTTGCACGGTTTTTTCCAGCTGATCGGGCGATGAGATTTGTGTCTCTGCCCGGGCCAGCAAGCCGGTGAGGGCGTGTGCTGCAAAATAATCTCTTTTGCTGATTTCCATAATTCAATGAGTTGGTATCAATGATTTCTACCCTGTATTCGATAGTCTCGGAGACATAATAAATCAAGTCCATGGAGAAAGCCCGCCGTTTTACACCCTTCAAGTTTCCCGGAAGCCATTAGCAAGGATGCGTCTTCCTGCAACTTTTTGCTGAGCTGCATACGCTCTGGAAGGAGTCTGTTTCACTTGCGCTGGAAGGGAAAAATCGCATTATCGTGGGAAGTATTTGAAACGAACGAAATCCTGAATGAATTATCGGGTAAAGCGGTGACGGCTGAAATGGTATGGAACAAATAAAATACATGGTCCACGAACTCTCTCTGATCACTGAGGGGAAGAAGGTTCGCTGGCTCATGATGTTCTTCGAACCCCGTGCCGGTGTGATCATTTCTTATCGCTTTGACCGGTTAGGCTATTTGTTGCTCGGTGGCGTCTGGCCTGCCTTGCGGATTTTGTTCTACCCCGTTTTTTGGTTTTTAAGGTTTCTGAGTTGCCGCCACGAAATCAATTACAAAGCGGACATTGGTTGCGGACTGCAAGTCTGGCATCCCACCCTGGGAGTGGTGGTTAATGGAGACGCTGTGATTGGTAAAAACTGTCAACTTTATGGAGGGAACAGCATTGGCGTCCGGCGCGCCATCAAGCCAGGTGACCTGACCCTGGGGGATGATGTGGTCTTGGGAATTAATTCCTGCGTTCTTGGCCCGGCAAGAATCGGCAATCGTGTGAAGGTGGGGGCCGGAGCGGTAGTCATCAGCGATTTTCAACATGACTGTGTTGCTGTGGGCGTGCCCGCAGTGCTCAAACAGAAAAATGAGCTCCAAAATCCATTGGAATCTTCCTAGAAAATAAGGATGATTTTGTAAATGCCGGAAAGCAGTCCAGATTCATTAACAACTTCGTCCAAGCCGGTGAAAGCCAGGGCTTGGATTTCCAATCCACTCTGGATGATGATTTTCCAGGCGTTTCTTTCAGCCCTGATTCTTCTTGCGGTTTGCAATCCCGGTAAAGTTTATGAGGAAGACCTGATGGCCAAGGCCTCGATGGTGTCCTATCTGGCGGAGAACTCCAACTGGACTCATTACCATGACGCGCCTGATTATTATAGCAGGGACGTTTTCTCTGCCTACTACTTCGCCGGCCTGGCCATGTACAAGTGCATCCATCCTTCTTCCACCCCGGATAATCTTACGAATACTTTGGATTGCGACGCCATTCGAGCACTCAATTGGTTGAGCATCCTTTGTGGAGTGGTTTTTTTCGCTGCCACGCCGCTTTTGTTGAGACGCGTGTTTGACTTTCCTCCATGGCTGACTTGGCTGGTTCTTGTAAACACCCCCATTTTTATCATCTCATTCACTTATGGGAACGAAGCCGCCTTGGCGCTCGCCTGTGTGGTGGTGTGTGGTTTACTGCTGTCGATTCCGAGTTCGTGGACCCAATGGACAGCCTCCTTCTTTTATGTCGTGGCGGCCTACAGCCGGAATGATTACCTTTTCCTATGGCCTGCGCTGGTTTTGATCACCTTGAGCCGCTTGCCAAGGGAAAACTTCGGACGAGGCTGGAAAATATGGCTTCGGAACGTCGCGCCATTTTTGAGTGGTTCTGCCCTTTTTGGTGTGCTGTACCTTGTGCTGGTCTTAAAACATCTGCCCAGCCCGGAATTTGCGGAATCTTTGACAACGTTCAAGGTTTTTGCCGCGTTCCTGATTTACACTCCCAATCCACTATTCTTTTGTATGTCCGCCATCGGATTGGTGATGTGCTTCGTCCCCGGTCGAAGATTCCACTTGCTGGCACTTCTTGCGTGTGTCCATTTCGCACCCTATTTTTTCCATTTTGGCTCACCCAAATATATCCTGCCAAGCATCGTGGTCCTGCTCATCTTTGCCATTGTGGCCATTCAACCGATCTGGAAACGAATCCCTTGGCTGGTTTGTTTGATGATGGCCATTCCTTGGTTTGTCGCAGTGACGCCGTTTGGCGTATTTGGTCCCGCGCGCGCGGCCTATTGGTGTTTTCCCACTGATGATGGTCCACTGCCGACAGGGGGTTATCTCAACTTTTACCTAAACATTCGAAAGGGTCTCTATCAACAGCGCTACGATCAGGAGTACCAACAAATCGCGGAAGTGATGCCGCGAATTGAGGAGTTGTCAGAGCAGGCGGACATTGTGGGCTATTTCAACCCGGGAGCCCTGCGAACATGGGCCACCCGTAGAAAGTTATGGCGGATTCCGCCCAAAGGAATGGTTTTCTGGAAAAGTGATGGTGCCGATATGGGATCAAATGACAGGCCATGCTTCATGATCAAGACCACTTACCTCTACGGATTCAAGCAGAGGCCGGATCTGCGTCAAAGTTTGAAACAAGCCTGCCTGGCTGGAGCTGTGAGTGCTTTGGCTGAAACCCCGCAAGATCCTTTGCCGGATGTGATTCAACTTTCAGGAAAAGCATCGGCTGCCAAAGATAGTGAACTGGGCTCCCGGATTCTGTTTATGAACTCCTACTTTGAGGGGAACCAGATTTTTCGGCGGAAAAGCTTTATTTCAGACTGGCATGCCGTGACTTGGATTCCCCGCGGGAAATTTGAATCCCTGAAACTGACTACTCGTTCCGATCCAATTTACAGGGACAGCCAGTGGGTTTGCCTCCGGGAAAATGTTGAAGGGGGGATTTATTACAGCACGAGATTTCCAATGCAATTTGCTGCCGGCCGAAAACAAATTTATTAATGCGAATCGCTGGCAGCTCCGGACAAAGTGTCAGGATTGCAATTCAATCGTCCCGGATAGCTAATGGATTCCGTGCTGAAGGTTGATTCCTTCCAGTATTCCACATGACCATCAAAAGAAGCCACCTCTCCGCCTTCATTATGGCGGCTGGTTTCGCCATTTGATGGATAATCCCTTCCTTCCCAAAAGGTATAGGATCTGTTCTCGTTGACTTCCCAGAAACAAATTCCGCTAGGACGAAAGTCAGCAAGTTTATGGTTAAAATAAAGTGGGCGATCCGTATAGTAGTTTGCGTTAATCAGGGCGTTGATGGCGTAGCTGGAGCAGTTTTGGATACGGCTCATGCGCGTTCCATCTGAAGCGTAGATCCAATGAGGAGCCGAGTCTTGGGGGCACCAGAATGAGTTGGTGCTTTTTAGGTAAGGATAAATGACTCCCGTTGTTACTCCCGAGCAGCTGTCGTAGTTGGAATAGCCATCGCAAAGCCAGCCGGGTTGGTGGCTGGCGTAGGTGTCCAAATCTCTGATATTGACGTAAGGAAGAAAATCACGATTGTCATCCGCATACAGAACCGTGCTCATCATGATCTGGCGGAGATTGTTGCAGCATCCAGTACGATTACCCTTTTCTTTGGCTTTGGAGAGGGCTGGAGTAACGAGGGAAGCAAGAATGGCAATGATGCCAATAACCACCAACAATTCAATCAGGGTAAAACCAGGAGAGACTTTGTTCCCACGGGCGAACACCAAGCTCAACCTGGTGGATTTTGAGCGTCCGATTTCTTCCTGAGCGGAATATGGGTGGGGATTTGACATGGGAGTTCGGGCATTAGGAGACCCATCTCCGGTAATTTAGGTTATACGACATTTTACGCCTTCTGACGGACGATTTTCTCTCATCAGTACGCCACCCAACTGCTTGGGTAAACAATTCCGACGAGATTTCTTATTGTCTCATGAAGGAATTTTTTAATCAAGCAAATTATAGGGGGGAATGGTTCCCTAATCGTCTGGAATCCTTGTTAAACCTCTTGAGAATCGAAGTGAACTATTGGACGTTTCCAATATTAATGGCTGGCCCTCAATACCTTGGAGTTTGGCGGGTGGAGAGGCCGCGCCGAAGCTTAACTATGTCAAATCAAGATCAATTTTTTTGCAAAAATTTGATCATCCAGGTCAATCCACAGGTAAAATGATGGGGGGATTATCCCTGGTTCATCGGAAACGAGTCGTGCTGCAGCGTATTCGTCCGGCTGTTGGGCGACACCCAGACTCCGCCTTGCTCGATGGTGGAATCCTGCGTTTCCCGTTCAGGCTGGGCCGCCATGTGCTCGGAAGCCCGGCCTTCGACGATACCGTTCAGGTTTTGGACGACTTTATTCAACATATCAGCCTGGTTGGTCAATTCGTGCGCCGAAGAGGCATTGTGCTGAACCGTGGAAGAACTGGCCTGGGTATTCTTGTCAATCAGGGTCAGAGAATTTGTGACTTGAGAAATACCGCGGGCTTGTTCGTCCGAAGCCACGGCAATCTGTGCGACTTGTTCGTCCACAGCCTTGGTATGCTCGAGAATCTGAAGCAACAGTTTCTCGAGCTGGTTGGATTTCGTGGCCACTTCCTCGATGGATTGATTGACCTTTTCCGCCACACTCAGGCCGGCCTGGCTGGTCTGGATGGAGGTCTCGATCATTTGACTTGTTTCGCGCGCAGCCCGGGCACTGCGTTGGGCGAGATTTCGCACTTCATCCGCCACCACGGCGAATCCCATTCCGGCTTCTCCCGCCCGGGCGGCTTCAACCGCTGCGTTCAACGCGAGAATGTTTGTTTGGAAGGCGATTTCATCAATGGTCTTGATGATCTTGGAGACATTGCTGCTTGCGGCCTGGATTCGTTGCATGGCTTCACGCATTTCGTTGCTGGTCCGGCGGATGCCTTCCATGAAACAACCCATTTCGCGTGTGCTCACGGCACCCGTCTCCGCTGTCTTATGGGTAAGCGTGGTAAATTGCTTCGCGTTCTTGGCGTTATCGGCATTGCGGCGGGTCATGCTGGAGACTTCCTCCAAGGCGGCACTCGTCTCTTCCAGCGAGACGGCTTGCGCGCCCGCACTTTCAGCCAATGTCATGGATCCCTTGCTCAGGCTTTTGGAATGGGTCAGAACCCTTTCGGAGATGGTGTTCAGGGATTCCGCCATAACGCCTTGCGCACAGATAAAGCGTCCGAACCGGGCAGCAATCATTGCCGCAGGAATGGTTTCCAGAACCACAAATACGGCATGAAGTATTACTGTGCCAAATACCGCTTCATAGTTAAAGACGCTTTCCCGAAGGAAAAAGAAAAAGGCAATGTGATGCGCGGCAATGGTGGCAGCTGCTACAACGACCACCCGCCAGTCGCCCAACACAATCAGCAATGCCAGTGAAACAAAAACCATGAAATGGAATTCAATCACTCCATGTCCGGCATGAATCAAAAGGGCGCTGAAGCACTGGCTCGCAAAAGCAATCGCAAATGAAGTAATCTTGCCGCTCGGATTAAGAAAAAAGGAAAGCACTGGTCCCGCAAAAATCGCACAGCCAATAATGGCAACCAAGAGCCAGCCGGTGTTGTAGAAACGCGCCACTCCGATGCATGCAGGGATCATTAATCCCATGGACCAAAGGGCGGCTTTGTGGGTGTTCTTAAGGTAGTGCTTCTGGTATTCGGTGTTCATGATCAATTTAAGTTTCGGGTGTCCGCTCGAATCGCTTTAGTCCAAATGGATCCATCTTTTTCTTCAAGCGCTGGCTTGCGGCACATCCAAAGGCAGGATAAGTCTCCACGGCGATCCCATGTTTCAGAGCCCGGAACAGGGCTAGCTCCTTAAAATCATTCTCACAGCGAGGACGGCCTTCGGAGTAACCGCCCGAATAAACCACCCCGGCAGACGGCGCAATCAATTGGAGCCAGGGACCGCCTTCCACTCCTGATTCCCGGGCGACTTCTTCTGCTTCGCGATGCTCTAGTTTGAAGCCTTTAGCCATGAGTGCGGTTTCCCAAGGAGCGGTTCCACCCACTACCCAGACATTTTCCTGCATTTCTTGAGATGCCCCGCGGGATATCAAATGCGATGCCACTTCCGTTGAGCACGGACAATCCGCGACCAGGATATGCACCGCCGTCCAACGGGGCTGGGATGTCGATGTGTTTGAGAAAAGGTTTTCAGAGTATGCAGATGTTCTTTTCAAAACAGGGGTGTTCGGCAATGGCAAAATGTGGCTCGCCATTAGAAAGCTGAGCGGTACTGCAACGACAATTGCCCAGATGCCGATTAACGCAGCCTGAAAGGTTCCACTTCTGAGTTTTTGAGCTATTTTCTCGTTCATCCCTATTAATCCCTAATGTTTCTAATTACCTAATCGGCAAATCGGTGAAACTTCTTGAGGGGGTCATTTGCGCTTATGCCTGTGGTTGACAAACCCTTAAGTTGTGGCACGTTAATAACATGAAAATCCAACGAATCCGCGTTTTGGGAACTTTCTTGCTTTGTTTTTGCTTTCTTTTTACGGTCGCAAACCCCGCATTTGCCAAAGTAACTAAGTCCAACGGAGCCAGTGGTTTATTGCATGAGGCGGTGAAACTTCTTTCCGAAGCTGATCATGATTACAACGGTCACCGTGCTGAAGCAGTGAAACAGGTGCACCTCGCGTTGGAGGAGATCAAAGGGAAAACGGCGCACCCCCATAACAATACTAAAACCAATGTTCAAACCGCCCACGTCCATAAAACCATGGTGAAGGCCAAAGGCGGGGTCAAAGGAAATGAACCCCAGCCCACCTCAGACTCGCAATTGCGGCAGGCAGAATCCATCCTTCAACAAGCCAGTGGAGAAGTTTCAGGAGCGGCTTTGCAGCACGTTTCCGCCGCCATCGCTCAGATCAACACAGCCCTTTCAATTCGCTGAAAGCAGGCAAAGTGACCCTTTGACGGGGGAGTATCGGGGAGCGTGATCCTCATCCGGCCGCTTTTGATGGCTCCCAAAATAAAAACTTTTGAGCTTGTGTTGCGAACGCACACAGTTTACATAATCAGGACTGCACTCGTGGCAGTGCCAGAGTAGCTCAGGGGTAGAGCAGAGGACTCATAAGCCTTTGGTCGCAGGTTCAATTCCTGCCTCTGGCACCATTTCCTTTCGATGCATGATTCAGGGGGGTAACCCATCAGCACACAGTCTTCTGAAAATCGGTTTTGCCTATCTGCTTTTAATTTCCCATGAATTCAATCCGGATTTTAATGGAATCGTAGTTTCAGAATCCCCTTCAATCCTTGGGTTTCTGCCGAACCATTTAGGAGTATATATCCTGAAGCGCAACCGCGCTCTCGCGTTCGTAGCTGTTTAATCCCAGAGAAATGCTGCTGCCTGGTCTTTTCCAAATGCCATTGACCCAGAAAGGAACCGTCCCTGTTCGAAGTGAAAAGCAAGGGAAGCACCCATGAAGTGTGTTGCGAGACCTGTGGGGTTATACCATTCAGATATTTGCGCGAGGTCGCAAAAATTCTGTCTTTTATTTATTTCCATTCACCTATTAGCGCATGGATGTTTTGCGGGGGAAACCTCGTCCGAATCCAAAGCTGCTTCACGTGTTTTAGAAGGGCTATCTCCAGAAGGTGTATCGAGGAAATGGTTTCGTTTCTGGGGCAAAAATACGATCAGCGTACTGCGGGAAACAAACCGTCCAACCACGGGAAGTATCTGCGATGATTCCTGCCGAATCATTCATGAAGTGGATTGTAATCAATCAAATCGGAATGTCAGTGTGATGATTCGGCTATCCTTGCCGAATTGCGCTTGTAGATCCGCAGGCCAGGGTGAGAAATTGGATCCGGTGGTCAAACAACGGACGAAATAGTCACCGCACTCGGCATCCAATGTGTTTTGAAGGATATTGGGTTCGCTGACGTGCCCCTTGGAATCCAATCGAAAGCGCACAGACACCAATCCTGGAAACCTTTGAGCAAACGGTTCTGAAGGGTTTCTGCCTTCATCCTGCTGCATTTTAGAAAGTAATGAATCGATAAATTGATTGTCGTACGTTGCAAACAAACTTTCCGCATCGGGCGTGGTCTTCGAAATGGAAAATATTCCCTGACCGTATTCCTTTGGCATATCCGCTGTTGACGACAAACTTTCGGGTTGATGGTGACGAGCCACGGTGAATGGGTAGCTGTCAAAATCCTTTTCGCCATTCAAAAGCCGCAACTTGTAGTTTCCGCTCAGGCGAATGACTAGCGGCCAGACAGAAACTTTGCCATAAGTAACAGTGGTATCTTTGCTCCACAGGACGCGCCCCGAATTCATTTCCACAAGCTGCAACGTCAGTAGCTGACTGTCGTTATAAGAGCCATAACCCGCCACCACTGCGGCTGGAGTTTCGTCCGGTCCGAATGAATTCTTTTGGGTGTATTGGGAATAGGGAAGGTTCAACCCGTTTTCCTTCGCTGCGAGTGTGGTGTAAACACCGGTCGTCATCACCAATGCACAGCCCAACCCTGCAATCATGAGGAATATACAGACTATACAGTTCAACTTGCTTTTCATGCTAATCCAGTTTGATGATTTCAATGACAGTTCCGGAGCTTTCTTTTTCCGATCCTGTTCCAATCTCAGGGATTTTGTTCCTGCACACTGGTTTGTTTTGAGTTCTTTCCTTAAAGGGAAATTACAGCACATATTTCTCAACACGAGGAATATTAGCATTGAAGCCAGTTATAGCACGCACTAAACAACAATAATTCATTTGGCTTAAGTGCGATCCCGAGGCATTATCGTCCTTTTTCTGCGTTCAACTTTCGAGGCTACATTTGTTCGAAAAATTGTGAATTAGCCTCTTTTGAGAACGATTGAAATAGTCGTCTGCCAATAATTGACCAAATAGCAACCCGCTTTCATGGACGGCAAGCAAGACATGGCAAAGCAGTTGGCCCGTTATGGTGATCTACATCGGCGGATCCATGAGACTTTTCTGCGTCGTTCCGAAAGCTCTGAAGCTTGGATCGAATGGCAGAAGGCGTGTCATGATTTTCACAGTTATGAGTCACCGTTGCGCTTCATTGAGGAAGCTGATGCACGGAAGCGGTTACGCGAGGGGGACCCCTTGATTGTCGAGCGCGCTTTGGTTTTCCTTGAGTTAGATCCTTATGTTTTCCGGTCTGGTTACACCAAGGCTGTGATCATTCGGTGCATCAAACGGCTTTCCCTCACTCAAGAACAAATTCAGCGGTTGCAGGGCGTGGTGCTGCAGGCTGTCGACACGTATGACCGAGCGGAGTTCCGTGCCTATTGTCGGCTTGCTGCAGTTGTTGACTCCCCATCTTTCGAGGAGGCGATTCGCGTACGCCTTAAATCCCCTGATGCTGCTATTAGCCGCCGGGCAAACTATGTTCTTGAAAGTTTGATGGATTGGAGACGGGGTTTTTCATGAGGTCAACGATTCGCCTGGCCTTAGGCTGATAAAGTTGACTTCGTGCTGGAACTCATTCATTAATATTTTCATGCGACTACATTTCTCGAGCTTTATAACAGGTATTATGCTTTTCGGCGCCGCTTTCAGCAGTGTTGCCGATAGCAAAATTGGACACGCTTTTTATGGGGATGCCCCGGATGAACATCATCCCTGGGCGGTTCATGACATCAATCGTCCTCAGCCCAAGATCGTGACTCCCGGCACATTCAGCTCGCAGGAACAACCCGGCAAGCCCCCGTCGGATGCCATCGTTTTGTTCGACGGCTCGGACGTCTCCAATTTTGAAGCCGATGTGGAGGGAAGCGTTCCCACCAAATGGATCGTGAAAGATGGTGCCATGGAATGTGTGCCTGGATCCGGCTATGTCCGCACCAAGGCCAAATTCGGTGATTGCCAGCTGCACGTCGAATGGGCCGCTCCCTCGGAAGTCAAAGGAGACAGCCAGGGCCGTGGTAACAGCGGTGTGTTCCTGATGGGCATCATGGAAATTCAGGTGTTGGATAATTATAACAATCCCTCCTATGCCGACGGCATGGCCGGTTCCGTTTATGACGAAAATCCTCCCATGGCCAATGCCTTGCGTCCCCCGGGCCAGTTCCAGACCTACGACATCGTTTTCCGCCGTCCCATCTGGCGTGATGGCAAGGAAATTGATCCCGGTTATGTGACTGTATTCGTAAATGGTGTTCTGGTTCAGGATCACACCCGCATCGAAGGCACCACCGGTCACATGCGCCGCAGTGTTCCAGGACCTTTCCCGGAAGTCGGCCCCCTTAAGTTGCAGGATCACGGAAACCCGGTTCGCTATCGCAATATCTGGTATCGTCCGCTGCCTCCCCGCGCCATTGAAGGCGGCACTGATGGTTATCTGACCACCGAAGCTGCAACAGCCAAGCGCTCTGAAATCGCCAAAACCATTCGCGAAGACGCCGCCACTTTGACGGACGCCGCCAATCCAGAGCCCCAGTTGATGCGCTATGCTGAATCACTCGAGTATGAGAACGAACCTGCCACCGCCCAAAAGGTGGAGGAAATGGCGAATCAATACATTGATGGACTTGGCAAAATGACTCCTGCTGAAATTACTGCCAAGAAGGATGAAGTGCATCATGTGCGCGATGCCTTCAAGTTCTTGATCCGTTTCAAAGTTTTACCGGAAGATTACAAACCCAAGGCCAAGCTCGACGAGTTCATCAAGGATCAAGGTTGGGATAAGAAGCCCGCTGGTAAATAAGTTTTAAATCCTTTAACAACAAAAAATCACCCGGAAAGCATTGCTTTCCGGGTGATTTGATTTTCAGGGTAGGGGAGTGTCCCGGTTCGAACCGGAACTTCCCTCAACCATTACAATTTCAAATCGGAATCCGTGACAGCTCCCAGGCTTGCGGAAGTGGTGAGGTGCGCGAACTTCGCGAGCACGCCGCGGGTGTAACGCGGTTTTGGAGCCTTCCAGGCTTTCTTGCGCGCGGTCATTTCTTTGGCAGTGATCAGAAGACTCAACTCGCGCTTCTCGGCATCGATGACCACCGTGTCGCCTTCTTTCACGAGGGCGAGGGGACCGCCGGTGTAGGCTTCCGGGGTGATGTGACCGACCACGAATCCGTGGGTGCCTCCGGAGAAACGTCCGTCGGTGATGAGCGCCACTTCCTTGCCAAGGCCTTTGCCCATGATGGCGGAGGTGGGAGCAAGCATTTCGCGCATGCCGGGTCCGCCCTTGGGTCCTTCATAGCGGATGACCACGACGTCGCCTTTCTTGATGCCGCCGTCGAGAATCTTGGCGAGGGCTTGTTCCTCGGAATTGAACACCCGGGCGCGGCCTTCAAAACGAAGGCCCTCTTTGCCGGTGATCTTGGCCACGGCACCTTCCGGGGCGAGGTTGCCATAAAGTACCACCAAATGACTGTTTTTCTTGATGGGTTTATCCATCGGCAAAATGATGGTTTGATGATTGGGATATGGCTTTACCGGGGCGAGATCTTCCGCGAGGGTCTGGCCGGAGACCGTGAGACATTCGCCATGCAATAACCCGGCGTCGAGCAGGGTCTTCATCAAGGGGCGGATGCCGCCGATGGCGACGAGTTCGGACATAAGATGTTTGCCGCTGGGCTTGAGATCGGCCAGCACAGGGACGCGTTTGCCGATGCGCGTGAAGTCGTCGAGTGTGATCTTGACCTGGGCGGCGTGAGCGATCGCAAGGATGTGGAGCACTGCATTAGTGGAACCACCCAACGCGATGACCACGGTGATGGCGTTCTCAAATGCCTTCTTGGTCATGATATCCAGAGGGCGGATTCCTTTCTTCAAAAGGTTTACCACGGCGGCGCCAGCCTTGGCGCTATCCTCTTTCTTTGCGGGAGAGACAGCGGCTTGGGCTGAGCTGTTCGGAAGGCTCATTCCCATGGCTTCGATGGCGCTTGCCATGGTGTTCGCGGTGTACATTCCGCCGCAGGATCCAGGGCCTGGAATGGCGCACGATTCGATGGCGAGCAATTCGGCATCGGAAATCTTCTTGTTGGCATGAGCGCCCACGGCTTCAAAGACCGAAACCACATCCAGCTTGCGGGTGTCGCCGGTAATGCAGCCGGGGAGAATGGTGCCGCCGTAGACGAAAACCGCCGCACGATTCATGCGGGCAATGGCCATCAAGGCGCCGGGCATGTTCTTGTCGCAACCCCCAATTGCCACGAAGCCGTCCATGCCTTCGCAACCGACGACCGTTTCGATTGAATCCGCGATGACCTCGCGGGAGACCAGTGAATATTTCATTCCCTCGGAGCCCATCGAAATGCCATCCGAGATGGTGATGGTGTTGAAAATAATGGCCTTGCCGCCGGCGGCGTTGGCACCCTTTTCGGCCTCCAGAGCGAGCTTGTCAATGTGCATATTGCACGGGGTGACATTGCTCCAGGTGGAGGCGATTCCGATCACCGGCTTCTTGAAATCTTCAACGGTGAAGCCGACAGGGTATAGCATGGCACGGCTGGGGGCGCGCTCAGGTCCATCCAGGACGATGCTGGAGAATGGACGAAGGGTGTCGACGGGTTTCGCGGACTTGTTTTTTGCGTTTGACGGTTTTTTCATGCGGAAATGATCTGATCAGGAATCCGCAGGAAAGACAAGAGCAGGGTGATCAACGGGACTGTACCAGGGTGCGGAAAGATCGACCCATCATGGAAGGGTGGGTGAGGGTTTTAAATTGGCGGGTGTCCTTGGGCGTCCATGAGGAGCGCCGGTCTTCGTCCTTTAGGATGAGTTGCAGGGCGGCGGTGAGGAATTTTTCCTGGGAATGAAATTCGTCGGTCCTCAGACCTGCTTTTTCTCCGGCTGAGATCAAAGCGTCGAAGTTCACATGAGCCGTGATATCCTGCTGGCCGGGGTTTTTGAGAACATCCGCCTCCAATTTGTGCTGGTGATAGGCACGAAGGGTGCCTTCGGATCGTTGAGGCGCGAAAAATTCCGGGAACGTCAGGCCGTAATCCAGTGCCAGCAATTTGCCCTTGTTCAGGCGCTGAGCGGCGTCGGTCCACCAATTTGCTGCGGTTGGGCAGAATTCCGTTGTAAAGCCATCTGGCAGGACGTCCAGCAACTCGGTTGGCAGTGGTTGTAGAAAAGGCGTTAAAACCGCTCTCTGCAATTGATGCCACACAAAATCAGGTTCCATCCAATCGACACCCCATTCGAACCAGGTTCTGTCCTTGGCATTCCATCCAAAGCGATGAACCGGCATGGCATCGATCAGTTCATTGGAGAAAATGACGCCCTGAATGCTGTGAAGAGGGATATCAGACCAACTCTTGATCCATCGCGTCTTTCCGGCGAAAGATTCCAAGGATTTCTGCTGCCGTTCCTTGAGCCGGGGGGAGGGTTCAAGAATCCAATACTCCAGTCGCTGGAAAAGATCCGGATTCAGTGCAGAAAGGGAATTCAGGACATCGTTCGCCAGACGCCCCTCATGCGCGCCGCACTCCAGCACTATACACTTGGGGCTGTCGATGGTTTCGAACCATTGGCTGAACCGGTGGGTCAATAATTCGCCGAACAATGGCCCGACACTGACGCTGGTAAAAAAGTCGCCTTCTGCCCCAGGCGTCATCCCGGATTGTTCATAATATCCAAAATTTGGACAGTACAGTGCCAGTTCCATAAAACGGTGAAAAGAGATTGGACCGTTTTTAAGCAACTCCTGACGAATGATATCGCGGATTTGGGCCATGTTAATGTCTGACAAGCACTTTGGGCACGACTCATGCTTAGGTAAAGGGGATTTATGGCAAAGATTGATGCGTTTTTCAATTTGATGTTCGAGCAGAAAGCTTCGGACTTGCATCTGTCATCGGGCAACCCGCCGATGCTGCGCATCAATGGCGAGCTTCATCGCGTGGATTATCCGCCGCTGGAGAGTGACGCCCTGAAGATGATGCTTTACGAGATCGCCCCCGAGTACAAGATCAAACTTTTCGAAGAAACCGGTGACGTGGATTTTGGTTATGAAATCCCCAATATTTCCCGTTTTCGTGCGAATTTCTTTAATCAGAAAAATGGTGTTGCGGCGGTATTTCGTCAGATTCCCAGCCGGGTGCTTTCCTTCGAGGATTTTGAAAAGTTTGATGCCCCCCTGCCGGCGGTGCTGAAGAAGTTTTGCATGCTCCATAAGGGGCTTGTTGTGGTCACGGGGCCCACGGGCTCCGGCAAATCCACCACTTTGGCCGCGATGATGGACTACGCCAATAAAAACCGGCGCGATCATATCATCACGGTCGAAGACCCCATTGAATTCGTTCACGAAAGCAAAAGCTGCCTGGTGAACCACCGCGAAGTCGGTATTCACACCAAGTCATTTGCATCCGCCCTGCGTGGAGCGTTGCGCGAAGACCCGGATATTGTGCTGGTGGGCGAATTGCGCGATTTGGAAACCATCGAACTGGCCATCACAGCGGCCAGCACGGGTCACTTGGTGTTCGGAACCCTCCACACCCAAAGTGCCGGCAAGACCGTGGATCGTATCATTGATGTATTCCCAGCAGAACAGCAGAACAAGGTTCGTGCGACCCTTTCCGAAGCGCTCAAGGGGGTGGTGGCGCAGAACCTTTTCAAGCGAATCGATAAAAAAGGGCGTGTAGCAGCACTGGAAATTCTCGTCTTCACCACGGCGATCGCCAACCTTGTTCGCGAAGGCAAGACTCACCAAATTCCTGGTATGATTCAGGTGGGTAAGAAATACGGGAATCAGCCCCTGGATGATGCCATCATGGAACATCTCCGGATGAAACGAATCTCTCCCGAGGAAGCCTACGAAAAGTGTCTGGACAAGAAAAAGTTCCGGTTGTTCCTCGCCAATCCGCCTGAAGAAGACGAAGTCTGATTTTGACAAGGTATGCGACGCCCTGAGTTGGATCATATATTATCGACGATGCTGGATTCCGCGCGGGAGGTATCCGACCTGATTTTCACGGTCGACAAACCCCTTCAGGTTGAATCGTCCGGTGAACTCGTCCCTGTAGCCTACGACCCGCCCCTGGAGAAATTGACGCCATACCAGACGGAGATGATCGCCCTGAATTTGATTGGCGAGAATCAATGGCAGATTCGCGATTTGCTCAGAACGGGTTCTTGCGATGCCGCCTATACGGTGTTGGACAAAGCGCGCTTCCGTATCAATATATTTTCCCAGCGCGGGAATTATTCAATCGTTCTCCGCAAATTGAACACCGTCATCCCGAGTCTGGAGAAACTGAAGTTACCACCCGTCATTCAGCAGATACCACGGGAGAAGACGGGATTGGTGCTGGTCACGGGTTCCACTGGTTCGGGTAAGTCCACCACATTGGCTGCTGTTTTGAGTGAATTCAACCGCACCAAGGCCATACACATCATCACCTTGGAAGATCCCGTTGAATTTGTGCATCCGCACATGAAAGCAACGTTTAACCAGCGCGAATTGGGTACGGATTTTGACAGTTTTTCCAGCGGCTTGAGGGCGGCCCTTCGTCAGGCGCCCAAAGTCATTCTGGTGGGCGAAATGCGTGACAAGGACACGGTCAAAGTGGCCTTGAGCGCCGCCGAGACGGGACATCTGGTTCTGAGCACCCTCCACACGGTGGATGCCGGTCAGACCATTAATCGTATCCTGGGTATGTTCGAATCGGATGAACAGGAACAGATCCGTTTGCGTCTCGCCGACACCCTGCGCTGGGTGGTCAGTCAGCGACTGGTTCCCAAGATTGGCGGAGGACGCCATGCGATGCTGGAGATCATGGGTTCGAACCTGCGAACCAAGGAAACCATTGTTCAGGGAGAGTCCGAGGGCAAAACGTTTTACGAAATTATCGAGGCCAATCAGTCATTTGGTTGGAGGACTTTCGACTTTAGCG
>Ga0214192_1000953_pt1 | contig 16744 bp, 12 predicted proteins | sample TroBogEpilimnion_44_FD_153030 | JGI IMG/M metagenome (GOLD analysis project Ga0214192, IMG submission 153030) | Freshwater microbial communities from Trout Bog Lake, WI - 29JUL2008 epilimnion | ecosystem: Environmental > Aquatic > Freshwater > Lake > Epilimnion/Euphotic zone | place: Trout Bog... | reverse complement strand
CTTGCAGGTTGCCTACACTTCGTTTCGGCAACCCGCCCGGCGCTACGGCTATCGGGGACTAAAAATCTTCACTTCGCTGTCGCTCCGTTTCCAAGATTTTCAGCGAATGTTTAATTAGAACAATGAAATTGCATTCAAACTTGCTGCAGTGCTTGCTTTGTAGAAAGAAGGCGCGCGGCAGTTGTTAGTATTTTTAGTCAATGTGCCATGTGACAAAGTGTTCACAGGTGAAGCAACATTCAAAATACCGCTAGCTGGTGGTGCCCAGTTTTGTGGAACCGCTAAATAACCAGCATTACCCCATGTATGAGTAGCTGTGTTAGTTGCAGCATTAGTAACTGCCATAACAGCTGGGTTACCTGCTTGTTTAATGAACTCGTTAGCAATTTTCAAAGTATCGCCACTTAAAGTAGTTTTATATTGGAAAGTTAACTCAGTCCACCATTTGTATTTGCCGTTAACAGCATTTGCCAAAGTAGGCGCGTTGCCGTCAACTTTAAGGAAACGGTAGTTTTTACCTAAAGCAGCGTTGCTGTCAGTACCTTGAACACCGATAGCCCAACGACCACCTGTTAAAGTAGAAGCCGCAACGTTAGTACCGTTAACTGCTTTATCTAAGCTGTCCAAACAATCTTCCAAGTTACCGCCTGAAGCCATTTGATGAACTTGAGCAGCGAAAGTTGTTTCTGGTGCAAACACTGAAGACAAAGTAGTACCGGCATAAGCTGGAACACCTGCAGTTGTATCAGTAGTTTGTGCAGCTGGTAAAGAATAAGCACCACCACATGGGTAGTTCAAGAATTTAATACCGAAAGAAGCAGTTGTACCTGAACCTGGAGTTCTTGAACAGATATGTACACGTGCAGAACCTGGTAAAGCAGCTGAAACAGCAGCGTTAGCGATAGTAGTGTATAAACCTTTACCTGCAGTCACTTCTAACTGATCCCAAGAAGCGAATTCGCCTAAGAAAATACTAGTTGCTTGAGCAGTAGAAATTGAAGGTTGGCAAGCTGCAGATTCTGCGTTTGTGTAAGTTTGACCAGTAACTAAAGTTGAATAGTTAGCATTGGTTGGATTACAAACGTTACCAGTTGTGAATTGCACATACTGTAAAGCATTACGCAATTTTAAAGAAGCAACTACACCAAACAACTGAGCAGCAGCAGGCGTTACTTTCAGTGTGTTTACTTGAGTTTGAGTTACATCAGAAGAAGCTGATGCAGTTGTACCTACATAAGCAGGGTTATTGGCGCCAGTGAACTGAACAGGGTCAACGTCAGAAACACCAAAATCAGGCACATGAGTATATTCACCAGCAGTGAAACCACAAGTTACAGGAGTGATACCTGCGCTAGCAGAGCCAGTAGCACAATCTGAACGGTTAACATTCAAGAAGTCAATAGCTGTGCTATTGATAACTGGAGTTACACCTTGACCAGAACCACCCGCATTACGTTTGTGGATTAACAGGTAGCTGTTAGCAGTCAAAGCTTTCATTACAGTGTTAGTGCTGCTTTTTTTGCAGTAATAAGCTGTATAGTTGCTACCATTAGTAAATTTGTAAATTGGCGCAGTTGTATCGCACAGTTGGCTAGTAGCAGGTACTGTAGCATTAGTGATCAATTGATCAATAAATTTTGACGCAGCTGATGAGCCTGACAAATGGATGATATAAGTGCTTGGATCAATAGCTGGACCTGATGCATTGGCTGCAGCAGAGAACATAGCAGCAGAAACCGCTGCGCCTAAGATGATTTTTTTCATGATTTTCCTCTTGGGTTGATAAAAATTTAAATTGCTTGTTGGAAAAACAAATTAAAGAAACAGAACTTTTATTATTAATTAAGAAGTATATTATTTGGAAAGACTTAAAGTAGTTATAGCTTTGTCTCTTTGCTATTCAATTCTACAAAAAAAAATTAGAATCTTTCACTTGTATTCCCTGTCTTAAGCTTCATCTGCCAGTACTTAACTTAAATACAATCAAGAAAAGCTAAACAGCATTAGGCTTTAACTCCGATTATTGTTTCATGATTTGCTAATCTACTTCGTTACAGATTTATGAATTTTCTGTGTAACGCAATACATTTGTATTACGTTTTTTCTTATTTTATTGATTAATATAAAATAGTATAATGAAACAAGGAGTCTTTTTTTAAAAGATTAACCCTACAAAAATAATTGATTAAACAACCGAACTCGTTTAGTGGATTACTATAATAAAAGGGTATAGGTTGTTATTTTTAATGTGACTGTTAATTTCTCGTAAAATTTCTGTAACATTGATGGCTTATCTTTTATTTGTCATTCTTATTATCGTTATCAAGGAGTCTTGCATTGAACGAGCTAAAACAAATGATTTCTCTGCGTCTTTTAGATAGCGACCGCCTTGCTGTTCAGGCTATAGCTGCTCGACTGTTTGTCAGAGAATCTGATATCTATCGTTTTGCTATTAATTATATGCTCAATCGTTTTAGCTGTTTGTTTGATGATACCTGTACAGGCAGTGATTTATTACCAGCATTACTGGAAATTAGAGCCGAAATCAATAATACCTTAGGACTTAAGCGTCACCAGTTAGAAAAAATCATTAACAGCAATAATCTGAATCCTGAAAAATATGTAGCAATGTCCGACATTGAGTTATTGTTGATGCCGCACCATTTACTAAAACAGCGACTAATGAAATTAGATCCTATTGCACGTCAAAATCAGAGTGTGGAAGACTGGCTGAAAAGTTATTTAACCGATAAATATAATTTATTTACTGTTAAAAGTACTCAATTATTTGATGATTACGCGGGACTTTCTAAAAGTATTAGCTTAACCGACGGCTAAAAAACCGTCGGTTATCTATCAACTAAACTGAGTGTATTTTTAAAACAGGTGTCTTATCGCTTCCCTTTCTGCTTTTAGCTCTTCCTCAGAAAGTTCAATTTTTTGCCGACTAAAATCATTAATCTCTAAACCCTGAACAATCTTGACTTGACCATTGACCACGGTTACTGGGAAAGAAAACACCAAATCAGACGCCACACCGTAGTAACCCTCAGAATAAATGCCCATACTCACCCAATCATTTTCGGGCGTACCCAATGCCCAATCCCTCATTTGATCAATAGCCGCATTCGCTGCCGATGCTGCACTGGACTGACCGCGTACATTAATAATTTCAGTACCTCTTTGCTGCACAGTAGGAATGAAATAGTCCGCAAACCACGCTTGTTCAACCAAGTCCAAGGCTGCTTGACCTTTAACCTTAGCGTGGTGTAAGTCAGGATACTGAGTCGTCGAATGATTACCCCAGATAATCATATTTTTTATATTGTTAGCACGCACACCACATTTATCAGCCAACTGACTAATGGCGCGATTATGATCCAGACGACTCATTGAAGAAAAATTTTCCGGCTTCAAATCGGGCGCATTTTTTATAGCAATTAAAGCGTTAGTATTAGCCGGATTGCCTGTTACTAAAACTTTGACCGATCGACTAGCAACTTCACTTAACGCCCTACCCTGTAAAGCAAAAATTTGTGCATTTGCTTCTAGCAAATCTTTACGTTCCATACCCGCTGTTCTGGGTCTAGCACCAACCAAAAACACATAATCGGCGTCTTTAAAGGCAACTCTAGGGTCATCTGTTGTTTCTATACGATAGAGAAGTGGATTAGCGCAATCATTTAACTCCATCACAACGCCTTGCAATGCTTTCATTGCCGGCGTAATTTCTAACAGACGCAGGACTATTGGTTGTTCTGGTCCCAATAATAAACCGGCAGCCAAACGAAACAGTAAAGAATAACTTATTTGTCCTGCCGCCCCTGAGACTGCTATATAAACCGGAGTTTTCATTTGTGTTCCTTTATTATAATTTTATAAAACGTTGCCATTAATAGTTGTGCTTATAACGATTGCTGCCAAGCTAGCACAGTGACAATGCTACATGATTTACTGTATTTTAAATAAAAAAATAGTTTATATTAACTTACCTTTTGTCATACTTAAAAACTGCGTACCGAAAAAACAGCTTACAAGCAGTTTATATCAGGCTATTCGACAAAACCATTCCATTATTCACTGACAAAACAACTATGAATAAATTGTTATTTCAATTTGACACTGACTATTACCCTTCGGTATTTGATACTGTGGTTGGTTATGATGGCGGTGCCGACCAAGTTATTCCTTATGGTCATCTGACACCTGAAGTCATTAAACCACTGGTAGAAGGTGCTATCTTCACCCGCGCACCCAAAGATAAAAAAAATACCGCTATTTTTGTAGGTGGTAGCGATATGCTTGCTGGACAAGCCTTATTTAATGCTATTCAAAGCCATTTTTTTCCTGGCTTTCAAGTTTCGGTGATGCTCGATAGTAACGGTAGCAACACAACGGCGGCAGCAGCCGTTGCAAAACTCACGACCAGCGGCGCACTTAACGGCAAAACGGCTGTGGTTTTGGCAGGCACCGGACCGGTAGGACAACGTGCCGCAGTGATGTTAGCGCAACAAGGTGCAACTGTGAGTATTACTGGACGAACTATGGAACGTGCCCAGCAAGCCTGTCAACACATGCAAACGCGTTTTGGTGTCACATTAACAGCTGTTGAAGCGTTTGACAACGATGCGCGAGCTAACGCCATAACCGACGCGCAAATTGTTGTTGCCACTGGCGCATCTGGCGTGCAGTTGTTAACAACTGAACAATGGCGAGATAATAGCCGTTTAGAAATGATTGTCGATGCTAATGCCACGCCACCACTTGGCATCGGAGGCACCGATATGATGGATAAAGGCACGCTTAGAGCCGGTAAAATTGTCTGGGGTGCTATTGGTTTTGGCGCTTTAAAGTTAGCCTTGCATCGCGCCTGTATTGCTCAATTATTCACTGATAATACGCTGGTTATGGATGCTGAGAACATTTTTGCTCTCGCCAAAGAAATGGCATAAATGACTCATTGGCTATGTTTGCAAGTTTAAGACAGACTGCTTTAGATATTTTTCAGGCGGGTGTTGCTGCCGCTGACCCTTATCTAGCGGTACAACAACATTTGTCGGTTGATGATCGTGGCTATTTGCAGATTCAGCTTGATGATGGCTGTTTACTGTCACGTCATTGGTCTTCTGTACAATTACTAGCGGTTGGCAAAGCCGCTTGTGCGATGGCAAATGCCGCTCAAGAGATTATTCCAGCGTCTCTGTTAAAAAATAAAGCGCTCGCCATTACCAATTACGAGAATGTAGTAACCTTACCCGCTATTCGAGTATTAGGGGCTCGTCACCCATTACCCGATGCGGCTGGTTTGGCAGCCGCTCAATTGTTAGCTCAAGAACTAGTCAATACTCGTACCGGAGAACTGGTGCTGGTTTTGGTCAGTGGCGGCGGCTCCGCTCTAATTCCTTATCCGGTAAGCGGTATAACCCTACAAGAAAAAATTTTGGTCACCGAGTGTTTACTTGCTTGTGGTGCACCCATTCATGACATCAATTGTGTCCGTAAACATCTTTCTCAATTAAAGGGTGGCGGCTTGGCTCGACTAGCGGCTCCAGCCGATGTCCATGCTCTGATATTGTCAGATGTGCTAGGGGATGATCTCAGTGTGATTGCCAGTGGCATCACCGTAGCTGACGATTCAACTTTTGCAGAAGCCATCAATATCCTAAAAAACCGCCAAATTTGGTTGCAAATACCCAAAAGTGTGCAATCTTATCTACAGGCAGGCTCTGCAGGAAAAGTACCAGAAACCCCTAAAGCTAACGATTCGCTATTTGCCCATAATAGTCATACTTTAATTGGTAGTAACCGGATAAGTGTGAACGCAATGATGGCTACTGCCGAACATTGCGGTTACAGCCCCTTGCTATTCAGTGACAATTTATCGGGTGAAGCACGTACAGTCGCGGAACAAATCGTCTTATTTGCCAAAACGATTAATCAACCCACTGCACTGCTTGCAGGTGGTGAAACAACCGTGACTTTAACTGGAAACGGCAGCGGTGGACGCAATCAGGAAATGGCACTGGCTTTTGCTATCGCCGCCCAACAGCATCAACTCAACGGAAACTGGGTATTTTTAAGCGGTGGTACCGATGGACTGGACGGACCAACACCGGCTGCCGGTGGCATGGTTGACCCGCAAACACTACAAAGGATGCAACAGCACACCGTTAATCCAGTGGCTATGTTAGCTAATAATGACTCGTTTCATGCTTTACAACTGTCCGATGATTTATTAGTGACCGGTGCCACCGGTACAAACGTCGCTGATTTGCAAATACTGTTGATTAGACCTTGATTGCACTCTGTTCATAAGCTAATGTAGCTTTCTTATAAGCGCTTGCTAACCGATCAGCAGCCGATTGAATGGTCGAATCGAACTGTCAGACAGACAGGCTGACAGGCTCATAACATTTATCTTAAGGAGAACACATGTTTAACCAATCTATGACTATTGCAGGCTTCGATGATGAACTTTTTACTGCCATGGAAGAAGAACGTCAACGTCAAGAAGATCACATCGAATTGATCGCTTCCGAAAATTATACCAGTCCACGTGTTATGCAGGCGTTAGGTTCGCAACTGACTAACAAATACGCAGAAGGTTACCCGGGGAAACGTTACTATGGTGGCTGTGAATTTGTCGATAAAGCTGAACAACTGGCGATAGATCGCGCCAAGCAACTGTTTTCTGCGGATTATGCTAACGTACAGGCTCATTCTGGCTCACAAGCCAATATGGCGGTGTTCATGGCATTGATTCAACCCGGCGATACTATTTTAGGATTAAGTTTAGCTGATGGTGGTCATTTAACGCATGGCGCAAAACCTAATTTTTCCGGTAAGCTTTATCATGCCGTGCAATACGGTTTGGATTCTGAAACAGGTCTAATTAATTATGATCAAGTAGAAGCACTGGCTTTAGAACATAAACCCAAATTAATTATTGCAGGCTTTTCTGCCTATTCTCGCATCTGGGACTGGCAACGTTTTCGTGAAATTGCTGATCAAGTGGGTGCTTACTTCGTCGTTGATATGGCACACGTTGCAGGTTTGATTGCCGCCGATGAATACCCTAATCCAGTACCATTTGCTGATGTTGTCACCAGCACCACTCACAAATCGTTACGGGGACCTCGAGGTGGTTTAATTGTCTGCCGTAGTAATCCTGAAATAGAAAAGAAACTTGATAGTCAAATTTTCCCCGGTATTCAGGGTGGTCCATCCATGCACGTGATTGCCGCTAAAGCCGTGGCTTTTAAAGAGGCGATGCAACCAGAGTTTAAACTGTATCAGCAGCAAGTTATCAAAAATGCACAGGCAATGGCGAATGTCTTTATGCAACGTGGTTTTGATGTTGTATCAGGCGGTACTGATAATCATTTAATGCTAGTTTCTCTAATTGCCAAAGGAATTACTGGTAAAGCCGCCGATGCAGCTCTCAGTAAAGCCCATATTACTGTCAATAAAAACGCAGTCCCTAACGACCCACAATCGCCTTTTGTTACCAGTGGCATTCGTGTTGGCACACCGGCACCGACTACGCGTGGCTTTAAAGAAGCCGAAGTCCGAGAAATCGCCAGTATGATGTGTGACGTGATGGAAAATATGGAAGATGAAACGGTGCTTGCTGAAATCCGTACCCGAGTTGCAAATTTGTGCGCCCGTTTTCCGGTTTACGCTTAACTAGGCTACCAGTTACCTTAATTATTAAATATGCAAAACCTGTTTGGTAAAAATTCTACTTGGTCATATAGCTTATGAAAGTAGGCATCATTGCTAATTGTCAAGCTATGCCTTTAGCAAAAACATTACAAGCTATTAAGGAAGTGACAACCGTTGTAACCTTGCCTATTCATCTTTATGGGGCAGATCAGTTTGTCAAAGCGGAGAATGAATTCAAAGAACTGATGAAAGATCCTGAAGCCATCATTTTGAGTTACGACATCAGTGCAGAATATGGAGAGTATCAAACAGGCACCTTAAAAAATAAACTAAAAAATTTTTATACGCTTAGCAATATTTTTTTTTCTGGTTTGCATCCTGACATTACTTATGTTGGTGACCGTAATGGACGTATGACTTCTTGCCTAGGGGATTATCATAGCAAAATTATTTTACATAGTTACTTAATGGGTTATTCTCCTGCCGACTGTCTGCTTCGCTTTTGCGCTGCTGAATATGAAAAACTGGGGTACTTTAATACATTTGCTCAATCTGCTAATAACTTGAACAAAAGAGATCTAAATATTGATATTGCTTTTGCTGAAAAATTTCTTAATTTGTTAATCGAAACGCCTTGCCTTTATTCTACTAACCATCCTACCGCAGTTGTCTTTCAGGAATTCTCAGTAATGATTGCATCTTTTTTAGGATTGCAAACTTGGCGTTATCCTGCAGAATTACTCAGTAACCCTCTAGCCTCTGGGTGCTGGTGGCCTGTTTATAATGAAATTGCTGAGACGCACCATTTAAAATATCGCACCCCCATGATTTTTAGGCAACCAGAACATCTTGGCGGTAAGCAAATAGAGTTAGAATCATTCATTAACTTGAGCTATCAAAAATACAAAGCCATCGGTGGTCGCCTAAGAAACAGCCGACAAGTTATCGAGTTATTAGAACAATTTAGTAACAAACTAACCGCTTAATATTTTTATATTTAGCTATAACAAAATTTTACAACTCATTATTACAGAAAATATTTGCAGCCGAATTTTTCTGGATTTCATTAATAGGTTATTGAATGTGATATAACTTTAAAATCCAGAGGATCATTAAAACAGTTGCAAATCGAATCAATCAAATCTTTATTTAGTAGACATAGGATTAAAGCAGGGTCTTTTCAAGATGAAAGAATTAGTTTTACATATTGGTACTGAAAAAACAGGAACAACTTCAATACAAGAGTTTTTAGCACTCAATAGAGCTAATTTAAAAAACGCCGGCATACTTTATCCTGCCTCATTAGGTCAAAGCAATCATGTACGCCTTGCCGCTTGTGCTGATATTGAACCTTGGCGATTAGCAAAAGCTCATTTTAAAATTGTCAATAAGGACAGTTTTTTAGTTTTTCGCCATCATGTACTTCAGAAATTTCAACTTGAACTTCAAGAATCTAATTGTCAACGAGTTATTATTTCGAATGAACACTTGCATTCTCATGTAAATCAATCAGAACAGTTTCTCTTTCTTAAAGATATCCTAGAAAAAAATTTTTCGTCTATAAAAATTCTGATTTATTTTAGACGACAAGATTTAATGGCGGTTTCTAGGTATTACACTGCGCTAAAAGTTGGTTTTATACCTTCTGGTCATTTTGATGTTAGTACCAAAGATTATTATTTTAACTTTTTTTCTATTTATCAAAATTGGGCTCAACATTTTGGCGCTGAAAACATTAACGTGCGTATTTTTTCAAAAGAGAAATTTTTAAATCATAATTTAATTGACGATTTTTGTTCATCAGCGGAAATAGGCAATACTAATGGCTTTTATTTACCTAATCGAGAAAATAGCTCTCTTTCTATGGAAGCAGAATGTTTGTTAATTGAACTAAACAAGCGAATTATTGAAAAAAAACTTGAACTAACCGATAACCAAAGAACCCATTTAATCGAACAATTTAGCAAGCAATTCAAAGGTAATATACGTTTTCCTATTAGAGAACTGGCTACCAATTTTTATCATGCTTTTGATCAATCAAACGCCGATTTACAACAAAAATTGAATATGCTTGATGAACCGCTATTTAATACAGATTTCGCTATGTATCCACTTGTAATGGATACAGCGCTATTTAATGAAAAACAAATTTGGGCTCAAAAAGAATTAGATACATTTTTACCCTAAAGAGTCTACTGCTAGTTTCATACTCTTAAATATATTTATATCGAGCAGCATAAAAACGCTGTTAAGGTATCTTGGATTTTTTTCTTATTTGATTGACAAAATAGACTGATGTTGACAGAAACAAAAATGGAAAGAAAAGTAAGCGGTGTTCTCATTATTCACAATGACAGCTCTTTATTGGACATTGCTCTTCAATCGGTAAAAAACTTAATTGATGAACTCATTATTATTGATGGTGCTTACCAATGGGTTGCTCCTTTTTGTGAAAAATATGGAGAAAACCCATCAACATCTTCCGATGATCTTATTGCTATCGTAGATAAATCTGGAATTCCCTACCACTATTTTAGTGGACAATGGGAAAGTGAGACCCATAAGAGGATTTTTGCTATAGAAAAAGCAAAAAATGACATTGTCATGAACATTGATAGTGACGAACTTTTCATTATTGATACTGAAGAGCTTAATAAGTTTATTGATAGTGACAAGGTGATTGCAGAATGTTATTTCCCACTTTATTTTAATAGCACCCACATTCGCAAAAGTAAAACAAGAAATATGGGTGGCAAAGCGGTATTTATTAACAAAAAACTCACATCAGTTAACTCAATAGTAGATTCACTGTTATTAGTGGTTCCTGAAGAAGAAAGAAAAAATAAATTACAGAGTCATCATTTTTACCAACAAAAAATAGGCGTGATTCATCATCTATCACAATTTAGACTAGGCAATAGTGGTTTTAGGCGCGCTAGATTCTATAATTTACTGACCATGAGGATATCCAAAAAAATTCGCTGTATTCCAAATGTTGAATTTAATAATGATAGTGAATTTTATAATTGCTTAGTTAATCTAGGAAACGATGATTTTGAAGCACTCAATAGCTTATTTTATTTTCATCATATCTCAGCAGGATATACGCTTATCAATGACGACCAAGAAATTGTTAAATCAGATTATTTAAATGATGAATGCAAAAATATTATTGAAAAAGCTTTTCAATCAATGCTCGCATCACAATGCACAAAATTTTTAAGTGACTCAAACAAAATTTTTAAAGTTTTCTCAGGTCATTCGTTATTCATAGATTTAACTCATTGGATTCATAACGGAGCTAAAAAATTAACGCTTTACCGAAACAACCTGCAAAATTATAGGCTGTTTTTTAATATTGAAAGCGAAAATGGGCAAAGAGAACGATTAGCTATGCAGTGCGAATTTAACGATAGCCGGCAAGCTTTTGAATGTTCGTTTGATAAACGACTAAAAGTGAATGCTTCAGATAGAATAATCGCCGAAGTTGTTCCAGTTTCTAATCAAAGAGTTGTTAATTTTAGCTATGATACCCTTAGTTAATTTTTTTGGCTGTTGTCGATAAAAATGACATTAATTTCGTTAATTAGGTTCAGTTTATTACTAACATTAGTTTTGTTAGCTGGCTGTGGTAGTACCCCTAAAAAGGAGGCTACAATCCCATTAAACACATCCAGCCATCCCCCTTTAGTAAAATACGCACTCAGTTTACAAGGAACTCCCTATCGTTACGGCAAAGACTCACCTGAAGAAGGTTTTGATTGCAGTGGTTTTGTTAAGCATGTTTATCAGCAACAGGGTATCCGCTTACCACGAACAGCTAAAGATATGGCGACGTCTTTACCTCCCATATCCAAACAAAAGCTTCAAGCCGGCGATCTAGTCTTTTTTGATATTAACGGCAAGTTGTTCTCACACGTTGGTATTTATGTTGATAACGACCATTTTATTCATGCTCCCAGTCAGCGTACCGGGCATGTCATCGTATCTGACTTAAAAAACGAATATTGGCAAAAACATTTTACCGGTGCCCGCTGCCCTGCTCCCAATCATCATTAATATTACTTGCAGCTATTGAGAACTAAAACCACTAATTTCTGCCATAATTGGCATTAACGGTTCACCGCGTACCTTTCAGAATAATTTTATAACTTTCATGAAGCTGGAAAAAATCAAACTGGCCGGATTTAAATCGTTTGTTGATCCGACCACTATTCCCATTACTGGCAATTTAACCGCCATAGTCGGACCGAATGGCTGCGGTAAATCAAATATTATTGATGCCGTCCGCTGGGTCATGGGCGAAAGCTCAGCCAAACATCTTCGTGGTGGAAGTATGGCTGATGTTATCTTTAATGGATCATCCGGACGAAAACCAGTCAGTACCGCAACCGTAGAACTTATCTTTAACAACACCGAAAGTAAATTAGGCGGTGAATACGCACAATACGATACCATCGCTATTAAACGGCAAGTCAGTCGTGATGGGCAATCAATTTTCTTTCTTAACGGCTCTCGCTGCCGACGTAAAGATATCTCTGACCTTTTTTTAGGAACAGGTTTAGGTTCAAGAAGTTATGCCATTATCGAACAAGGTACAATCTCTCGAATGGTAGAAGCCAAGCCCGACGAATTAAGAATTCATATTGAAGAAGCAGCAGGTATTTCCAAGTACAAAGAACGTCGCATGGAAACAGAAACCCGAATGAAACACACTCGGGAAAACCTTGAACGCTTGGATGATCTGCGCGAAGAAGTCGGTAAGCAGATAAAAAATCTACAAAAACAAGCAGAAAAAGCGGAAAAATATACCTCACTAAAAAAACAAGAACGCCAGTTTAAGTTAGAACTGTTAGCCATGCGCTGGCAACACTATCACCAGACCAGTCAACAACTGGAAAAAAAGTTACACGCGACGGCGACTGAGCATAATCGCTTATTTATTGAAGTCCGCGACCTAGAAAGTGAAATATCAACTAAACGTGCTGAATACAAAGCTATTCAACAACAAACCAATAACCATCAAGGTGATTTTTATACCATCGTCGCAGAAGTCAGTCGTCTTGAACAAGCCATCAAACATCATCAGCAAAATCAGCAACAAACCCTACAGGACATCAATCGTAATCAATTATTGGTTAACGATATTAAAGAAAAAATTCAGCTTGATTTGGAAACATTAGCAACTATTCAACAACAGTACATTGAGAATGAACAACAATGCACAGTTGGCGAGAGTCGCTATAGCGACTGTTTAATGCGTCATCAGCAAATCCAAACTTTACAAAGCAGTTGGCAACAACAATGGGATAGTTATCGTACTGAAAGTGCTCGCTATAAAGAACAATTAGAAATACAACGCGTTAAATCAGTACAAATCGAAGGTCAAAATCGTCAACTGCAAATTCGTATTGATAAACTAAACAGTGAACGTGATGGCTTACGGGGCAATGATCTATCTGAACAAATAGCTTATTTAGAAGATGCCATTGAACAAATTGCCGAACAAGGTGAACAATTAAATAATAGTTTAACGCAGTTAAATCAATCCATTGCTGAACAAAAACAACAACTTCAACAAATAAACCAGCAACAAACAACATATCAGACCGAATTAGCCGGAGTATTCGGTAAAATAGATGCTCTGGAGTTATTGCAACAACACGCACTAGGTAAAGATAATCAGCCTTTGACTGACTGGCTGACAGGAATCAATCTTCAAAATACGCCACGTCTCGCCGAATTTCTAGAAGTACAAATCGGTTGGGAAACAGCTATAGAAACCGTATTAAGCGCTTATCTAGAAGCTATTTGTATTAATGAGATTAACCCTATACTTAATGAATTAGCCTATCTACAAAATCAGTCCGTTACTTTATTGGCAACAGACAACCTATATACTAGCGATACTAATACCGGCTCAATAGCTGATCAATTACCTTGCTTACTGGATAAAGTTTCCGCTCCTTGGCCAATGGCAACACTTTTAACGGGTATTTTTTGCGCCAATGATATCAATATTGCAAGTGCATTATCCAGTCAACTTGCCGTTCATCAAAGCATCATCACGCCTGATGGTAGCTGGTTTGGCTGTGGATGGTTAAAAATCAGTCGTGCTCAGGACAGTAAAACAGGACTGTTGCAACGAGAAAAACAATTACGTTTATTAAAACAGCGTTTAGAAGAACTCGAAAATATTACTACGGATCTGCAAGACCAACGTGAAACTATCGAAAAACAGTTAAAAGACGCGGAAAGTCATCGTGAGCAGCAACAACGTCAAGCCACTCAATTAGGTCTAGAAAGGTCTGCCCGTCATGCTGAATTAAGCGCGCAATCAGCTCGACAGGAACAGCAGCAGCATCGTTTAAAGCAAATCAATGATGAAGCCAGTCACCTCAGTGAAGAACTGGTTGAAAATAGCGAAATGATCGCAGACTACCATTTAACAATCATTGAAGCTGAACAACGCGTCAATGAACAGGAACAACAACGCCTAACGCTAGAATCAGCAAACCAGCAACTTGCTAATGATTTTCGTGATGCAGATAATGCATTGAATATTGCAAGACAGCAAATTTACGAGCTTAAATCTAAACGGGAACAACTACGTTCATCAGAATTAGCAACTCAGAAGCAAATTGAACGCATGTTACAACAACAGCAGCAAATGGCTGAGCAAATTATCGAACTAGAAAAAAAACAACAACAAACACTAGCACCTTTAGTGGCTGAAACTCAACAGTTAGCAGAAAAATCAGAAACTAAAGCCGAACTGGAAGACATATTGCGAAAAATGCGCCGGCTTCAAGATGAAAGCGAACAAGCATTGGGGGAATTGTCGGAGCAACTGTTACGCACACAACGCGAGCTGGAAAAACAAAAAGAATACCTTGATCAATTCCGTTTCGAACTTCAGGAAAATCAAGTGAGACAGCAATCCATTGAGGAACAGTTTAAAGAAAGTAATGCCAATGTTCAGCAAATTTTACCCCTGCTACCTAATCACGCAGAAGAAAAACAATGGAAACGTAAAGTTGACGAATTAAGCGAACAGATAGACAATCTAGGTACTATCAATTTATTAGCCATTGAAGAATTTCAATCACAGACAGAACGAATGAAATTTCTCGATGAACAACAAACTGATTTACTTGAAGCATTACAAACTTTGGATCAAGCTATCAACAAAATAGATCAACAAAGTCGGTTACGTTTTAGAGAAACTTTCGATAAAATAAACAGTGGCTTGCAAGAAAAATTTCCTAAACTATTCGGCGGTGGGCAAGCTTATCTGGAATTGACTGATCAGGATTTGCTAGAATCGGGTGTAAACATTATTGCCAGACCACCCGGCAAACGCAATAGCTCTATTCATTTATTATCGGGTGGAGAAAAAGCTTTAACAGCCGTGGCGTTAGTATTTTCCATATTTGAACTCAATCCTGCCCCTTTTTGTTTATTGGATGAAGTTGACGCACCGCTTGACGATGCTAATGTTGGGCGGTTTTCAAAAATGGTTGAAGAAATGTCTACATCAGTACAGTTTTTATATATTTCACATAATAAGGTTACAATGGAGATAGCTCAACAATTGGCAGGGGTAACGATGAAAGAACCGGGGGTATCTCGAATGGTCGCAGTTGATATTGAAGAAGCAGTGAGTCTGGCGGAAATCTAATGGATAAAGAATTATTAAGAGTAGTGATTATTGCAACTGGCCTGTTAATTATTTTAGGTATGCTGGTTTGGCATTTTTTTAAAAATCGAAAATTCTCAATCGATCTCAGTCTGTTTGGTCGTTCACCAATTGATGATGAAGATGAAGACGATGAGCAGGAAATAAAACCAAAAAAAACCAAGCGTTATAAAGAAACGCTGGATGATGACAGTGGCGAATCAGTCAATAGCACTGATGAAGAAGATCATGAACCCGCACCGCGATTTGTAGCTCCAGAAATTATCCAGTTTTATATACTGGCTAAAGATGGAAATGGCTTTAACGGTTTCGATCTTTATAACGCCTTTCAAATTGTAGGTCTTGAATATGGCAGTCTTAAAATTTTCGAACGCCTTGATGACCATCGCTTAGTCGATTTTGGTGTCGCCTGTCTGGTCGAATCAGGTACTTTCCCTGAAAAGAATTTAGAAACTTTTTTCTGTCCCGGTATCGTGTTTTTTATGCAACCGGCAATACTAGATGATGCTGTTGCTGTATTTGACGATTTTGTCGACACCATTAAACTGTTAGAGATTGAACTTAATGGTGAAGCTCTCGATCATAAGCGACAAGCATTAACTGATGAGGTTATCCAACTTATTCGGCAAAGCTTGTAATAAGTTTTTACCATCAAAAACTAACAGGTATTCCTGTTGTTTTTGATGGTTTCAACCTCAATAAATTGTTTTTTAAAAACGCCAGCCCCACGTACTACCCGACCTGTTTTATGAATACATTTAAAATAGGTTCAAAGCAACTCATCCGTTATTTCACCTTCATAAAGACGATAACCAACCCCAACTTCGGTTAAGATATAGCGAGGTCGCGCTGGATTGACTTCGAGCTTATGACGCAATTGCCTCATATAAATCCGCAAATAGTGCGGATCGTTAATATGCTCAGCTCCCCAAACTTCACTGAGCAATTGACGATGGGTAACAACCAGACCCGCATGACGAATCATTGTGGTTAACAGGCGGTATTCGATAGGTGTCACATGAACTTCATTACCAGCATTGTAAACCTTGCGCTTTACCAGATCGACTTTTAACTGCCCTGTTACAAATATTTCGTTACTGACCCGTCGAGTTACACGACGTAGCAAAGCTTGCAATCGCGCCTGCAATTCGCCACTACCAAAAGGCTTGGTCATGTAATCATCTGCTCCTGCATCCAGTGCCATAATTTTATTTTGCTCTTGGCTACGGGCTGACAACACCAACACCGGCAAATCTGAAATCTGTCGTAAACTTTTTGTGACAGATACACCATCCATATCAGGCAAACCCAAATCCAATATCACTAAATCAGGTTGATAATCTTTGACTATTATTAGTCCTTTTTTTCCATTTTCAGCTT
>Ga0214192_1000952_pt1 | contig 16749 bp, 10 predicted proteins | sample TroBogEpilimnion_44_FD_153030 | JGI IMG/M metagenome (GOLD analysis project Ga0214192, IMG submission 153030) | Freshwater microbial communities from Trout Bog Lake, WI - 29JUL2008 epilimnion | ecosystem: Environmental > Aquatic > Freshwater > Lake > Epilimnion/Euphotic zone | place: Trout Bog... | reverse complement strand
TTTACGTGATTCACTCTAGGATAGGCTCTTGGCCTCACCCATAAGCATTAGACTAGACCGGAAAGACTGCCACGGAAAAACTCTACAGCTTATTACGGAAATTCATAAACTACAACCATAAAAAGTTTTACAACATTATCCCTGGGCCTAATGTTATTAAACTAATTGCATCTGTAATTCCATATCCAGCAATAGTAGTTGGAACACTAGTTAGTGCAGACCATGCTAATGTTGAAATTGGAACGGTAATGTTAGCAGATCCGTCAAATGATACACCGTTAATTGTTATAGGAGTTGCTAGTCTAGTTGCGGTTGTAGCATTACTAACGGTTGCTGTAATGTTTATATTTTGAGATCCGTCAAATGATACACCATTAATTGTAACAGGCGAAGCTAGTTTAGTCGCTGTTGCGGCAGTACCACCTAAAACATAATTTTTAAGTTGTAATAGTGTTGCGCTTTCACTAGTAGGAGTTCCAGAGACTGACGCTGTGACTAAAATTAAATTAGCATCTGCTACTGAACCAGCGGCTGGTAATGCGGAAAGTGTGGTGTATGTTGACATAATATATTTATTGGCTCTTTAGTTATTTTTATCCTAGAACAAAGGTCATTCCTGTTCCGCCGGCAACTAGTGTGTCTAGTTCCTTATCCAAATTTGTAAGTTCTTCTTTGCCCGCAGATAGCAATGCTGTACCATTAAGTGTAATAGGACTTCCTGGACCAGCAATTGAACCGAACTTACTGCGAGCTTCGCCTAGCATCATTTTTGCTGTGGCAAGTGTGTAATCTTTTAGCCATTGTTTGGCATAAATGTCCTGCAATAAAACCCAGTCAGGACGGAAATTATATGTACGAATTAAAATCTGTTCGCCTTGTGCAAACGGACGTTGTAAAATATTTAAAATATGTGTAGTTGGTTTCCATACATACTCGATATAACTACCAAACATACGTCCAACTAACTTTTGATAACCGGCAAATGCATCATACGTTGCTAAACCGCCCATCATACTGCCTGACATCATATATGTATTTGTATATGCCAAGTTAAAGGGTTCAAACAAAGTGCCACCAGCGCCGATGCCGCTACGACTCCCGATAGCACGACGAAACACTTCGCGAACTGTAATAACTTCATCTGGTAATCTGTATTCATTTTGATCCTGAATTAATTCTAAAAACATGTAGCTTTCTTCTACAGCATTCGAACTTTTCTGACGATAGCGACTTAATGCGCGATCTAGTGCAGTTTCGTAATGTACGGGATCTAGCTCTACATCAATCATGCCATCGCCTAGCATTCTTTTAACGTAGTCGAATACCGCGTTTCGTTCAATAGTGCTATTGCTCTGGGTGCTTGATGGGGTTGAATCTGCCATATTTTTACTCTCCTTACATATTTAGCCAACGATAAATATGTTACTATGCCACGATTATCACTTTACAAACCCGAAAAAGGTAACGACTACCGATTCATTGACCGCCAAGCATCTGAGATGTTTCAAGCGGGCGGAACCGACGTTTATCTGCACAAATACTTAGGTACAAACACTAGCAGTGATAATTCTACTGCTGATCAACCTAGCTATGCCAGTACTCAAGTAACAAATATTCAAGATTTGTTATTCTTAGAAAACCGCGATAGAACATATGATAAAGAAATTTATAGAATTCGCGGATTGTATAACGTACAAAATATTGACTTCAATTTAAGTCAATTTGGCTTGTTTATTGATAATGACACTTTGTACATGACTGTACATATCAATGATTTCATCAAATATATTGGCCGTAAGCCCATTAGCGGAGATGTTTTAGAACTTCCACATTTGCGTGATGATTTTGCATTAAGTGATTTCGATGTAGCAATGCCTAGATATTATGTTATAGAAGACGTGGGCCGTGCTAGCGAAGGGTTTAGCGTTACGTGGTTCCCACATCTATATAGATTAAAACTTAAGAAGATAGTCGATAATCAACAATATAAAGATATCTTTAATCAGCCTGCAAAAGATGCCAACGGCGATCCTACTAACAATACTCTTAGAGATTTGATTAGTATGCATAACACAGAATTGCAAATTAATGATGCCATTGTACAGCAATCAGAAATTGATGCTCCTAAGAGCGGATATGAAACTAGACAATATTATACACTTGCAGTAGATCCTAAAACAGGTAAACCGTTATTAGAAACAACGGATAGCACGTTAGTTTCGGCTAGCGATACTGGCGAATTAGCCAGTAATATAAATGCCGTTCCTCAGCGTAGTGGTTATACTGGATATTTGTTAGGCGATGGGTTTCCAGTTAATGGATACGACTTTGGATTTGGAATTCAATTTCCAGAAGCTCCGGCAACTGACGATTTCTTTTTGCGTGTAGACATGTTACCTAATCGTTTATACAAATATGATGGCTCAAATAATATTTGGGTTGCTGTTGAAGATGCCGTTAGAATGAACATGACTAATAATAACACTAGAAACACGTTGAAAACAGGATTTATTAACAACGATAATTATACATACTTTGATGCGGTTACTGCTGATTATAAAAATTTATCATCGGGTGATACACAAATACACACATTAATTCCATCGGGAACTACCGGATTATATGTAGTATTGAAACTAGGTGTAACAGTCATTGGGTTTGTAGTCGCAGATTATCCTAATTTACTAACAACTTATCAATATGTTAGTCCAGCAGGAATGACTAGTTCTATGACACAGATTAATTTACCAACAATTGATAGTGTACAACAAACTATACCGTTTGACGGACAATGGACTGTGACTTTCTATAACAGTAGAGTTGCTGAAAAACAAAGTCTTAGCCAAGCATTGAAACCAAGGGCGGATCTATAATGGAATTTTTTTATGATGGTCAAATACGTCGTTACATTACACAAGTAATTCGTGTATTCAGTAACTTTGTAGTCAAGTATGGAGATGGTACACTTGTGCGTATTCCGGTTATGTACGGAGATGCTGACAGACAAGTAGCCAGCATTATACGAAATAACACTGAAAATAAAGTCAACAGCGTACCAAGGATTGCAGTATATGTGACTTCCTTAGCACTAGATCGTGAAAGATTAGGTGATGCAAGTTATGTTGGTAAGGTTAATATCAGAGAAAGAGATGTGACTAACGGGGCTTATAATCAGGCACAAGGTCGCAACTATACTGTTGAGCGTTTGATGCCAACTCCATTTAAATTAACTTTAAAAGTTGACATTTGGAGTGCCAATACTGAACAAAAATTACAAATATTAGAACAGCTACTAGTGCTGTTTAACCCTAGTTTAGAATTGCAGACGAATGACAACTATTTAGATTGGACTAGTTTAAGTGTTCTTAATTTAAACGATATTAATTGGTCTAGTAAGACGGTTCCTGTAGGTAATGATACTCCTATTGAAATTGGAACTCTTACTGTAGATACGCCTATATGGATTAGCCCGCCTGCTAAGGTTAAACACTTGGGTGTTATTACTAAGATTATTACCAGCATGTATAACACTAGCTATACTACAGGCTCTTATATAGAAGGTCTAGGTAGTGATCCTGTAGCCGGTACTACGTCTTTAACTGATTTTATTGATTTATCTGTTACTACTGCTGGGCAGAATAGCATAGAAGTGTACGGAACTCAAGTCATTTTACTAAATCCTAATGAAAGTGTATTACCAGTTGATCCAACTCTAGATCCAGCGCCTGTACGTCAAGGAAGATCATTAAGTTGGTTGCAATTCTTTGCTAGTGCTGGCGGAACGTATGTTGCAGGTAGCAGTATGATATATTTGCAACAACCTAATGGATCATCTATCGTCGGTACATTTGCAGTAAATCCAGTAGATGACACTTCGCTTACTGTAAGTTGGAATCCTGACACGTTGACTAGTAATACTGGTATTGATAGTGCAGGAGTATTAGAAACTATGCCAGGATATAACGGTCCAGGCAGTTATCGTCCTAACAGTACAGGCACATTTGATGCTATTATAAATCCACTAACATACGTTCCAAAGAATGTAGTAACAGGTACACGTTATCTTATTATCGAAGATATAGGCAATGCTAGTAATGTAACACCCGCAATTACATGGGGTAGCCTTGTAGCACATGCTAATGATATCATCGAGTGGAACGGCACAGCATGGCATGTTATTTTTAATTCTAGCCACGAATCTAACGTTATGGTCTGGCAGACGAATATATACACTGGAGTTCAGTACTTGTGGAATGGTGTTTCGTGGGTCAAGAGCTTCGAAGGTGAATATACTCCGGACAAATGGAAAATAGTACTGTAAAAGATCAAATAGTTTGTAGTGGTGCGTTATTTTACGCTAAATCTACACGACGGTTTCTACTATTACAAAAAGCCCACGGCAAGCACGAAGGCACATGGGGATTAGTTGGTGGTGCAAACATCACTGGCGAAACTCCGTGGCAAGGGTTACAACGTGAAATTGCCGAGGAAATAGGATCGGTTCCTGAGATAATTAAAACTCTACCATTAGAAACGTTCGTATCAAACGACCGTGTTTTTAACTTTCATACATACATGTGCGTAGTTGAGTCTGAGTTTATACCAGTATTAAGCGATGAACACATGGCATGGGCATGGAGTACTATAGATCGTGCTCCTAAGCCGTTGCATCAAGGATTGCGTAATAGCTTTAGTTCGAAGACTATTCGTACTAAATTACAAATAGTCTTCGATGTAGTTGATTTAATGTAAGGTAGGCTTGTCGTCGCCGAAACGATCCATACCTGCTTCAGTTAATTCTTCTGTAATATCTTCGATATCTTCATCACCCAATGCTTCTATAACATTCTCAGGTTCAAAAGTTTGTGAACCTTGGTCTTCTACATCAATCTCAAAGGTAACAAATCTTACAAAGTGAAAGAAGAAATCTTTCAATTCTTGTACATCAGCATCAGTAGCATCAGTAATGCTATTGAGTTCTATAAATTCTTTAATTTTGCCCGATGTTAATGCGGCTTTTACTTGTGGAAAATACCAAGTGAAATGCTGTTCATTTTTATAAATGACATGAACTCCGATTTTTGCTAGCTCTGCTTCGTCTTCGATTTTTTCTTCTGGTCCGAACCATTCAGCCGCCCATGCGGTGGATGTGCCAGTTGCATCATCTTGTTCTTCCCAATCTGTAATGCTAATTTCTTCGTTGCTCATATGCTCTCCAAGGTTGCAAGTATTTAACTTTATCTAAACTAAGTATATTATAAATTGAAGGAACTTATATGTTTTCAAGAATACAAGATTTAGATAGATACAAACATGATTGTACACGATTTAATCTAGGAATACAAGGCCAAACGGGCGAGATTGCAGAAGAAGGCAAAAAAATATTTGAACAATTAACATCTGCTATCGTAGACTTTGATAATACTACTGCTGGTTTGATTAAAAAGCTAGAAAGCGGTGCTCACTTGGACCATGTAGCGGCACAAGAGCGTGTACAGGATGCAAAAACTGCTATGGAAACTTGGATGTTAAGGTATGCCCCCAATGTACACTTAGAACTATTATCAGAAACGGCTAAATAATAGCAATAAGCGGAGATTCATACATGGCTATCCAAACAACATCTGGTACAACTACAGCAAACGTCCTAGGGGAAGGCATTCCTTTAGTTGGCGGTGACCAGCAAGGCGCAAATTTAATTATTAGATCAACTAACAGTCCTGTTAAAGGTTCTGTTGTGTTTGACGAAAACACTCCAAGTTTTGGACCAAACAGCGGTGCAGTTCAACTAAACGGTGGTTTAGGAACGTTAAACAACGTTTCTGTAGGCGGCCAGTTTATCAACATGCCTAACGGCTATTCTGTAAACAACATCATGGTTCCAGCTGGACTTGGTGGCGACTACAGAGGATTTTTAAACCTAGTACCTATAAGTGCTGGTTCATGGTCTGCAGGTATTACTACTGTTACATACCCAACACAAAACACTCCTCCATTTATTGTAGGTCAAATTATTACGGTTACAGGTGTAAGTCCTGCGGCTTATAACGGAAACTGGCAGGTAATTAGCTGTAGTCAAACTCAAGTTACATGGAATCAGCAAACTACTCCAGGATCTTTTACCACTCCTGGTTATATTACACAACCTTCAGGTGGTAATACACAACCTTCAATCACTGCTACAGTACCATTAAATACGCAAAGTTTAATTAATAGTTCTTTTGATACAGTACAAGCAACTGCGGTTATGAGTACTGGTGTTTATAACGTACAAACTGTTGCAAGCACTGGCGTTGTTACAGTTACAGTTCCAGCAGGTTCAACTCCTCCGTTCGTGGTTGGTCAATATGTCAACGTTGCAAACGTTACTCCAACTGCTTATAACGGACAATACCAAGTAACTGCATGTACTGTGTCTAGTACAACTGCTACAATTACAATGGGATCTAACCCAGGTACTGGTACTGTTGGTTTTACTGCTGGTGTAGGAACTATTAGCAGTGGATATGTTGTAGGAACAAACATTATCAATCCAGGAACAGGTTATAATCAGCCTCCACAAATTGGTTTCAGCGATCCTGTGCCTTCACAGTTTGTTAACTGGTTCGCTCAAATGGCTACACAAAACGCTGTTGGTGTAATCCCTCAAACTATTGCAACTTCTAGTTCAAGTGGTACTGGTCCAATTAGTACTCAAGTTACCGCATTGAACGTGTCTGCTACTGCTAACGGTGTAAACGTTACAGTAACTACTGCTTCTAACTTGTATGTTGGACAACCAGTTACAATTTCGGGTGCTACTGGATCTGGCGGATTAACAAATGGTACATGGTATATTAGCTATGCTACTGGTTCTACCATTAACTTGGCTACTAGTTTACAGAATGCGTTGTGGAATAACAGTTATACTTTTACTAGTGCATCTTTAAGTGGTGTATCATTAACTAGCCAATTACCAAGCTATGTTACTACAGGATTCTTAACTGTTGGTTATAGTGCATTAAGTGGTTCAATTAACGTTATCCCATTCTATCCTGGACAACAAATTACAATTCAAGGTACTGTAAACAACGGTACTGCTCCGAGCTCAATTAATGCAACTTGGACTGTTTGGTATGCTACAACTACTAGCGTTGTAATTAGCTCGAGTATTAATGCTAGTTTAACAACTCAAGGTGTTATTACTACATCAGGACAGCAAGTGCCTACTATGTATATCAAAGCACCTGGAACTGGCGGTGTAACTAACTATTACCAAGTAACTTATCCTGGTTATTTAAGTGCTAGTGCTCCAACTCATACTTATGGTACAGTTTTAAACGGTACAGCAGGTTTATTATATGTTGGACAAGTAGCACAGGGCTATGCAAGTTTAGGTTATAGCGGTATTATTACTCAAGGTGCTATACATCAAGTTGGTTGCGTAACTAATATTATCATCACAAACGTTGGTTCTGGATACGGTAATACTGGTAACCCATCAGTTGTGTTGAGTCGTCCAGATTTGCCAGGCGGTCGTCAAGCAATGGCAATGGCTACTGTAAACAGTAGTGGTAACATTGCTACTATAACTGTAATAGATCAAGGTTCTGGATACTTATATCCACCAACAGTAACATTTATTTCTTCACAATCAGCTGGTACAGGTGCTGCCGCAACGGCAGTTATTAGTAATCCAGGTGAGAAGCCAATTGTTTCTACATTGGTTCCAGCAGTAGTTAGCGGTACAGCCGCTAACGCATTCTATTTAGACTTTGGTTTAACTGGACATAACGTAGCATTCTTAACTACTGGTGCAAACTCAACTGTTTATTTTGACAACTTAGTTAACAGTGGCGGTACTCCTTATCTACACGGTTTCCCACAAGGACGTAGAATTATACTTTATGTAAAAGCTACAGCTGGTATCACAGTTACTTTCCCTAACTTGCAAGCCGGTAACGCTGGTACTAGTTTAAGTGGTACAGGTGGTACAATTACAGTTACATCTGGACACACTGCAAAATGTGAGTTTATTGTGTTAAGTCAAAATAATACACTTAATCAGTCTGGTAATCAACAAGCTGGCGGTACTATATACGACGTGTATGCTACATTCACACTAACCTAATAGTTAGTTATTCAAAAAAAGCAACTTCGGTTGCTTTTTTTGTGGGTGAAATTTAGAAACTATAGCCACAAAAAAAGGATCTTTCGATCCTTTTCTTGTTTTAAACGTATTTGATTACGCTTGTGCTTCTGTCCATGAAATACGACTGAAGATCGGTGCCGCACCTGATGTAGACAAGTTAGTAGCAAACACAGTAATAACGTCTGGTCCATCTGGGAACACACCGTCACCACCATATACGCTGTTACCCAAGTCTTTAACAACTGTTAAGTCTGCACTTGTTGCTGTAAAGAATGTACCACCTGATGCGTTAGCATAGAAAGCAACAACTGTATCACCACCAGTTACGATATCACTTGGGTTGTGATAGATAACTTGACTTAATGAACCTGAACCAACTGAGTTAGCTGTCCATAATGCTGGTGTAAACACTGCTGATGCACAGTTATACTTAACTGTAATCAAGAATGGTCCAGCGTTGAACACGTCCATCTGATACAAGTTAGCCTGCATACGCATGATAATATCACGTACACCAAAGTTACGAGCAAAACCGTTAGAAGCACTTGGTGACACACGTAGTGAAATCAATGGGCTTGTAGCGTTTGGCTGTACAACGGCAGCTGTCTGACGTGGTGTTGTGAATACGTATGATTTATCTGAATCATAACGTCCGTCCATGATACATGAAACACCCCAGTGTTGTACGTTTGGTGCTATCAATACTGTTGTATTGTAAGCATTTGACAATGGGTTACTTCCGTTGTTGTATGCATAGTGGGTACTTGCTGTTGGGTTACCACGGTTAACTAACTGGAATGTTGTTGATCCGCTTACTGTTGCAGGAGTATCAACATATACTGTTGTACCACTTAAACCAACGATACGAACGTTTACATAACTAAAGTTAACGTTAGCGGCAATTACCATACCAATGAACAACTGGTTCCAAATTAAGCTAGGAACGCTAGTGATAGCGTTTGAGTTTAATGTTGTTGTACCAGTAAAGCCGTTACCAGTGTTAACACTAGAAACTGCTGTTGATTCACGATAGCAACCTGTTAACAAGTTAGCACCAATAATAACTGTTGGAGCTGTTGTATAACCATAACCACCGTTAGTGATAATAACGCTTACTACGCTACCATTGACAACTACTGCACGAGCTTGAGCACCTGCACCACCGCCACCACCGATTGTTACTGGAGGAACGCTAGTATAACCAAGTCCACCGCTAGTAACAGGAATTGATGTCACTGCACCACCTGATACTAAAACAGTACCAATTGTAGCGGCACTAGTTAAACCGTTTACACCAGTTGCCCATGGAGCTGCCGTACTTTGTGCGGCATATGGATACTGAGTATTTTGAACAACAGCATCTGGATTACCGGTAACGTTTTGAGTTGCTTGTGAAGCTACGCCTGTGTAATAGAAAAGCTCACCATCAATGTTTACTTCACCATTGAATGTTTGGCCATACACTTGTGATGTACTTGGAATAAAGAAACGACTTGCGTCATAAACGCTAATAGTTCCTGAACTTGGTGTTGTACTCATTACATATCCAGTAGATGGAATGTTAGCTGTTAATGGTGTACGAGCTGGAGCGTTAACTGCTTCGAAACGACCTGGTAAGTTACCTGAACGTTGGAAAGCTAAGTATTCACGGTTACCGTGTTGTACTTTGTGTGCGTAAACGATGTCACCGTTGATTGTACGAGCACCCCAACGGATAAAGCCTGCGCCATACCAGCTATAGTCGATATAGATCATCTGGATCTTTGTGTGATCCATGTTGAATCCTGAAGGACCTGTGCCATCAAATGTATCCAAATTCCATTGGAATTGTGGAGTACGGATTTCGCGTACTTGATATTTCTTAACAGCAATATCTTCACCGAACATCTTAGTAGTACCGTATACACTAATAACTGTACTTACAGCAACTGAGTTAGCTGTTTGGTATGTTAATGTTGTTGCACCGATACTTGTAACTGGCCACATGCCGTTAGCGTTGGTGTTTGTTGCACCAGTAACGAAAATACGTGAACCAAATACTAAGTTAGTACCAGTAGTGATTGGACCACCTGTTGTACCTTGTGTAGCACTGAACGGTGTGTAAATGGTAATTACGTTAGTAGTTGTATTAATTGCAGTAACAAATGTGTTAACTGGAATATAAGTTGTACCTGTTGAAGTTACAAAACTACCAATTTGGATACCGTTTACGTTAGCCATTGTAATCTGCGTAGCACCACTTGCTGTACTACCGTTAGTTGCAATAGTAATTGCATATAATGATAAGTTAGGAGCAAATGTTAATGTAACTGCGTTACCTACTGCGTTAGTAATACCTGTGTTAAGAATAACACCGCAACCAGCCGCTGCCAAACCAGCTACAATAGTGTTACCTGGAACACCAGTACCTGTGATAGTCATACCTGGAGAAATACCGTATGTAGTACCTAAAGCAATAACGTTAGTTGTTGTTGTGTACAAGCTAGCTGTTGTATAGCCTGGAACACCACCAATTAACAATGTACTTGCAGTTGTTGTACCAGTTAACGCTTGGTTAATGTACAACTGAATTGTAATTGTACCACCTGTTAGACCAGCAACGTTAGTAAACGCTGAAACTTGTGTACCGTTAGCAACAATACCTTGAACCATTGAACCAGCAATAACGTTCATACCTGACGCTGGGCCAAAGTAGAAATAAACGTTTGTTGAACCACTGATAACAGTAGTAATACCTTGAGTTAATGGAACTGTTGTAGAACCGTCAATGTAAGTACTTGCAACGTATGTGTTAGCAGGTAAGTAACCAGCACCAGCAATAACAACTAATTGTCCTGCGTGAATACCTGTTGCGCTTGCTACAGTAATAGTTGTTGCATTTAATGCCGCACTTGAAACTGTTGTGTTAGCCGCACTTGGAATTGTACCAGTAATCTGATATGTACCAACTACACCAATACCGCCTGCACCAGCTGTACCTGTACCAGCAACTGCTGTGAAAGTAACCTGTGCTGTTGCAACGTTAACACTAGTTGTAACTGTTTGAGTTGTACCGTTACCACCAGTAATATAACTGATTGGAACACCTGCTGTACCAGAAGATAGTGCTGGACTTGCCGCACGATATGCTGGAGCAATGTGGCAAACGTTATCGTTAACTACTTGACTGATTTCGTAAACTTGTCCACGAATGATACACTTGTCGCCTGTTTGGATTTGACGTGTAAATGCTGAACCTGTTCCAATAATAACTGTTGAACCTGTACAAACGTTTACACTACCGCGCATAACAGTTGTACCGTTACGACGTACTGCATTTAAGAATGTACCATCAAATTCGTAATAGAAACCATTCATGTCATCAAACAAACCGCAACGGATACAAGCACCTTTTGCATCTGCTGTTTCAACTGTAGCAATAGCTACGCCTGGAAGCGTATCTGATGGGGTTGATCCTAGCACAACACCAAAAGTCTTACTTGTTAAAGTAACTAGTGGGCTGATTGAGAATGTGCTGTTATAAGTTGCAATACTACCTGCATCTTGAGCGGCAACGTTACGAATGTTAACATAAGCACCGTATTTTAAACCGTGATCTTGATCTGTAGTGATTGTTGCAATGTTACCAGATACTGCAATGTTAACAATGTCCATGTTCGGACGGAATGTTGCACTTGTTGAGTACTGAATACCTTTACCAGCTTGGTAACGGAAATAACGACGTGTTTGACGCAATGCTTGAGCGCCTGGAATAGCATTACCTGAGAAAATACCAATACCGCCATCAGCAGAACGTTGAATTTGATAACCTTCTGGACGAGCATAAATTACAGTGGTATTTTGTAATACTGCTGAACTTGCTTGGCTTGCCGTAATACCGTTGTACACGTTATATGTAAAGCTGTAAGGACTTGGAACTGATTGGATATAAGTTGGACCATTTGCCGCTGTTAAAATAGCGTTACCAACATAAATTGGAGCTCCTGGTACTAAGTTGTGGTTACTGTATGTTGTAACTGTAACTGTACGTCCGTCTGAACCAGTTGTCATTGAACTTACTGGAATAATAGAACCTAAACCGTAACCTGCCGCATAGTAACCACCTACAAACAATGCTGTTGAAGCTTTTTGTAATTGGTTATTACTGAATAATTGGTTAACTTTAGGGAAGTAGCTGAAAGCACCTTGTGACTGGTTGATGTAAGCTACAACGAAAGTACCATCGCAGTATGGTTCGTTTTGTGTATCTTGTGCTAGAACTGGCTGACCAGCTGTTAAGTTAACACCGCTTGATGTTAAGTTGCTAGATACTTGGAATGCCGCATAAGTTGGATTACTTACAGTACCGTTTACGTTACCAAATACAACCATCTGTGGAGTGTAAGTTGCGTTAGATAATGTTACGTTGAAAGTAATTGTACTTGTAGTTGCTGAAGCAACAGCATAACGGAATGAACTGAAGTTAACAGTTGATGTGTTAGCCGCGTCAACAACATAAATGTAACTACCAATATATGGAACTGTTGGTAAGTTTAATCCGCTGATTGTACCAACGTTACCTGAAACAGTAATACTTGGGTTCAATAAGCTATAACCTGCACCACCTAGGTAAGCTGCCAATACTGAGTTGCTTGTACTTGTATATACTGAAGCATTCCAGTTTTGTGATTGGAAGAATTCCCACTTGGTTGGTTGGAATGAGTATTCAAAGTCTGTATCAATCAAGCTCTGTGGAGTTGTTGTACGTAGTTTGTTAGTTGGATCTAGAAGAGTTTCAGCAGCCTGGAAACGCTCTTCATATTCGTCAATCATGATTTGTAGTTTGTCTGACGAACTGAACGCACCTGTATTGGTGTTATAAGATAAAGTGATGGTTGTTGTACCACCAGATGATCCCCATGATGTTTGTCCAGCTGTCGCTACATAACTGGTTGCAGTTAGTGTAGGATCTGAAAAGTTAAAAAGAACTACGTTCTTTGTGACATCAGTAATCAGAATCAATCTTTCTCTAGGTATATATCGTGGAATTACGATAGTGGCAGTAGAAGGAGTGAATGTGTATGCTGTGTCAAATAGGATTTTTCTTGCCATTTGTTATTTCTCCAATTTTTGGTCTTAGGTTCCTGTTGCTATATCTAATGCGTTAAACGGATAAGTTGTGTATACTGGGTTAGTAACGTTACCTATCAATACAGTTGCATTAATAATATCTCCGTATTGCGGTGGGGATGCAAAAACAATGTTTCCGTTGGTTACTGTGTAATCTCCGTAACGTGTATATGTATTCCACACTGGTCTACTATTATTTAGCCAAGGCTGTTGGTATTGTCCGTTTTTATATATCAAAACCTGGATCGGGTAACTGATAGATACCGCATTTCCGTTGTTTGTTGGTGTGAAAACCGTAGTAGCCCCGTTAATAAAGTTGCCACTGTTGTGGCTCCAACTGTCTAACTGTGTGATGTTTGGTAAACTTGCGGCAATATTAGCCCATTGAGGAGCTGTACTTGCGCCAGTACTTTGTAAAACGTATCCTGTTGTACCTGCTGTACCGCTTGTACGCAATGCACCAGTGAAGTTAACGTCACCATTAACGTCTAAACGATAGTTTGGACTCATATTGTTAATACCAATATATCCAGATGTACCGTTAATTGTCATTTGATCAGTAGTACTTGTATTAACTACGAAACGAATTGCATTAGCTGTAAATGTACCAATTGCTAAATCAGTACTTCCACTGATTAAGAAGCTCGATCCTGCGGCATTTAATGAGCCAGAACCAAACACGCCACCGCCAGTATAACCGCTAGAGTTAATACCAACTGACATGTAGTTAGTGACTGCTGTACCGTTGTTGTTATAAGCAACAAAGTTTGCACTAGCTGTATTTCCAGAGTTAATGTTTTGGATAGAAACTTGGTTATAATTGTTAGTATTTGATACAAAACTAGCTAAAATATTAACGTCATTAAAGTTTTGAGCACCAACTGTAATAGCACCTTCGTTACTTAAACTACCAGTTCCGACGCTAACTTGTAAAGAATTTAGTGTACCAACGCTTGTTAAACTAGAACTTACTACAGTTGAATTTAATGTTGTCCCAGTTAATGTACCAGCGGCAGCGGTAATTGTATCATTGCTATCGCCTAAAACTACAGTCGTACCGTTGATTGTAATTGTACTATGGGCAAGCATAGTGTTAGTGACGCCACCAGCAGCCAATGCCGCTTGAACGTTACTAGTAGTTACATATTTGTTAGTTGAACCACCAGCAATATTGTCTGCTGTAAGAACAATAGTTCCAGTTTGGCCGTTAACGCTATTAACTGCCTGGGTGAATGTGAATACACCAGTAGCTGAGTTATAAGATAGTGCGCCGCTTGGAGTTGAATTTACACTAATACTGTTTAAAATGTTAGCACTAGTTAAAAATCCAACGTCGTTAGTGAAAGCACTAAGAACTGTAGGAGCATTGTAGCTAAAAACACCAGTTGAACTATTATAATTAATACTGCCTGTAGCACTTACACTTGAACGTGCGCGAGCTTGGGTGAAATATAAATTACTACCTTCTGTAATTGTACTGGTTGTTAGACCTGAAAGACTAACTCCAGCAACCGCAGTTTGAACGAAAGCTGTTGTGGCAAGTTGAGTGGTGTTTGTACCAGATGTTGCAGTCGGTGCAGTAGGAATTCCAGTTAATGCTGGACTTGCTAATGGAGCTTGGCCCCATCCGCCTACTGTGACACCGTCGTGTACTACTAAGGAATTGGTCGTAGTGTTTACGATTACTTCACCTACGGCTCCCGTAAAAGTACTGTTATCTGATGTAGAACCTCTACGCAGTTGAAGTGTGGTTTTTGACATTTTATTTTCCTATTAATTCTTAATCGCCAACTAAGCTGTGCATAGTGTAACGATTTTGTGGTTGGTTTGCACCTGTAGTAGTAATCTGTTGATAACGTAAATCCCAGGTTAATTGTCCTTGAACAATAGCTGTTGTAGTTAAGCCCTGTGATGTTCCATCAACTCCGCAGTATAATACTTGTCCGTCATCAGTAATAAATCCTGACAAGTCATAACATGTTGGGCCGCCTTGATAGAATAGCCCAAATCCCATAATTGCGTTAATACGAGTGTTGCTTGGTAATCTGATTGGCCAATAGTTGTATTGTCCACCTGTTTCTGGATCTTGTGTTGGATCGTTAGAACTGGTTGTAATATTCTTACCTGCATATCCTAAACTTAAACTACCGTATGCGTTGTCACCTTGGCCCCATACACGTCCGTTTTCATCTAACATCATGATAGTGAAGAAACCTGTTTGGCTAGCACCAACAAATCCTGCTTCATTATTAGTAATACTAATCACGTTGCGTGGGCCACGAATTAATGTCCAAGGACCGGTGACACCGGCAGCGGTTTGCGTATAAGCGTTTGCTTGGCTACTAATAGTATTCTTACTGTTATCGCCCATACCGTATGTTAAGCCAGTGTCTTTTTCACGGATGAAAACGTTACAGCTATATGCATCGCCTAAAATCCAGAAGTTTTCAACTTGTTTAATGTTGTAGTTTGTGGTCAAATACTTGGTAAATCTGTTTACAAAGCTACCAGCGTTGCTACCAGTAAACGTGTTTGCTGGGGCATAGAATGGTGTATTTGGTGACATACCTTGTGGGAAGTTACCTGCACCAAATAAACTACCGTCATTTGTTAAAATCATTACATAACGGTTTAATGGAGTTGTCGCGCTAGTTTCACTGTGTGCGTAAGACATCTTCTTAATACCGCCATACTTTCTAAAGTCAAATGGTACACGAGTTGGGAATAACTTCGCAGAGTTACCTGCGGCAAAACCGCCCATACCTAATTCACCTGAGTAGTCAGTTCCCCAGCCCCATAAGTCGCCATCTTCGTCTAGTGCTAGAACAGAGCCATAGTCGCCGCCGAACGCAATAAAGTCAACAATTTTCTTGTTATCAAAGTATGCGGCAGGAATACGAATTGGTGCTGGCTGGCTAGTTGTGTTACCGTTAGTTGTTGCTAATGCACTACCTAAGCCTAATTGACTTTGGCCGTTGTAACCCCATGCCCACATGCTACCATCGTTACCTAATGCAAACCAAGATGCAGTTAGTTGGGAATTTAAACCAACAGTTGTTGCATCGATTTTAATAATCTTAGTTTGGTTAAAACTACGTGGCCAAGTTTCGCCTAACCAACCAGTTGTTGCCAAGTTAGTTACACGAGTTGAGCAATTATATTGTGTTGTACCAGTATTACCTGCTACACCGTTAGCATCGTTGATACCTGAATAGTAAACTTCACCGTTGTTAAACAACCAGCAACTTGCTGAACTAGTACGTATCCATTGTACGCAACGTGGAGGAAGACCGTCCGGAGTTGGTAACCATGCATTTGGTAATGCGCCAAGTCCTAAACTAGTTGTATTATCAGTTGAACGCATCCAGTCAGTAAACGTAAATGTAGCAGGTTGCCAGCTATGTGTCCAATCTCTGACACCACGGCCTGCTGTATTATATGAAGATCCAGCCACAACATTATAGTGATAACCGGCACTGTACGGAACTCCGTCTGCCCCAATAAATTGT
>Ga0214192_1000951_pt1 | contig 16755 bp, 12 predicted proteins | sample TroBogEpilimnion_44_FD_153030 | JGI IMG/M metagenome (GOLD analysis project Ga0214192, IMG submission 153030) | Freshwater microbial communities from Trout Bog Lake, WI - 29JUL2008 epilimnion | ecosystem: Environmental > Aquatic > Freshwater > Lake > Epilimnion/Euphotic zone | place: Trout Bog... | reverse complement strand
TCCTCTGGTGTTTTACCTATAGGTACAATATCCGCCGGAAGGTTTGGCAATAAAATCAATTTGTCATGTAGCAATGTTTCTGTGGTTACGGTCTGTTCGTTTAAAGCGGACACCTGAGATTTGTAGGCAGCTACTTCTGCTTTCATTTGTTCAGCTTCTTCTTTCTTCCCCAGTCCCATTAATTTGCCAATCTCTCTCGATGCAGCATTTACTTTCTGTTGTATGGTATCATATTCTGTTTGTATTCTTTTTCTTTCATCATCCAGCACTACTATTTCATCAACTAGTTCGGGCTGTTTAAAATGCTTTACAGCAAGCTTAGCTTTTACTAGTTCTGGGTTGTTTCTCAATACTTGTACTTGTAACATTCCTATAAATTTTGCCGCAAATGTAATTTAAAACTAATGTGATAATCGGATAATACAATAATTTGAAAAAACTCAGATGCTGTTTAAGTTAATTGGTTAGTATTAGTTATTGCAATTATATGGAGCTAAACGATGCAAATTTTGAAGCTATAGTCTGAATCTATAGCTAAAAATTTAAACAAGTTGCAACCCCGATAGTACACCATAAACATTATCAAATAATAAATTCAAAAAGCTTCTCAATTATTAATAATTATTTTCAACAATATTTATTACTCTTGTACATATAGGCTCATTTTTTTATTTTCACAATATGCTTCCTAGTTATATTCCTTACACTGATATTGACTTACTAAAAGTGCATGAATTTTCAGAAGTTCAGGAAGCTTTTAATATTATTAGTTACGATTGGGGTATTGAATATAATTTTCCACATGGGGGCTGCCAACAAAGAGCTCAGATTATCTCCTTGTTGTTAAAAAGAAAACTAAAAATTGATCATCTTAAAATCTGGTTATTTGCTCCTGCTGCTATGTATCAGAATAATAGCGCTATGCTTCAGTTGATTGATAAAAACTATTTGTCACCAAGCACGCATATCGAATGGAGTTTCCACGTAGCACCTGTAGTTAGGGTGAATGATAGTGGAATATTGAAAACAGTTGTTATGGATCCTTCAGTCAATAGAGATACTCCTTTGGAAGTAAATGACTGGTTTGCAGCACTAGGCAATAGTCAAATAGGTCAGTATAGTTTTTTAATGCCAGAGAAATACTTCTTTAACTCTAGTTATCATACCGATGAACAGAATATGATTAGTATGCTCTTCGATGGCAGCTTTTATGATTATGTAAATCCTGCTAAAGATAACCTAGCAGTAGAAAAGGGACTAGCAATAAATGATTTGGTGAAAATTATATACGAAAAATATATAGTTCAACTAATACAAAACCCAAAGCCAGAAGATTTTAATAGGCTTGAAGATTTAAAATCAATTTTTGGAAATGCAACAGCAATGGATATGTTGTTTTCTCAGAACATAAGTGGCTACACCGATAATACCACAATGCGTTATGTAATTACCAATTATGGAAATATCATTAGGGAAGCTAAAGAAATATTTAATAACAGGGTTTTTTATTGGACAGAAATAGTAAACATGCTTTTATAATTAACTTCTTATTTGTCTGTATTAATAATTTTATGATTCATTCACGAAAAGTAACCTTCATCTTCCATCTTTTAAAAATTAACCCCCTAAACTACCTTACTACAATCTTTATTAAGTATTACGTTGTAATAATCAACAATACTCCATCCTTAATTTAATTGTTCGTTAGCATTACTGAACCTTCAACTGCTATAGTGGTAAATACAAACCTATAATAGAGCCTGAAACTGCAATAGTTTCCTGTTTCAATCCCATAGTTAAACCTTCAGCTCCCATAATATAACCTTTCTTATCCATCATTTTTAGTTATACCAAATCACATAATAAATAGCTGATAAGTAGGTTAATTATTCATGGCTTCTAAAATCAAGTTATCGGTTACAGAGGATTTACAATATTTAAAACGCCTCTTTCAATGGTATTATAACGCCTGATATCAGCGCTATAATTAAAGAGCAATTATCGTCTCCCATATCTGGATTCACCAGCTATATAGCATTACAGCAGTGGTTACAAAAGAATCATTTACCAACCGTATCATATAGAGTAGTACATTATCACGCAACTGTAACGCTTAATGCATCACTAAAAGTTGCCCGAAAAAGTCATATAAAGAAAGATGCAGTAGCTGTTGAAGATTTTAAAAAACAATAGATACCACACTTGAAACTATTGTAACCCAGCATAAAGACCATTACGAAAGTTTTAATATATACTTTCAAGATGAGAGCAGATTTGGATTGTTTACACGCAATGGTAAATCTATTACAACAAAAGGCATTAAACCTATATGTCCATTTATTCAAGACTTTAAGAACACCTATTTATTCGGAGCATTTTCCCGTATTACTGGTAATAGTTTATTACTAGACATGCCTTACTGTAACACAGAATGTTTTGAAGTATTCTTAAACGAGTTATCAAAACAACAACCTAGAGAGTACAAAATATTATTGTTAGATAATGGGGCTTTTCACAAAGCCAAAAGGTTATTAATACCAAATAACATTGCACTATGTTTTATTCCTCCATATAGTCCTGAACTTAATCCTGCAGAAAAGGTGTGGGCATTCCTAAAAAGAAAAATAACAAACAAAGCATTCAAGACATTAAAGGAATTGCAAAACTTTATGGATAGGATTATCCAACAACACTTAAGCATGGAGCAAATAAAATCAATAACTCATACTACAACCTATGAAAAAGCAATTAATGCGTCTCTTATTCTGTAAATTGGTATAATATATTTAGAAGCTGTTTGAATTAATTATTTGATATTCCAAAGAGCGCTTTCTGAGCAACTACTTCTTTAATTTTTTTGCTATAATTTCCGACTATAGATTGAAAATTTACATCCTTTCAATCCAGATAATCTCATTAAATAATTCTAAACAAATGATACCAATTAATCTAATAATAAGCCGATATATATAGCCTAAAAACTTTATAAGAAAGCTCACTTCATTTAAGATTTTGTTCATACACCACCTCTGCTGTCTTCTTGTCTCACCCACTAAAGTGGGCTCGATATTTTGGCATACGCCAAAACCGGACCGGTTGATGTGGCCGTGTATGAACGGGTGAATAAGCGAATATTAGCTGATTACTTTGTTATCCTAACATTATGATACAAATAATAAGCATAGATGTGCTATAAAATTTGAGCGTTTGCAATGAATTTTATCGGCTATTTATTAGGATAAATGGTACAACAGCATACTTTCACTAACTTTTGTTGTATTTATAGACTTTAATGAAATAAAAGAAAAAGGATGATTGAAAGTATACTTTCAATCATCCTTTTTCTTTTATTTTTTACAGAATGTATTTTGTATTCTTCAGCAAATTAGCTAATCAGCACATTATCATATAAGTATTCTACCCATTCATAGAAGCAAGAAACTCTTCGTTAGACTTTGTGCCTTTCATACGTTTAAGTAATTCGTTCATTGCTTCATCGGTATTCATATCGCCTAAAAATAAACGTAAGATATTCATCCTTTTCAATACATCTCTATCTAGCAATAAATCATCCCTACGAGTAGAAGAACCTACAAGATCGATAGCAGGGAAAATACGTTTATTTGCTAATCTTCTTTCCAGCAAAAGTTCCATATTTCCTGTTCCTTTAAATTCTTCAAAGATAACTTCATCCATTTTCGAACCTGTCTCTATAAGCGCTGTTGCAAGAATGGTAAGTGAACCTCCATTTTCTATTTTACGGGCAGCACCAAAGAATTGTTTTGGCTTTTGCATTGCATTAGCTTCCACACCACCACTTAATACTTTACCGCTTGATGGTGCAGTAGTATTATGAGCACGTGCCAGTCTTGTTATAGAATCCAGTAGGATTACTACATCATGACCACACTCAACCAGTCTTTTTGCTTTTTGAAGTGCTATAGCTGAAACCTTTACGTGTTTTTCAGCTGGTTCATCAAAAGTAGAAGCGATTACTTCCGCTTTTACACTTCTTTCCATATCAGTAACTTCCTCTGGTCTTTCATCAATCAGTACTACCATCAAATAACATTCCGGATGATTAGCAGCAATTGCGTTTGCAACAGCTTTCAACAGCATTGTTTTACCAACCTTAGGTTGTGCTACTATAAGTCCTCTCTGGCCTTTACCTATAGGTGTAAAAAGATCCATTATACGAGTACTATAGTCAGATGGGGAAGTAAATAAATTTAGTTTCTCAAAAGGGAACAATGGAGTAAGATAATCAAATGGAACTCTATCCCTTACTTCATCAGGCCTTTTACCATTGATAGTATCAACTTTTAAAAGTGCAAAGTACTTTTCACCTTCTTTAGGTGGTCTTACAGTTCCGCATACAGTATCACCCGTTTTTAAGCCGAATAATTTTATCTGAGATGGAGATACATAAATATCATCAGGAGAAGATAAATAATTGTAATCACTGGAGCGAAGGAAACCGTATCCTTCATTCATCATTTCCAGAACACCTTCGCTGTTTACAATACCTTCAAACTCAATGTTGAAAACAGTTTCGCGCTCTTTTTTAATGAAAGGATTTTTAATTACAGGTGGTGTATAATCCATTGCTGGTTCAGAATAATCTTCTGTTGCAGCCAATAAAGCAGATGCCAATGGGGCAATATCAGCATCCAAGCCAGTAGAATTAATTAATTCCAAATGCTCTAAATCCAACTCTTCATTATCAGCATCCATTGGTTGAGCATCGCCAATTTGTTGGTTATATTTAGGTTTTACAGGAGTACTTTTATTAAAATCCTGTGCATCAACAATCAAATTCTGCTCTTCCCTTCTAGGTTTAGCTATTTTTCTAGGCCTTTTTTCTATTAAAGGTTTTTTTTCTTCTACCAGTACTTCTACTAATGGATCAGGCGCATTTACCACTTCAGCCTCTTCTACACCCATACTTGTAGTTGTACGTACAGTAGCAGGCTTTCTAGTTCGCTTCTTTTTTACTCCTTCAGCATCTGCACCTTTTAAAGCCTGAGTGTCGAGAATCTTATAGATTAATGCTTGTTTGTCAGCATCCTTAGCAGATTTAATTTTTAATTGTTCGGCAATGCTGAGCAGTTCAGGCAACAGCATATCATTCAATTGCAAAATGTCGTACATAGTAATTTACAAATATGTTGAAATAATTCTTGCTTTTTTCCTTGATGTTAATGTGAAATTATATGGAAAGAAAAAATTGACTTGGAAAGATTGTAACTGTTGTTCTCAATGGATTAAATGATATACAAATCAGCCGTTTCCGCTGCAATGTTAGTGCAGTTTTTTAAATACACAAATTTTTTCTTTGATATATGACTTATCTCATTTTAACCAATAGGCTAAATAAGGCTACTTAACTGTATTCCAATTGGCTACATTTAAATGAATAGGATACTTTAGTTTCAAAGCCTTTATCCATTCTGCTTCTACCTGTGTTTGATAATCATTTATCACTAATCCTTTAGCTTCCTCAAAACTACGTTTAGTACCTTTATCATGAAGTTTTGAAACTATAAAAAAGCTGTATAGTTCGTCAGTGTCACTTTTTTCAGGGGCAGTAATAAAGCCTACTTTGTGTTCAATTTTTTGTTTAATAGGCAAATTGTCATATTCATATCTGGCACTATCAGCAGAAGCTACCCCCCCATAATTACTAACAACTGCTCTCCAATTGGAAATATCATTGGAAATTTTGGCAACTAATTCCTTTGCAACATCTTTATTATTTACGGTAATCAAAATACCAGAAACACCATCATGCCATACATATTTGTCTTCATGACTTACATAAAAATTTTTCAATCCTACAGAATCTTCTGTTGCTTTACTCCAAACATTTTTATCCATTGCAACAAACAACAAATTGGCTTCTTCAAATTCTTTTATTTGTTTATTTAGCGAAGGATTAAATTCTTCATAGTGATCTCTGTAGTATTCTATACTTTTTGTTTTATAAAACTCTTTTAGTTGACTATCTAAGGGTTTAGTAGATAAAGGATTTCCGGAATGTAAAAGCATAGAACAATAGCTCTGAAAATCTTTAGCATATATTGTCTGTTTTGCAAAAGAAATCAATACAACAGAATCCACTTTCTTACCAAAAGTAGCCATGGATTTACCTTGTAGTGTACTATCAACGTATGCAAAAAGAGTAGCTTCATCAAAAGCACCTTTTTTATATTTTGTAATTTGTTGCCATTTTTTCAATCTATTGTTTTTAGATTGCACTAAACGGTCTCCTCCTTCTATCTTTTGTTTAATATAAACATCCTCTTCAGCACTTTTAGCAGGTTCAATATTTTCAATCAATTTTAGAATATGATAGCCATATGCAGATTTAAATGGAGTAAGATAGTCTCCATTATTTTTAAGACTGTATAATTTGCTTTCAAATGCTGTGTCAAAGTGACCTATACCAATTTCAGGAAGTACTCCATTATTATTGGCAGAGTGAAGATCATTACTATATTTTGCTACTTGAGTTTCAAACTGGTATCCTCTCAATAATTGTTGGTAAATAGTATCGGCTAATAGTTTTTTTGTACTTAGCAATTGTGCATCTGCATCTGGAGGAGTTGCAATTAGAATCTGCCCAACTCTTCTTCTACCAAATGCTTTTCTTTCCCCTAGATTACGAAAAATATGATACCCATATTTACCTTTGTAGGGCGCCGAAGATTGACCAACTTTTAATGCATATACTTCATTTTCTATAGCATAGGGAAGACTAAAAACGGTAATGTAACCGATATCCCCTTTCGACTTTTTGTTGTTATCATCATTAGAATACGTACTTAATACTTCTTCAAATGGTTTGCCCTGTTTCAATAAAGAATATGCTTTGTTAGCTTGTTCTAAAGCCTTAGTAGTATCAGTTGAGTAATCAATAAATATCTGTGCTACATGAATATCTTTCTTACTTCTTTCGTAAGCTTCTGCAATCAGTTTTTTCTCGTCTGCTTCTTCGTTGATAAGGCTTTCTGCAAGTTGCCTTTTAAAATTGGTTAATTCCGTTTTAAAAGTCTCCAGATTATTCAGCTTAGCATCGTAAGCAGCCTGTACTTTCAATTTGAAGTTGATGTATAAATCAAGGTATTCTGTCAACGACTTTTTTCGATCTGCAGCATTGCCCGGATTCTTATCAAATGCTGTTAGAAACTCTTGTTTACTTACGTCTTTTTTACCGTAAGTAAAAATGGTTTGAGCATGCGACAAAGAGGTAAGACATGCAAGTGCAAGAACTATTTTTAAAGCTTTCATGATTAATCCGGTAAGGTGTTATTTTTTCTTATCTGCGTTCTTCTTCTTTTGCTTCGCAGTAATTAAATCGTCGAACTGAAGAATGCCTAATTGCTTGGCTATAATATGTTTTTCTTCGTCCAGCAGGTACATGGTAGGTGTTTTATATACATCGTACAACTGACGGAAATTAGGTTGACTATTAGCTGCTTCCTGATCCCTTACTTCCTTTGGCTGATAGGTAAAATACCAATCGTTAGGAAGCTTTTTATCTGCAATAAATTTCTTGTACTCTTCTACCGAATTATCCTTAACATCTACATTGTAAACCTTTACACCCAAAGCTTTCCATTTAGCACGATAGATAGAATCTACTCTTGGTACTTCTTCTTTACAGTGACCACAACTAGGATCCCAGAATATTACAAAAGTGTAAGGAGCGCTGATGCCATAAAGGGATACAATTTTACCAGTAGTATCCGCTACATCTAGCAAAGGAGCAGGGCTACCCAACTGGTTTGCAATTTTGCTATACCCCTGATCGATGATGGTCTTTTTTGATTCTTTATTTAAGTAGGTAGTATCGCCTTTTAAATAAAAGTTTTCGAATAGGTAAACAAATACTTTATCTTGTCCCATATACTCGGGATTCAGGTATTTATTGGTGAACTTAGTTAACAAATAAGGATAAATTTCTTTACCAGTTCTGGCAGAAAGCAACATTACTTTTACTTCCTTTATAATAGAATCGGGCTCTGGAGAAACATAGTATTTAAAATAATCATCCAGCTTAGGCTCGAGGAACGGTGTTCTTAATAAACGATCGTCGTAAAAGTTTACATCATCCCAATAATGTTCTTTCACAAAATGGTATGGATAAGTAGAATCTGGTTTACCATTTACTACAGGAACAGCAGGAGTTTCCGGACGACGCATTGCCGCTAAAAGAGCAGACAACAAAGCGTCGGGATTCTGTTGTATCATAGTATCACGGTAATCCTGCAATTCTTTATTAATAGCAATTACCTTTTCTTTTGCTGATTGAGAATCTGCTTTAGACTTTGCAGCTTTAAAAGCTTCCTCATACTTGTTCATTAAAGTGCCTTTTTCGAAGGCTTTCTCGGTATATAATTTATAGATATCATTATCAGGAGAACCAATAATAGAAGGATGATCCTTTTGAGTAGAATCTGCTACGATAGTAAAGTTTTGTTTTTCGCCTATCAATAAATCGAACAGGATAGAATAGTGTGGAGAGACAACAAAGTAGATACCACCAGTTAATCTGGAACCCTTAAATATTCCCTGGCTATTTTCGTTTACAACTGTACTATCTACCAATACTTTGTTTTTGCCATAATAGCAGCCTAAATAAACCTTTTGATTTTTAAAAGGCTTTACCGTTACAGAAATGTTGTGACCAGTATCGGCAGCATTAACTACCGTTGCAGTTTTAGGTTTAGCAACAGTTTTTTTAGGTTGTGCAATTAATATACCACCACTAATTACAGTAAATAATAAAAGTAATTTAAATCTCATACTTAAGACATTTATTTAAAACGAGGCGTAAAAATAGGTAAAACAGAACCTTATTCGGTTAATGAATTGCAAAAGCAATAACAAAAATTATACCAGAATAGCCTTGTTTAATCAAAAAAAGTATGGATATGATAAAATGACAGCTGAAATTGACAGTATATATATATTTATTACTTAAGGAGGATTTATTTCTTTATTCCTGTAAATCTGATTACAGCTCCCTTACCATTGTGATAAGGGCCTTCTTTAAGCTCAATTACCTTTTCGCAAAGTTCTATTACATCAAAGTCTTTAAAGTCATTGGCAATGTCTTCGAAAGCAAAAAGCATGTCAGGGTTTTTAGGTCCACCAGCACCTTTATCTTTTGAATTGTATTCAATATGTTGTTTGCTGAATGCTTCAAAAATTAATACTCCTCCTTTTCGTAAGTATTGAATAAGCTTTTGATGAACAGCTGATATGGATTCAGTCGTAAAATGGGCATAGGTAAGTCCTATCACATCAAATTGATCTTTATCATAATGAAGGGAAGACCAATCGCCTACCTGATATTGTATGGAAACCTTATTTGATTCAGCGAGCGCATCTGCTTTCTTCTTTGCTTCAATGCTCCAGTCAAAGGCATTTACATCCCATCCTTGTAAAGCTGCATAAACAGCATTCCGTCCTTCGCCTTCTGCTGGTAGCAATATTTTACCAGGGGATAGTTTATCCAGTTGCTCTTTAAAGTATTCGTTAGGGTCTACTCCATAGGCATATTCAGGAGCACTATATCTACCATCCCAGAACTCTTTGATAACCATAAAAAAGGATTAATTATTATTAGACTTAAATAAACTAAACACTAAAGTACCCAGGAAAGCAAAGTATAGCATACTATTCAAAGGCTTGGAACTAATCATGCACTGACCATTATTGCAGCCCACCAGTTTCCACCAGAAGAACCCTCCTATAGCACCTACCACTGCTCCAATAAAATAAAGCTTGTTTTTAATTACCCATTCTTTCATAAACCAATGTATTAACCAATAACCGGAAACTTTGTATTATTCTATCTCCTAACTTCTGTCTCCTATCTCCTTGTATTAAATTAGCTCAGCAAGCTTTTCATTGTAGCAATACCGCCACCATTATATACATCACTTAATCCAGCTTGTTTAAGTATTCCTACTGCACTGGCACTTCTTCCTCCCATTAAACAATGTACCACTATTGGCGTAGACATTTGCTTAATTTCTTCAATTCTATTGCCTACTTCTGATAGTGGAATATTAATAGCACCAGCAATGCTATCTGCTGCAAATTCATCGGGGTTTCTTACATCCAGAATAGTTACGGTAGGTTCCTGCAAAAGTTCTTTAATCTGTTCCATTTTTTTAATTTTCGTATTAACTGATTAGCGAATTATCGGATTCAATAAATTAAAATTGTATTCATTATCAAATCTTCAAATTCACAAATTTTCAAATTTGTATTTATTATCAAATCTTCAAATTAGCATATTATCACATTAGTTCTTTCTCCGCTCTCACTGCATTCCACAAAAAGAATCCACCAGAAATGTTCAACACATTTTGATAGTCGTTTTGTATCAGCATTCTTTGTGCCAGATATCCTCTTAAACCTATCTGACAAAAGATAAATATTTTCCGATTTTTTGGCAGTTCAGATAATCTGTCTCTAAGCTCATCAACCGGAATATTTATTGCTCCTTCTATTGTTCCTTTATTATATTCTTCTGCAGTTCTTACATCTACCAACACATCCCCTTCCTCTGCTTTATTTTCTCCATTCCAGTGGGACACTTTCAATACACCATGTAATATATTTTCTGCCACAAACCCAGCCATATTAGCAGGATCTTTTGCCGAAGAGAATGGTGGTGCATAAGCATGTTCAAACTCTATAAGGTCATAAATAGTGCCGCCATTCTGAATAATACTGGCAAACACATCCAGCCTTTTATCTACACCATCATATCCAGCTATTTGAGCTGATAAAAGCTTACCATTTTCAGGAGAGAAAGCAATTTGTATAGACAACTGTTGTGCTCCCGGATAGTACCCTGCATGAGACCCACTATGAGTAGTAGAAATAATGTGTGGAATTGATAATCCTTGTAAATGTTTTGCGGCAACACCAGTTGTTCCCAGCACCATATCAAACACTTTTACAATGGCTGTGTTGATAGCACCTTTATACGATCTTTTATTTCCCAACACTATATTATCTGCACAAATTCTTCCTTGTTTATTGGCAGGACCAGCAAGATAAGTTATCATAGATAATCCGGTAATAGGGTTCACGAATTCTATAGCATCCCCTACTGCATAAATATCTGGATTGGAGGTTTGTAAATACTCATTCACCAGTATTCCTTTCGCAGTACCAAGTTGCAATCCAGCACCTACAGCAAGCTTAGTATCGGGTCTTACCCCTATCGATAATATTACTAGGTCAGCGTCAATACTATCTTTATCTTTTAGTAATACTTTCAATCCGTTTTCAGTACGTTCAAATCCCGAAACTGCTGTATTCAACTGAAGGTTTACCCCCTTTTGTCTTATATGTTGCTGAGCCAATGCAGCTATAGGATAATCTACCGGTGCAAGTATCTGATTGCCCATTTCTATTATGGTAACATCCAGACCCAGATGATGCAAATTCTCTGCCATTTCCAGCCCTATAAATCCAGCCCCTATCACTACTGCTTTACCCGTTTTATGCTTATCTACATAAGCTTTTATAAAGTCGGTATCTGCTACATTTCTTAGGGTAAATATCCCTTCCAGCCCTATTCCAGGCAAAGGAGGACGAACAGGTTCTGCACCCGGAGACAGAACCAGTTTATCGTAGGTTTCCGTATACTCTTCTCCGGTAATTAAATTTTTAACAGAAACTGTCTTTGCAGCAGCATCTATTGCTGTAACCTCGTTTCTTACTCTTACATCTATATTGAAACGACTATTAAATCCGGCTGCAGTCTGAACAAATAATTTATTTCTTTCCTTTATTACATCTCCTATATAGTAGGGCAATCCACAGTTGGCATAGGAAACATATTCGCCTTTTTCAAACATCACAATCTCTGCTTTCTCATCCATTCTCCTCAGCCTTGCAGCAGTACTTGCTCCTCCCGCTACTGCACCTATCACTATATATTTCATAAACCAGTAATTATTATTTATTTAGGATGCAAATAAAGAAAGTAACCAAAACGTTTTATGTAACTTTTGTTGCATATATCAAGCACCAATGAATACAGCTGCAAGAAGCTGGTTTCTAGTTATCAGTAATACAAACTTGCAACTGGTAACTAGAAACCAGCAACTGTTTTTGTATTAATTCAACATGTAAAATAAAACATTCAACACAATGTATTCCCTACTCTACTCCCAGCGATTTCAAAAATGCTTTGGAGTTAGATGGTCTTCCCAAAAAGTTCTCTAGCATTTTATGCTCTGGCAGAGTAGATCCTCTTTCCAGTATTTCCTGTCTGTATTTTAATCCAAGGTCTTTATTCATCACGCCTTTTTCCTGAAATACAGAAAACATATCCTGTGCAAATACTTTGGACCATAAGTAGCCATAGTAGTTTGCCGCATATCCATTCAAGTGACCAAAACTGCAGATAGCATGATACCCCTCAACCGTTGGAATCTTGAGCATACTAAATAAATCCTGCGCTACATCATTTATACCTTTACCTTTTATACTATCATATTTATCTTCAAAAGTAAAATCGATAGAACCAAGATAAAGCTGACGGGAATATTGATATGCAACTCCTTCCAGCTGAGTAGCTTTCATTTTTTTGAATAGTTCTAACGGTAGTGTTTCTCCAGTTTTATAATGCTTAGAAAACATCTTTAGAGATTCGTATTCCCAACACCAGTTTTCCAGAAATTGTGAAGGTGCTTCCACAAAATCTCCCTTCACATTAAATGGTCCTTGCGATGCAATAGCACTTCTTCCCAACATACTGTGAACTAAGTGTCCAAATTCATGAAACAGGGTAGTTACGTTGGTATGATTCAGCAAAGAAGGCTTCTCAGCAGTACCTTCTGGAAAGTTGCATATAAGTGCCGACACTGGCAATATTTCTGTGCCAGATAAACTACTGAATTGAGAAATTGGGTAGCAGGCAAAATGAGTATATTTATTAGCACGAGGATATAAATCAAAATAAAATGTTCCTATCTTTTTATTGCTCTTATATATTTCAAAACTTCTTACTTTATCATGCCATAATGGAAGTCCTTTTGTTTCTATAATCTCTATACCAAAAAGTTGTTTGTATACTTCAAACATACCGGCAATAGTATTATTCATTTCAAAATACTCCTTCACTTCATCAGTATTCAGCTGATACTTTTTATCCAGCAATTTCTTTTGGTAATATAGGATATCCCAAAGATTTAATCCATCTTTCAAATCCGGATTCATCGATTCTTTTAAGGTCTTCAGTTCATCCAGTTCTTTTTGCAGACTAGGTGCCAGCTTCGCTTTCAGGTCGTTTATAAAATTCCATACGTTAGCAGGTGTTTCACTCATTTTATCTGCTACCGAGAATTCTGCATAGCTTTTAAAGCCCAGTGTTTTTGCCAGTACATTTCTATAGTACAACATACTATCCAGTACCTTAATATTTTTTGGATATGCACGATCATTGTATTTCAACAGTGCAGTATGACGGGTAGCAGGGTTACTTGCATTCGTCATAATTTCGGTATAGTTAGGACCATTAATGTTTACAACATAACGATCTTCCCCTTTTTTCCACTCTTTCAATTTACTTTCATCTACTCCTTTTAGTTCTTCGAGTGTAAACACAGCGCTGTCTTTATATTCCGCTATATTTTTATCAAACTGTGTAGAATAATTTATCAGTTGAGCATTCAGGTTTTCCAAAGTCTTTCTTTCTTTGGCAGGAAGCTTCATTCCATTCTTTTCAAAAGAAAGAATAGTTTCGTCTATAAACTTCTTTTGCGAAATAGAAAGTCCTTTAGTAGATGGTTGTAAACTGAACGATTTTATTGTTTTGTACAACGCTTCATTCAGGTTGATGTTGGACATATACAAACCCAGTCTTTCGTTCTCGTCGTTAGCAGCATTTCGGGTACTATCGTCCGTATATGTACTTGATATTAAACCAAGCTTAAACGATAGATCTGTTAGGTCGTAAATTACTGCATCAAAAGGTTTTATTACATTATCAAATGTTCTTGGCAACTTAGTAGGCACACTAATTTTCTTCAGTGCAGCATCAGCAGATTTTATCGAAAAAGACACCGCATCTCTAACTGTTTTAGCGGTTATCTTATTGAAGCTTATTGGACTATTGCTATGTATCAGCAACGGATTCTCTACTTTACTCTGAGCACTTATTCCAGTAGTAATAACTATAGAAAATAGCAAGGCAAACAACTTAGTATATTTCATAATCGTTAATAACTTAAGCTACGAAAATAACTATTTCAGCCACATACCCAAACCATTTAGTGTTTTAGATTAGAACACTTAACCTTTGAATATATTTAAAACATGTATATGTATTAATCCTTAAGCGTAAGTAATCTAGCTGTAATCCTCTTTGTATTTGTATAACTTTTTGCCTCTATGCCTTTGTGCCTATTGTTTAAAAGCCTCCAAAGCATAACTCGGCTTTCCATCATTTCCCCAGGCACTCAATATATAATGACTCCAGCTTCTGTCACCCTCCGGTTCCCAGTACATTACTCCCAGACCTTTACCATTAGGCACCGCCCTTACTTTACTCTGTACTGCCAGCAACATATTATAGGTATTCTCCACCAGCGTATCTACACCACCAGTTTCCACTACCATTACCTCTTTTTTATAGCGGCTCGCCATATCTATTAAGTTGTAGCCAAGGTCATTAATGTTGGTTGTATAGTCTGGACTACCAGCCAACCAGTATGGATAGTACGACATCCCTATTACATCGTACTTGGCCCCATATAGCTGAGCACTATCAAACCACCAGCGGAACTTAGCATTATTATTTCCCTCATCCACATGCAGTATCACTTTCGAAGTAGGACTCACCAGTTTTATAGCATCATATCCCTTATTAATAAGTTGTACCAGGCCGGGCCAGTTATTGGTATTACCCTCCGGATATATCATTCCCGTAGCCGTTTCATTACCTACCTGTACCCACTCAGGCGTTACACCACTGTTCTTCAATGCCGTCATCACATCTACGGTATAATTGTATAAATCAGTCAGCAATACCGGAAACGAATGCCCTTGCCATGCCTGCGGTTTTACTTGTTTACTCGGGTCGGCCCAGCTATCGCTGTAATGAAAATCAATCATCACTTTCATACCCCAGCTTTTCGCTCTTACCGCCATCGCCACCGTTTCGGCTTTACTACAATGACCACTAAAAGGATCGTTCGATGGATTTACCCAGGTTCTTAAACGAATAGCATTAATGCCATGATCCTTCAATATTTTAAAGCAATCCTGCGCCACGCCACTATCATTATAGAATGTATAGCCCGATGCCTCCATCTGAGGAAGCCAGCCAATATCCGCTCCTTTTACAAAGCTGTCGGTAGCTATTGGCGTTATTATAATAGTAGGATTCGTAGCTTTACTACAAGCCGTAAGGCAGAGCAGGATATTGATAAACAGGATTGCAAATCTCATAACAATTTTAATTAAAGATGAACCGGACAGGACAAAGATAAAAGTCTATTTTCATTAAGTACTTCAATATACTCACAGTACTCTTTACTTAAGTTTTTCTCGGACGATTTTTAGGTTCTATCCGCTATTGCAGCAGCTATATATTACGTCACAGGGAAATCAATTGATGAGTAGCTCTGTACTTATTTTGTAAGCTAATTCGAGAGGGGAATATCAATAGACTATAGTTTGTATTAAGTTGTTTAGTTTTCATTATTCGAATCTTAGATTCGCTAGAACAATAACATAGTCGGAGATTACCTAAATTCAACATGCTAACAATAAGACCAACGAATGAGGTTTGGGAAGGTGCTTTACAAGAATCTTCCGTCTATCGACAACCAAAGCTCAATACTGTTCCAAAAGCCAAATATAAGAACTGATGTTCAAAAGAGTTCTTTCAGCCCCAAACAAGGCCAAAAGAAAGAGCTGAAGTTGAGTTACTTCCTGTCGCCCCTGCTATTGCATATACATTTGTTGCACGCTGTTTGTTAAGTAGAGATTATGAATTGGTATTATTGTTTTTTGTCATTAATATCTTATCAAATAATGAGCAGAAGCCCCATAATTACTTGTATATCTCAAATTTACACTTAACATAACCATATTACGACTTTGCATCATCTAATTATCACTTGACCTATCCATTTTGTTACTTTGCATGACGTATTCATTACTTAGTCTATCCATTTTGTTAATTATGTTGTTCAAATTATAACTTAACGATTCCATTTTGTTACTTAGCCTCACGTGTTTGTCACTTTGCGTTATCTATTTTCAACTTAGTATTACCATTTGATAACTTGGCTTTGCCGTATTCAAACTTAACCTATCCACGTTTTTATTTATACATCGCTCTGTCTAGAATTGTTCATTAACATCGTGAAAAGTGCAGAGTACTGACTAGTTAAAGCAATTGTCCAATTGTAAACGTAAGAAACTGTCAAACTAAACCTGTTTCAAACTGTGAACGAGGATTGTCTAGCTAAAGCATTTGTCCAACTGTAAACGAAAGAAATTGTCAAACTAAAAGCGTAGAGAATAGTAAACGATTTTTAAATTAAAGCTATCCTGAATATAATGACGATTACTTAACCTAAAAAGTCTCAAATAAATAGCGTGCAACTTTTATAAAAGTATCCGCAATGCCCCCTAAAAAAAGCCCCAATTTTAAACCTGTCAATGGGGCATTGCGGTATACTTTTGCGTTGACCGACGTTTGGGATGCAT
>Ga0214192_1000950_pt1 | contig 16784 bp, 18 predicted proteins | sample TroBogEpilimnion_44_FD_153030 | JGI IMG/M metagenome (GOLD analysis project Ga0214192, IMG submission 153030) | Freshwater microbial communities from Trout Bog Lake, WI - 29JUL2008 epilimnion | ecosystem: Environmental > Aquatic > Freshwater > Lake > Epilimnion/Euphotic zone | place: Trout Bog... | reverse complement strand
AGTGGTATAGGTATTATCAAAATTACGTATTACTACTACGGTAATTGTAATTTTTTGGATATCACCATCTGCATTATATTGAGGTAAAGTTACCCAATCACCGACTTGAATAATATTTTGAAAAGTAACCTGTAAACTTGCAATTAGCCCCAGTAGCGTATCTTTAAAAACGAAAGTTAATAATGCGGCAGCTGCCCCTAAACTAGTAAATAATGAGGAAATAGAAATGCCGATAACTAAAGAAAAAATGGCTAATATTGCGCTTACAACTACAAAAATTCTTAAAATTTGTGTGTGTAGCTCAATAGCTATTTTTTTGTTTAATTCTCGAACGTTATATAAATCTGTTGTGGCATTTATAATAGCTAATATAAGAGAGGTAATAGCAAATATTACATATGTAGTTATAACAACGTCTTTTATTTTAATTATTACGTTATTTATCAAGTTAGACTGATCAAGGATATCGCTCCAGAATTCCAGATATAATGCTAAAAATACTTTTGTAATATGTCCAGGCAGGTTTTTTTTGTAAAGAATTTCAGCGTATTTTTTGTTTTTATACCCTATTAGTTTGCTAATACCAGGTAATACTACCTTTTTGATGCTAATTAAAAATGGGTATAAAAAAGTAACCATTATAGAAAGCATTATTAATAGTTGGTATTCTGCATAAAATGTGTGAAGACTTTTTATAGTAAATAAATTTTCCATAAACGATATATAACTTATTAATGCTTATTAAACCCTGAAGTATAACAACCTAGATTGCTCTTTTCTCTAAATACTATTAAACAATATCATTAGTGGCAAAAGACCCATATTCTTTCGGTATTTTATGATCAGGATGAGTTTCTTTCATAAAGAAAACTATAATAAAAGAAATTAGGAGAGAGATTGGAACAATAACAAGAGCAAATCGGTAATCTTCACCGTTATAACACGGTATATCACGGGCTGTTTGCCCATTACTATGATAATCAATCAGAGCTCCAATAATAGGTAAAAATATAGTACCGGTAGACATTACTATGGCATTGACAAAAGCTATCGACACCCCGCTCATTTTTAAAGGCATGGTTTCGCAAATACTTGCAAAGCTTAAGCATTTTGCGGTATAGGCAAAGCCTCCCACAAAAAATAGTACGTATAGTAGGTAATAAGGAACTTGAAAAATAATAACGATAAACCAGACAATGGCGGTAACAAAAGAGCCGCAAAACATTGGTAAACGTCTGTTTTTAGCAATATCCGAAAAATAAGCGAAAAAAGGGCTTCCGATAGCAGCACCAAAAAACATTGTTGATACTATAGTAGCAGCGCTAATATCAGATACTTGATAGGTAGTTCTTATGAATGATACCCCCCATGCTACCCCGATTACGGTAATTGGAAGGTACATCAACATCCCGTAGATAGCTAAAATCCAAGCCTGAGGTGTCTTAAGTAAAAGTAAAATATCGGTAAATGGATGATTATTAGCATAAATATCAGGTAGTTCTTCATGATGATCAACAGGGGGATAATTACTAACAAAAAAATAAATAATTATGGAAACTATAAGGCCAATAAACCCCAAGAATTCCATGGTATTTTTAAATCCTACCTCATTTAGGATCATCTCAAGAGGAGCACCGCCAAGACCAGCACCAGCAGTTCCCATAAGAATTACTAACCCTGTAACTTTTGCTACGTGTTTTGGTTCAAGCCATAATGTTCCGAGTTTTATAGTTCCGATTAAACCGCATGCTGATCCCATTCCCATTAAGAATCTTGCACATCCTCCGATTAATGGGCTAGTTGTATTTCCAAAAATAAAGCATGATAGTCCGCAAAGGGTTGCTGCTATACATAGAAATAACCTTGGCCCGAAGCGGTCTATAGTAATACCAAGAGGGAGCTGCATGGCTGAGTACGACCAGTTATAAGCTCCAAGTAATACCCCAAGTCCTGCTGCATCAAGTGCAAAATTGCTAAGAAGTTCATTATTCATGATATTTGGTGAAACACGGATCATGAATTGATACATGTAAAAGATACCGCCACAAGCTACAACCATCCAGCCTTTAATATTTTGCTTGTATGTATTTGTTTTGGAATTCATTATTCTTTTTACTATTTATATTTTTTTAGATATCTAGGAAATATACTGCACGAAATGGAAGTCTAACATATGAAGGCAATAAACGTCAAATATTCTCCCTATCTGTAAATTGAAGGTAAGTAATATGAGGTAGGTATTATGCCTACTGGTAATTTTTTTCTAAATGCTGTTTATCCAAATATTCGGGTTTACCAAAAATATCCGGATCCTGCATAATGAATAATTTATTGTTTATATTAGTAATTTTTTTTGTTGTTTTGAAATTCAATGTAATTATGTTATTTTCTTCAACTATTGTCATTATTTCGATATTTCTGGTATGTTTATTAAATAAAATTTCACTAATTTTACCTGAATCTAAATGACTTAACTCCAATTTATAATATCCGTTCTCTTCCTTGGCAGAAAGAACCTCGAATTGATTATCAAAATTTATTTGATCAATTAATAAAAAATTAAAAATATTTTCTTCTGCTGAGATTCTGCTTAAATTTTCCATTTCATAGTCGTAAACAGAAACGTAGTTTTTATTACCCACAATCAGTAGCGGAAAGGGTTTGAAGTAATTGACCCTAAATTTATACGGTTTATTTATAACTAGAATACCGCTAGCTTTTGTTCCTTGAGTGTCTGATTGGTCAAAATTAATAGCTACCGACTGAATATTTTGAATATAAGATTTTATATTGTCTACAATCTCTTTTTCTGAAGCAGCAAATGCAAAGTTGAGCTTGCATACCATTAATAGTATTATTATAAAATTAATTATACTATGATTGCTAAACTTATGTGACTTAGCGGGTAGGTAATTCATAAAAAGTGTCCTGTACATTTGATTTAAGTTTTTATATAGTAATGAATGCATAATACAAGTTCAAACAGTAATAATATTTTTTATTAATAAATAAAGATGAGCATTAAAATTGCTGCGTTAAAAGAAAGGGCTAAAGGAGAAACTAGGACTGCAATTACCCCAGAAGTAGCTAGGTTATACGCAAAAAAGGGTTATAGTGTTTTTGTTGAGAAGTCTATAGGGGTAGCGGCAAATTTTACCGATGAGGAATATACAGCAGCCGGAGCTAAGGTCTCCGGAGTACCACTCGAAATCATTTCTGATGCTGATATTATCTTAAAAGTTCAGCCTTCTCCAATGGAGGAAACTCTAAATGAAGTAAATATAGCCAAACCTGGTGCTACTATAGTGGGCTTGCTTTCGCCCCATTCTCATAGTGAATATATAGATAAAGCTATATCTAAAAATTTATCAACTATAGCCATGGAGTTAGTTCCGAGGGTTACTAAAGCCCAAAGTATGGATGTTTTATCTTCACAAAGTAATTTGGCCGGTTATAGAGCGGTAATAGAGGCATGTTATTATTATGACAGAGCTTTTCCTATGATGATGACGGCGGCTGGAACTGTAAATCCGGCAAAAGTATTGATTATCGGTGTTGGAGTAGCAGGGTTGCAGGCTATCGCGACTGCAAAAAGATTAGGCGCAGTTGTATCTGCCTATGATGTAAGAGCAGCAACAAAAGAACAAGTGGAAAGTTTGAATGCAAAATTTGTTTATCCACCAGCTGGGCTAGTTGATAGAGAAGATAAATCGGGATATGCAAGAGAAGTGACTAAGGATTTTGCTTCTATTCAAGAAGAGTTTTTACTTGGCATAATAGCTAATTTTGACGTAGTTATTACTACTGCCCAAATTCCCGGTAAAAAAGCACCAATTCTTCTTACAAAAAATATGGTTTCTAAAATGAAATTGGGTTCAGTTATAGTTGATATAGCAACTGCTACCGGGGGTAACGTAGAGGATTCTGTTATTGATAAAATCATAAGTAAAAAAGGAGTAAAGATTATTGGTTGGTCTGCTATAGCAACAAGAGTAGCCTCTGATGCTTCAAAATTATATGCAAAAAATTTATATAATTTTTTAGAACATGCCATAAAAAATGGAAAAATAGACTTTTCTGATTACATTGTTGAAGAAATGCTTATAGGTAAGGATGGGAAAATGATGAATAAGAAATTTAAAGTATAGAGGAGAAGTTCATGAATCAAGAGCTAGCAATTGCTAATAAACAGGCGGCAGAATTATCTGAGAAAGCTGCGGTATTGTCTAAGAAACTCACTTCTCTTGTTACAGAGGTACAATTTCAGCATACCTCTACAGTGGATCCTTTTATATTTGCCATTACCATATTCTCTTTAGCATGTTTTGTCGGTTATTATGTGGTCTGGAAGGTAACTCCTGCGCTACATACTCCTCTTATGTCTATTACTAATGCTATATCTGGGATTATCATAATAGGAGCTCTAATTGCTTCAAGCTCGCAAGGTTTCAGTTTATCTATGGTTTTAGGCTTTTTGGCTGCGTTTTTGGCATCTATCAATATTTTTGGAGGTTTCATAGTAACCGAAAGAATGTTGGAGATGTTTAAAAAGAAGTAATCTACAAATAATTTTTTGTTATGTCAGTGCGTTTAATCGAAATACTATATTTGGTATCTGCTGTTTGTTTTATTTTCTCCCTAAAAGGATTATCTTCACCTAAAACAGCAAGAAAAGGGAGCTTGATAGGAATATTGGGAATGTTGATAGCTTTGTTTGCAACATTTTCCTTACCTGATTTTTATCACAAAATACCATTATTAATTACTGTTGGTTTAGGAGGGATTGCTGGTGGGTATGTGGCTAGAAAAATCCCAATGACCTCAATGCCCGAATTAGTTGCTGGTTTTCATTCTTTTGTGGGGTTAGCTGCAGTATTTGTAGCATTTGCTGCTTTATTACTGCCAGCAAATTTTGGGATTGCAGATTATCAGGGGGGGATAACAATTTTAGCTCGGGTTGAGATGTCGCTCGGAGCTGCTATTGGAGCGCTTACCTTTAGTGGTTCAATTATAGCATTTGGCAAATTACAAGGTTTTATTGATTCAAAGCCTCTAAAATTTGCAGGGCAGCAGTATGTCTGTTTAATGGCGAGTATTTTCCTTATCACAATAATGATTTATTTTGCTCAAAACCAAAGTATTTTTTTGTTTAGCTTGATCGTTATAATTGCATTAATAGTAGGGGTCTTACTTATTGTTCCTATAGGCGGGGCTGATATGCCGGTAGTGGTTTCGATGTTAAATTCCTATTCCGGATGGGCAGCAGCTGGTATTGGATTTACGCTTGGAAATAGTTTGCTTATTATTACAGGGGCACTTGTGGGAGCAAGTGGAGCTATCTTGAGTTATATAATGTGCAAAGCAATGAATCGCTCCCTGCTGAATGTGATTTTTGGAGCTTTTAAACCGTCTGGGAAAGCACAAAGCCAAGCAGAACAGGAGGAAAGGCAAGTTAATATTAGTAGCCCAGAAGATGCGGCTTATCAACTAGAGCATACTGATTCTGTAATAATTGTACCGGGTTATGGTATGGCGGTTGCTCAGTCTCAACATGCTATAAAAGAAATGGTTGATCATTTAAAGAAAAAAGGAATCAAGGTAAGATTTGCTATTCATCCGGTAGCAGGAAGAATGCCGGGCCACATGAATGTCCTGCTTGCAGAAGCAAATATAGATTACGATGATGTTTTTGAACTTGATGAAATAAATAATGATTTTGCATCAACTGATGTAGTTTTAGTAGTGGGTGCAAATGATGTTACGAATCCAGCTGCCAAATCTGACCCCAATAGCCCTATTTTCGGTATGCCGATTTTGGATGTGGCATCTGCTAAAACTATATTTTTTATAAAAAGATCTATGGCTTCGGGTTATGCAGGGATTCAAAATGAACTATTTTTTCAAAATAATACATTAATGCTATTTGGCGATGCAAAAAAAGTAATAGAAAGTATAGTAAAGTCCTTTGATGTATAGTTAGTTTATCTATTTCATAAATTTTTATTTCACAAATGGTTTTACTTGTTTATAATCTGCCGAATAATGCTAATTATACAAGTAAAATTTGTATAAGTAATTTTATATTATTATAGCTCAATGAATAAACGAAGGTCTATTTTTTTATCGGCTATTTCTGGAAATGTGCTAGAATATTATGATTTTACGGTTTATGCAGTATTTTCTTTAGCAATAGGACAAGCATTTTTTCCTTCCGGTTCACAAGTAATTCAGACATTATCTAGTCTTTCAGTATTTGCCGTAGGTTTTATAATGAGGCCAATAGGTGGTATTATTTTTGGTTTTATTGCTGATAAGTATGGAAGAAGAGTTTCTCTCATTATTTCAATGCTTGGCATGACTATGACTACTTTTACTATCGGTCTTATCCCCGGTTACAGTGATATAGGTTATGGTGCGCCTATTTTATTAGTTATGATGCGGTTAATTCAAGGGTTATGTATTAGCGGAGAAGGTGCAGGGGCTGCTATATTCATCCTGGAACATTATCAAAATCTAAGACCCGGTTTTACTGCTGGGATAGTTCATGCGTCAAATATTGCCGGTACTTTACTTGCTAGTTTTGTAGGTATTATTTTGGAACAATTATTTCCTGAATTGGAATTTGCTTGGAGATTTGCCTTTATCTTAGGAGGAATTATGGGAATAATTGGTTTTTATTTCAGGCTTAGAGTATCGGAAACGCCAATATTTGAAATGCTTGCTGAAAAAAAACGTACTTTAAAGATGCCTTTTATGCATGTTATTCGCAGTTCATGGCCGGCAATGCTAATAACCTGTTGCCTTGGGGGATCTGCAAGTAGTTTGGTGTATATTATAAAAACATATATAAATATTTTTTATTATGAAGTATTGGGATTTGATAAAACTACAGCTTTAATTTACCTTTCGTACTCTTCTGTAATTATGATGCTTACCATGCCATTGTCTGGTTACATTTCAGATCATATTGGTAGGTTTAAAATGATTATCATTGCCTCAATAACAATAGTTATTGCTGCTACCCCTGCCTTTATGCTGCTTGCATCTCTCGAAATTTGGAAACAAATAGTTGCGCTTACAACCATTGCTATGTTAGGGGGATTTATTGCTGGTACAGCTTATATATTTATTATCTCATTATTTTCAGCAGAAGAGCGATTTACTGGAGTAGCCTTTAGCTATAATTTAGGTGTTGCCCTGTTTGGGGGGACTTCAGCAGTAATTTCTAGGTGGCTTGTGGAAGTAACCCATCTCTACCATGCTCCAGCATTTTATGTTATGATCACCTCGTTATTATTTCTAGCTATGGCTTATAGTATGAAAAAAACTATAATTAGGTTAATCGATACTAATTTAAAACCAAAATGAAACCTTATAGATTAGGTATTCTTGCTGAATATTTCGCCATATTGATCTACAAGCTAAAGTTCTATAGTATAATTTGTCATCGCAAGAAGAATTTTGTTGGCGAAATTGATATTATAGCGTGTAGAGGGAAGCAATTGGTATTTATTGAGGTTAAAGCCAGAAACAATAATATTATGGAAAATATAGTACCAAAGAACCAACAAAATAGAATAAGGCGTTCAGCTGAATTATTCTTAAGTCATAATGACAAATATAATGGTTGTGAGGTAAGATTTGATTTGGTTTTTATTCGGCCGTATAAACTGCCTGTAATAATAGAAAATGCTTGGTAAAAAGTTATGACTCAACGAGAAAGCACGGCAAAATGGTTCGAGGAACTGCGCGATCAAATTTGCGGCTCTTATGAGCAAATAGAAATTGATCATGCTAAGGAGCATAATTTAGTAGCCGGTAAATTTATAAAAAAACCTTGGGAAAGAGAGGGAGGCGGTGGTGGCGCTATGTCTATCATGCATGGTAATGTTTTTGAAAAAGTTGGAGTTAATATTTCTACTGTACACGGGATATTCTCCGAGGAATTTAGAAAACAGATACCAGGAGCTGCGGAGAATCCTGAATTTTTTGCCACTGGTATTTCTCTGGTTGCCCATATGTGCTCACCCCTTGTTCCTGCGGTGCATTTTAATACGCGGTACATAGAAACGACAAAAAGCTGGTTCGGCGGGGGAGCTGACCTTACACCTATGTATGCGGATGATAAAGAAACAAAGATATTTCATCAATCGTTTAAAGAGGCTTGTGATAAACATGATCTAGACTATTATCCTAAATTCAAAAAAGCATGTGATGAATATTTTTTCTTAAAACATAGAAATGAGCCAAGAGGTATTGGTGGGATATTTTATGATTATTTAAATACCGGTAGCTTTAATAATGATTTTGCTTTTACAAAGGATGTCGGTATCGCAATGAGGGATATATACCCTGTTATTGCTCGGAATAAAATGGATCTATCATGGACGCAGGAACAACGAAAACACCAGCTGATAAAAAGAGGAAGGTACGTAGAATTTAACCTTTTATATGATAGAGGTACGTCATTTGGGCTTGCAACCGGCGGTAATGTTGAAGCAATTTTAATGTCGTTACCACCTGAAGTAAAGTGGCCTTGAAGGTTATTCTTTTTGCGTAAGATTTTTTTGTTTTATCAATTTATCAAATAATATCTTTTTTTCTTCAGATAAGGATTCCCTCCGGAGTTTTGCCATTTCTTCAAATGTACCTTGAAGGCAGTCCGGGGTAAGTACATCTGTAATTAGTGTCCCATTTAAATGATCTATCTCATGCTGGAGTACCCTCGCATAAAATCCAGTTTCGATTGTTGAAATTTCTGCTCCTTCTTCATTCTGGTATTTAACTTTAATGGCATTATATCTTGGTACTTGCCCACAAACGGTTTTTACTGAGTAACACGCCTCAAAATCGCTATATTTTCCTTGAGCTTCAACCGGTTCATATTCTGCATTAATTAATGTGTGCATGGGATAAATTTTAGCATTGTTGCGAAGCAGAGAAGCAGTTTCTGGTATATATATTACGGCAATATTTTTATTTATATCTATCTGCGGAGCAGCAAGCCCTACACCATCAAGAGCAAATAATATTTCTTTCATCAGAATTATTATATTTTTATCCTCCTCTGATAAAGGAAACGTAAGCCTTTGGGTTTTGGATTTTAATACTGATTTCTCTTTATCGATAAAATCTTCAATCGTTATAATCTTTTTTTTCATATCTTTAAGAATTTTACTAATCATCTTGATGATAATAAATTAAATCCAATAATTCGTCTATTTATATATAAGTAAATTATTTATTAATATATTAATTATTATTTAACTAAATAAGCTTACCATTTTAATTATGCGCTTTTACATATTAATTATTTGTATGTTTATGGTTACCTATTTTATGTTCAAATTTTTAGCGAGGAATAACCTATGGCAAAGGAAAGATCATTTTGGGACTGGATTTTCGGGAGCTCATGCTGCAGTGATAGGGGTAAGAATTATGCTAGAAAAGAAAGAGATGAAAGCAAAAATGAAGTAGCTAAACCTTCAAAAGTTATGAAGAGTTTAGAGGAAGAGATTGAAAATGAACCGGGGTCAATTTTTGCAGAAGTTCCATTAGATGAAAATAGCGAATATAACAGCTATCTGATTGGAGAAGGAGAAAGTAATGGTAGCGTTGAAATCAGATAATTATACTTTTTAAGTGCTAGGGCATTAGGCGCAAGTACAAAGCCTTCTCTAAAAGTTTAAGGGCAAATGCAAAATTTTAAAATTCCTAAGAACAAAGGTAGCACCCTAAACTAATTTGCTAGAGATTTTTTGTATAAAATATTATAAATTTCACAACTTTCTATCAGTTCTTTATGTGTACCACTACTCGCTAATTTTCCTTGATCTATAACTAAAATATTATCGAAATCCTGAATAGAAGTAATTCGGTGAGCTATTGATATAACAGTTTTACCATACATAATCTTCTTGATGTTATCTAATATTTCTTGCTCACTTTCGTTGTCAAGAGCACTTGTTGCCTCATCAAGAAGTAATATCTCAGGTTGATAAAGAAGTGCTCTTGCAATTGCGATTCTCTGTTTTTGTCCACCCGATATTCTAACTCCTTTTTCACCGATTTCAGTGTCAAGGCCAGCTGGTAAATTATTAGCAAACTTATCGATACCGCATAAATGTACTACTTGCTGGAAATCCTCTTCTTTGGCATCAGGATTAGAAAACATAATATTATATCTGATTGTTCCAGAAAAAATATCAGGCTCTTGAGGGGTATAGGCTATTATTTCTCTTAAATAATCTCGGTCATAAGAACTTATATCACGGCCGGCTATTTTGATTTTTCCAGCCTGATGACTGTAAAAATTGAGTAATAATTGCATTATGGTGCTTTTACCTGAACCTGATTTACCGACTATAGCAGTAAATTGGTTATGTTTTACATTAAAGCTAATATTATTAAGGGTGAGTATATCTTTCCTTGAGGGGTAAGAAAAATTTACATTTTCAAAAGAAATACCATAATTCTGGAAAACATTTTCAAATTTTTCATGATGTCTAGTAACTACCTGCTGATTAGTGAAAGCTTTAGTATTTGACCTTAGATTAAAAACCCTATCAAGAGCGGCAAGAGGACCTTGTATCTCACTAAATAATTCTGCTATACCTCCAGCACTCATCCCAACCATCATGGCGTAATAAATAAATGATATCATCTGGCCTGAAGTCATTTTGCCATTGATTATGTCAAGACTGCCTATCCATATTACCATAGTTATAGATCCAGCTATAGCAGCTATAGCTAGGGCAAAAAATAAGGACCTTAACTTAAGCCTTTTACTGGAATGTTTAACGTAGGTAGCAATTTTTTCATTAAATCTCTTTAAATTATGAGGTTGTTGATTAAAGGCGTATAAAGTTCTAATACCTGAAAAACTTTCTTCTATAAAAGATGATAAATCAGCTTTTTCTGCCATTACCTTTCTAGAAATACTTCTCATATGTTTACTTAAATGTAAAAGAGGCATAAGCAGAAGTGGCACAGTAAAAATAACTAACATTGATAATTTAGCACTTTGTAAAAACATCAAAATAATTGCCCCAGATAGCATTATAGAATTGCGAATAAAGAAGGATAAGAAATTAGTAATTAGAGTTCCTACTGACTCAAGATCTGAACCAAGCCTTGAAATAATGTCCCCGATTTTTAATTCTTCAAATGCGGCTATTTCAAGCTGAAGTAGATCTGCATAACTATCTGCTCTGATTTGAGAAGTAATTTTCTCTGCTACAATATTAATGAAATACGAACGGAAAAAGCTACCAATTGCGAATATAGCAATTAGCCCTGATGTTAAAAAAATTGAATTGTTAATTGAATTAAGTTGGTTGCTACTTAACCCATTATCTACTAAATGCCTAAAAACTGTTCCTACACCGAGTAATGAAAGGGCAACTGTAAATAATGAACAAAATACTATTATTAAATTGAATTTATGATTTTTTAAGTATCCTAATAATATTTTGACGTTATTATTCATAATAAATCCTTAATCTGAATATCTAAATCTTTAGATAAAACACTAAACAACTCTTTTCCTGATTTGGATTTCCATGATTTACCATCATGTAAGAAGTGGTAAGGACCGCTAACCGGTGAAGAAAGCCAGATTTCTTTTACCGATGCTTGCTTATTGAGAACAAATATACCAGATTGCGTAGTAATATTCAATATATCTCCATTAACATCAACATCTATATTTCCTGTTATATCATTATCCTCAATTGTTTTTGCAATAAGGTTAATTATTCTAGTTACTTCTTTTGCGAAGTCTTTATCGTTTATCATGGTAATTATATTTTTACAATAGTTCTGATCTTGTTTATTGCTTTATACCCCATATAAACAGCTAGTCTTTCAATAATAATTTCTTGTTGAAAAGCTATTTCTACTGAGGTAGCAGCATTATTAACTTCTACCATTAAGATATTAATTTTCTGTTTTTTGTCTTTTGTAGTGCTAATCTTTAGTGGTAAGGTATTGTGACTATATTTTGCTCCAACTATTTTTTGCCAATTAATAATTATCTCAGCTAGTACTGGGTTTTTGTTTTTGTAAATTTTATAAATAATTTTATTAACATTCTCAATTATGGGTTTCATATTATACGGACCTAATTAGAGTAACCCCTACGGTTAATATACCGAGGATAATGCAAATAACAGGATAAAATAAGGATCCTATTGAAAGTAGCATAAGAATAAAATTACATTTTATTATTCTTAGGACAACTACTTTATGGCTGAGACCTTTTTTTACAGCTTTTTGGAAAAAGTGCTGTAAGTGTGGTTGCCAGATTTTTTCTCTTTTTACTAATCTAATTAATAAGGTTAACCCCCCATCGGCGATATAATACAAAGATGATATAACGCAAGCAGCAAATAGCCTGTCGCTCCCAGAAGCAACAGTTAATAAACAAATACCGAGTATAAAACCAAGACTGATGCTTCCTACATCGCCAATAAAAATACTGGCCGGTTGCCAGTTAAATAAAATAAAACCGCATGACCACCCGAGAATTATAGAAGCTACAGTAATAATTGTCCATACGTTTGGAATAATGTCATATTTGATAAAGCAAAGAATTAGTATTACTAGAGAAAGATGGATAGACTCGGAAACTGTTATTCCATCAATTCCATCAAGGAAATTATAGACATTGAGAAAAGTTAACAACGCAAAAGATCCGATGATCAAATCTACATGCAGTGATAACTCACTGTGTAATATTTTATGTGGGTGAATAAGCCACATAACGGCTAAAACAGAACATATTGTATGGATCAATAAGCGGAATAATACCGGTACTTCCACTATATCATCTAAGAATGAAATCAGGGCAATCGGAGCAAATATTAAGATAATCTTGCTAGAATTATATAATTCTCCTAAACAAACATATTCAAACGTCGGTAATAATAAACAAAATATTATTACTAATGCTAGCCCACCTCCTCTTGGAGTAGTCTTGGAATGAACCCTTCTATCGCTTGGTTTATCAACAATATTAAATTTGGACATAATGGCTATCAAACATTTTACCAGAATTATTGATGATAAAAAGGATGATAAAATAAGTATTGGAAGCCAAAAGAGGTAATTCATAATAACATATTTGTTTTGAAACTGTAATACTCACCCCTGCCGATAATTACATGATCATGTACACTTACATTTACGGTCTTACAAGCATTAACTATTTGTACTGTCAATTCAATATCTGAGGTAGAAGGTTTTGCGCTGCCGCTTGGATGATTATGAACCAGAATAATTGCTCCGGCCTCGTGAACCAAAATTCTTTTTATTATTTCTCTTGGGTAAACAGGTGTTTGATCAATAGTACCGGTTGCCATTATTTCATCAGCTATCAAGCTATTTTTCTTATTTAGGAATAAAATACGGAATTGTTCGATCTGTAAGTTACCCATATTAAATTTTAAATATTCAAGTAAAGCACCCCATGAGCCAATAATATTCCGATTCATAACTTGGTTTATAAGAACTCTATTCATTAGTTCTTTAATTATCTGCAGGCTTATGAAAAAGTTTTGGTTTACCCCTTTAACTTCAGATAGTTTTTGTCTGCTTGTGTTAATTAAATTATTTAAATTACCAAATTTATTTAATAGCTCTTTCGCCAGGGGCTTTACATCTTTTCTAGGAATTGATTGAAAAAGCATTAACTCGATCAGTTCATAATCGCTAAAGCTATTCGGAGGATTTTTAAGAAACTTATCCTTCTGACGCTTCCTATGCCCAACATAATGCGGCAAATTCTCATTTGGTGTTTGCATATGGGGGGTATAGTAAATTTTTCTCTGAAAGTGTGAAAATTTCCACTCCGCTATCAGTTACTCCAACGGTATGCTCAAATTGTGCAGATAAAGATTTATCCCGTGTAGTTACGGTCCAGCCATCTATTTTGCTTAAAATAGTTTCATAGCTGCCAGCATTTACCATAGGTTCAACAGTAAAAAACATCCCTTCTTTCAACGTAAGTCCTGTATCAGGTTTGCCGTAATGAAGGACTGTTGGTTCATCGTGAAATATCTTACCAATACCGTGGCCAGTATAATCCCTTACTACTGAATAATTATGTTTTTCAACATGTTTTTGAATGGCATGACCGATATCTCCAAGTTTTACTCCCGGTTTTATCATTTCTATACCAATCATCATAGCTTCGTAAGTAATTTGGATAAGTCTTTTTGGTTTAATAGCTATCTCCCCGACATAAAACATTCTGCTGGTATCTCCATGCCAGTCGTCTAATATTACTGTTACATCGATATTAAGTATATCACCTATTTTCAATTTTTTATCCGAAGGTATGCCGTGGCACACTACGTGATTTACTGAAGTGCATATTGATTTAGGAAAGCCTTTGTAGTTAAGAGGTGCTGGTATGCCGCCATTCGAAGTGATAAATTCATGGCATAAATTGTCAAGATAATTTGTGGTCACTCCAGGTTTTACATAATCTGTAATAAAATCAAGAGTTTGCGCAGCTAATTTTCCAGCTGCTCGCATTTTAATAAAATCGTTTTCTTTATGAATTTTCACGGACATTTTACTTAGTAAAACATTTATTTTATTATGCAGATAGCAAGTATAATTGCTTATTAAAATTAAGTCTAGTACCAGTTATGGTTAAGCTTTCAATTTTATGTTAAATATAATAACAAAATTACTGATTTGTATTCAATTTAAGGCAAAATAAAAAATAGACAGTAAAAATTAAGTATGTTACGATTCACTACCTTTAGTTATTTTCCAAAATAAATTTAATCTTAATTTATGCAAGATTTTAAGAAAATTTTTAATAGCACCTCGCTCTTTTCTAAAGTTAGCCATGAATTAAGAACACCGGTCCATGGGATCAAAGGACTTGCTGAGTATCTTCGTAACAACTGGGAAAAACTGGATGGAAAAACCAAAAAATCATGCATGGATGATATATTTGAATCTGCTTGTTCTCTTGAAGATATTGTAGAGAAATTATTTCAACTAGCTAATTTTAGCGATAATAATATAAATTTTCATTTTGAAAAAGCCGATATAATAAAGGTTATTCAAGATGCAGTGGAAAGAAATAATCTTTTTATTACTGATAAGAATGCAGTAAACCTATTTTTGGAGTGCGTAGATAAAGAAATAAAAATTAGTATTGATCAATTTTGGATAAAGCAATTAGTGTCTAATTTAATAAGTAATGCAATAAAGCATTCTCGTGCAAAAAATATTAAAGTTAAGATTAATTCAGAAAAAACTGTGGATAGTAAAAACATGGTTATTTCAGTCATTGATGATGGCGTAGGAATACCATCGAAAGAATTAGGAAGTATATTTGAGGCATTTAAGCAAGGATCAAACATTAATGAATCACTTAAAGGTTCTGGATTGGGTCTTGCTATATGCAAGGAAATTGTTGTTGCACATGGCGGGGAAATTTGGGCAAAGAATAATGAGACAGGTGGTACAAGTGTAAGTTTTTCTTTATCAAAATAGAAAGCTTGAGCCTTATAAATTAACACAAGTGAATCTTACAATATTCAAGAAAATTGTATAAGGATGAAAAATTATTTGAACGAAATTAAATTGAGCATCAAGATTGGATTAATGGTATTAATAGGCCTTTCTGCTTTTGAGGCAAGCGCTGAAATTGTACAAGCATCTTCAGTTAATGATATTAAAACATACACTTCTCAGTTTGAGAGCAAAGACACTCTTGTTTTATTTGACTTGGATTATGTGCTGTTTGTACCGCGAGATAGAGTATTGAGATATGCGGGTGAAGAAAATAATTATCGTTCAAAACACTTCAAAGCTATATTTAAAGATTTTCAAGGAAAAGAGATCCCTCTTGGTAAGGATAAAGTGCCAATGGCTGAGTATTTAATTAGCCAGATTTTATCTTCTAGTAAAGTTGAGTTGGTATCTCTGGACATGCCAAATTTTGTTAACGAACTTGATTCTAAAAAAATGGCTGTTGTCGGATTCACGGCCAACAGCAGTGGAAAATATGGCATTGTTCAGAATGAAGCAGAACTTCATTTATCCCGCCTGAACTCTCTTGGGTATCATTTTAAAGATAATGGTGATTTATTAAAAGGGGAGTTTCCGGAATGCATCTCTCGTGTTATATTCGCGAACAAAGCCGATAAAGGAAAGGTGCTTTTAGGTTTCTTGAAGCAATTAAACAAAAATTACAAAAATATCATTTTCGTCGATGATCGATTGAAAAATCTAACTTCAGTGCAAAATATAGTTAAAGATCACGAAATTAATTATCTAGGTGTTCATTACACTGAACTCAAAGATAAAAATGAGGTATTAAATCAGGATATAGCAGATAAACAGTTTCAGGTTTTATCCCAAGAGTATATATGGTTGAGCGACGATGAAGCACAAGCTAGGCTAAATATAAAGACCGACTGAAAGTCAGAGAGGGCATGGACATATTATAATTTCTACAGAGAGAAAGTTGTGAACAAGGAAATTGCTTTAGAAAAAAATGCTATATTATTTGTAGATGATGAGAAAATTTGCCATACTTTAGTTAACCTTGTAATCCCCAATTTTACAAAATACAAGGTTATAAATGCCCATAATGCTGAAGAAGCTATTTCCCTTGGCAAGAAATATGCAAATAGTATTTGCTTAGTTTTATCTGATATTATGTTACCAGATATAAGCGGTTATGGAATATATAAAATTTTTAGGAAAGATAAAAAACTAGCTAATATTCCTTTTGTTTTTCAAAGTGGTATTCCGTG
>Ga0214192_1000946_pt1 | contig 16856 bp, 11 predicted proteins | sample TroBogEpilimnion_44_FD_153030 | JGI IMG/M metagenome (GOLD analysis project Ga0214192, IMG submission 153030) | Freshwater microbial communities from Trout Bog Lake, WI - 29JUL2008 epilimnion | ecosystem: Environmental > Aquatic > Freshwater > Lake > Epilimnion/Euphotic zone | place: Trout Bog... | reverse complement strand
GGAATCCGCAGCACCTTTTATCGCATCGCCAGCATTTGCGGACAGGGACTGCTGGTCATGCTGGCGGGCTTCATCGAGGATTACCGTGGTTATCCAAAAACGGATAATCACGCGGGTGCGGTGGCTTTCTCATGGGCCTTTGCTCTGGTCGGGATTCTGTTCCTGGGGTTCGCGCTCTATCACGCGATCCTGTTGCCCAAGCCAGCCAGTGATCACGCGGGAGAAGCGCAATCGGTCACCCGCTTCTGGGGCGAATTCTTCTCCACCTTCGGGGATTTTTTCAAGAAACCGCAGATAGGTAGAATGATCCTGTTTTTGCTGCTCTATCGATTTGCGGAAGCGCAGTTGGTGAAAATGGTTTCACCCTTTCTCCTCGATCCGCACCAAAAGGGTGGCTTGGGACTCACCACCCAGCAAGTCGGTTTCGCCTACGGAACGGTGGGAATTGCCTTCCTGACATTGGGTGGCATCCTGGGAGGATGGGTGGTTTCCCGGGACGGCTTGAAACGCTGGCTCTGGCCGATGGTAATTGCCATTCATTTGCCGGACACCGTGTTCGTCTATCTGGCATGGGCACTGCCACAGAATCTGGCCTTGATCAATGGCTGCATTGCCCTGGAACAATTTGGATACGGCTTCGGTTTTGCTGCCTACATGCTCTACATGATCCGCATCTCCCGCGGAAAACATCCCACGGCCCATTATGCAATCTGCACGGGTTTCATGGCGCTGGGAATGATGATTCCGGGGATGTTCAGCGGATGGATTCAAGATAACCTTGGTTACCGGCGTTTTTTCATCTGGGTGCTGTTATCGACCCTCCCGGGATTTTTGGTGGTGCGAATAATCCCGCTGGAATCGGATTTTGGGAGGAAGCAGGAGGCGGTGGTTAAGTAGAGCTGGATCCCAGCAAAATTCGGATCCTCACTGAAACCCGAGCAAATGCCCGCCGTGATAAGTGATAAACGCCAGGCTCCATGCCAGCAATCCCATGTAAAACCATTGAAAGAGCGGCCACTTCCAGCCGTTGGTCTCGCGTCGCACCACGGCCACGGTGCTGACGCATTGGAGCGCGAAAACATAAAAAACCATCAGGCTCACTGCCTTTAAAGGCGTATAAACAGAATTGCCGGAGGCATCTTTTTCGCGCGCGAGGGTCTTGGACAACTCCACGACTGCGTTATCAGAGTGATCGTATTGGCCAACGTTATAGACGGTCGACATCGTGCTGTTAAAAACCTCGCGTGCGGCAAAAGAGGCAATGATTCCGATGCCCATCTTCCAATCAAATCCCAGCGGGGCAATCACAGGCTCAATGAACCTTCCGGCGTATCCGGCGAAACTGTTGCGCAATTGGTCGCCGGAATGTTCGTGATCCAACTTTTGGAGCGTGTTGAAATAAGCCAGTTCGACCGGGGAATTGGTTTCCGCACCTTCTTTTTGGGCGGCTGCTTGAATCATCGCCTCCACTTCCGCTTCATTTTGAAGGGTTGCCTTGCTGGAGGCGAGATACGACGTGATCACCGTGTGTCGCGTGTCCAGATATTGTTTCTCGGAAGCGGCGCTGCGGGGATAAGTCGCCAGGAACCACATCAAAATGCTAATGCCAAGAATGACGGTGCCAGCACGTCGCAGAAACAGCCGGGAACGATCCCACATGTGGCGAACCACCACTTTGACCATCGGACGTTTGTAAGGCGGCAGTTCCATGATGAGCATGGGAGGTTCGCCTTTGAGCAGAGTTTTCTTGAAAAACCAAGCCATGAACAAGGCCACCACGATGCCCAGCAAATACATCGCCAGCATGGTAAGCCCCGCGAGCTTGATGACGCCGAAAATCGTCTGATCCGGGATGCACGCGCCGATGAGCAGGGTATAAACAGGCAGTCGCGCGGAGCAGCTCATCAGGGGCGCCACCAGAATGGTCACCAACCGGTCCTTGGGACTTTCAATGGTTCGCGTGGCCATGATTCCCGGAATCGCGCAGGCGAAGGAACTGAGCATGGGGATGAAGCTTTTTCCGTGAAGTCCCACCTTGCTCATCAACCGGTCCATCAGGAACGCAGCTCGCGCCATGTATCCGGTGTCTTCAAGCAGGCCGATGAAGAAAAAGAGCAGCAAGATCTGCGGCAAAAAGACCACCACTGCCCCCACCCCGGCGATGATTCCACCGGTGAGCAGACTATTCAAATCGCCCGGCGGGATGGCGTGTCCCACGACATTGGCAAACCAGTCCACGCCCGATTGCATGGCGTCCATGGGAATCTTGGCGAAACTGAAAATGCACTGGAACATGAACCCCATGATGGCCAGGAAAATCAGGGTTCCCCAAACCCGATGGGTCAGCACTTTGTCGACGCGATCGCTGAAATTTTCCTGGTCCTGAGGGGTCTCAGTCACGCAACGTTGCGAGATTTCCGTGAGACACGCGTAACGCGATTCAATGCCAACGGACCGCCAATCCACTCCGGCCGTATCCAATTTCGCGCGGGATGCGAGAATGCTTTCATGAATGGTGGCCGGATAATAAGCGAGGCTGGTTTGGAGCGCTTTTTCGTTGCTGAGCAGCAACATGGCCTCGGCTTTGGACTGGTTGCGGTGTCCCGGGAAAGTTTCGCTGAATTTTGAAGCCAGAATCTCCAGCTCCACATGAAACGTTGCAGGAAGTTCGCAAAATAATTTGGCGCTGGCACCATTGGTCGGAGTTTTCAAGGACTCCAGAATTCGTTGCTTAAGCTCGGCTAGTCCGCGTCCAGTCGAAGCCACCAGCGGGATCACTGGTGCACCGAGTTCACGGGATAGAGCGGGAATGTCGATGGAATGACCATTGGCTTCGGCGACATCCACCATGTTCAATGCCACCAAAGTCGGGCGTCCCAATTCCAAAACCTGGGTGGTGTAGTAAAGATTGCGCTGGAGATTGGAGCCATCGACCACGACCACGACCAGGGCGGGTTCGGGAAGTTCCGGCAAACGGTGGAGCAGGACGTCGCGCGAAATTTGTTCATCCATGGACTGCGGGCTGAGGCTGTAAGTGCCGGGCAAATCCAGCACCCGAATATCCTCGCCTTCCGGGCATCCCATGAGGCGACCCTCTTTGCGTTCCACAGTGACACCGGCGTAATTGCCTACTTTGGCGCGCAAGCCGGTTAGGGCGTTAAAAAGGGTGGTTTTACCGGAATTGGGGTTGCCCGTCAGAACCACGTAAAGTGGCTGCCTCGAAGCAGCAGCCTGCGGCTTGGGGTTGGAGTTCGCCGGGCTCATTTCGGGCTGGCGGCGTCCTCGGTTTGAACCCAGATCTGCTCGGCTTCAGATCGGCGAAGAGTCAGATGATAGCCACGAACTTTAATTTCCACCGGGTCTCCCAATGGGGCAAAACGGATCAATTCAACCTTGGTTCCAACGATAAGACCCATTTCCATGAGGCGGGGTCGGCTTTCGGGAGAAACCTTGATTTCAGCGACTTTTCCTGAGCCGCCAAGACTTAGGGACGTCAAAGGCTGGTTAGCCATAGGAGGCTAGGCCGGTTGAAGCTGGCCGAAAACGGGGGTCACCAGAATGCTTTCGGCAAGTTTGGCACTGATTCCAAGGCGGGCGTTACAAACCTGACAGATGAGATTTCCACCCCGGCTGACCAGCTTGATCTGCTGCTCTTCGCAAAAACCCATCTCACGCAAGCGCTCGGAGATTTCACCGGATGCGGAGAGTTGCTTGATACAAACCACCGTGCCGGCCCGAATGCAGCTCAATGGGCAGACGGCTGGCTCTGCGCAGTTACCTTCGCGGACGATTTGTGATGAACTTTTCAAATTCAAGTGTGGCCAAGTTAGGCTAATTGAGACTTAGTTGCAAGTAGCAACTTTGCACATTTATTGTGGTGTTTTGCTCTTATTTTGACCCCGAATTCATGCTCAAAGAGGGTTTTTAAGGGCAAAAGGCCCCTTAAAATCATTCAATAAACATAGCTTCGTTGGACTGAAGCAGGGCATGGGCATAGCGGGCCCAGGGTCCGAGGGGTTGCATGAAGGCGGCTGGGATGTTCGCCAGGGACATCGCCGGGGGCAATTTCTTGCCTCCTCCAGCAGCCTTCTTTTCTGCACCCTTTTTCTTGGCACCCTGGGCCACTGGCGTGGCTTGAACGAAACCCTCCGGAATCTCCGCAGGCGGGGATTCCTTGATAAAGCTTTCTCCCAGAGTCAGTTCGGTCTCCGTCGGGAGTCGCTGGTAAATGATATCGTAAAGTAAACGAATGCGATCCTGAATCCCCGAGGTATTGCGGAAATCCACCCGGTTGATCAGGTTGCGGGCCTGTTCGACCACCAGGGGGCTGTTCATCATGAAAAGTGCCTGTTGGGGAACGATGGTTTCGTAGCGTTTGCCGGTGGTCATGTCCGGGTTGGCAAAATCAAATTGATTATAGACCTCGGGAAGGTTTCGACGGTCCACAAACCCATAGACCGTGCGCCTTAACGAATAAGGTGAAGCGCCGAGGTTGACTGGACGCCCGCCCATGCTGGGGTCCAGCTTACCGCCAATCGCGAGCAAGGAATCGCGAACGGCTTCAAACTCCAGTTTGCGAATATTGGCTCGCCAGAGCAGTCGATTCTCAGGATCCTGCTGGGCATAATGGGGATTGTTTTCACTGGCTTCCTGGTAAACGCTGCTCAGCATGATCATCCGAGTCAACTTCTTCATGGACCATCCATTCTCGATAAAAGTGGATGCCATATAATCCAGCAATTCCGGGTGACTGGGCGGAGCGGATTGGTTTCCAAAATCATCCGGTGTTGTGACAATCCCAGTGCCAAAGTGATGCAACCAGATGCGGTTCACAATCACCCGGGCGGTCAGCGGGTTCTTGGGATCGGCAATGGCTTCAGCCAGCTCCAGTCGACCGCTTCCATTCCGGTAAACAGGACGGTTGGTTCCCCCGAGAATTTCGAGGAAACGGCGAGGGGCAAGAGGTCCCTTGTTTTCAGCTTCCCCCCTTAGAAACACGACAGAATCTGCCGGCTTCATGCGATCCACCAACGCCATGGCGCGGGGAGGTGATCCCGGGTCATTTGCTTCCAGAGCGGTAATTTCCCGGCGGAGATCCTGCATTTTTTTCCGTTTATCCTTGTCCTTCATGCCCTGTTTGTCGAACTCCATGTCGGTCAGTTCCTGATGAAGCTTGTTATAATTGGTGGCAAACCGGAGGTACTCGGGGGTCATGTTGATTTTTGAAAGCAATGGACCCTCGCTGGGCTCGGTGCAGCTGGCAAAAATACCGCGCAGGGCATAATAATCCTTGGTGGGAATCGGGTCGAACTTGTGGTCATGACAACGGGCGCACGCCACGGTCAACCCCAGGAACCCTTTGCTAACCACATCAATTTGATCGTTGATGACATCGTTGTTGTTGCCATTGAAATGGTCTCCCACGGTCAAAAATCCAAGGGCGGCGAGAGCGGCTTGATTGGTGCCGAGGTTCAGCTTGTCGGCGGCAAGCTGTTCGATGATAAATTTGTTATAGGGTTTGTCGTCGTTGAACGATTTGATGACGTAATCCCGGTAGGTCCAAGCATAAGGATAACGAAAATCCTCGCGCTGCTGTTTGATGTCCCCTTTGGTGTCGGAGTAACGGGCGGTATCAAGCCAGAAACGACCCCAGCGTTCGCCGTATCGGGGCGACGCCAGCAGGCGGTCCACCACCTTTTCAAATGCATTCGTCGATTCATCCGCCAGAAAGTTATTGATTTCTTCGAGCGTCGGGGCGAGACCGGTAAGGTCGAAAGTGGCGCGTCGGATCAAAGTGCGTTTGTCCGCCATGGCCGATGGTTTCATGGAGTTGGCCTCCAGTTTGGCGACGATGAAGGAATCGATGGGTGTTTTCACCCAATTGCTCTCCACCACACTGGGAATGGCAGGCTTGGTGAATGGCTTGAAGGCCCAATGATTCTTATCGGCTTCCCCATAGACCTTCGATGCGATGGCCGCGTTTTTAGAGAAGGCTGCTCCATGGCGTATCCAAACCTCCAGATCGGCGATTTGCTGGTCGGTCAATCTCTTGTCTTTTGGCGGCATCAAAAGATCGGCGTCCTTGTATTTGACGGCGGTGATCAGGAGACTTTTTTCGGGCGCACCAGGAACAATGGCTGGCCCGGTTTCCCCGCCCTTCAGCAAGGCATCACGGAATTCCACCGAAAGACCGCCCTTGAGTTTGGGAGCTTTGGAGCTGTGACAGCTAAAGCAATTGTCCACCAGCACCGGGCGCACCTTGTTTTCAAAAAACTCGATGTCCTCCTTGGAAGGTTCCAAGGCAATGGCGTTCAGGCCGGACAACATTCCCGCCAGCATCAGACCTGGAATCACGAGTGCGAGCGATCGCAACCCGGACCCGTTTTTAAATATTGCACCGAATGTTTTCATATCCAATCCATCCTTCGACTTGATTGATATTAAGCGATCACCGGCTTCACGACGTTGCCCGCCACATCCGTCAACCGGAAGTCGCGTCCGTTGTATCGATAGGTCAATTTGGTGTGGTCGAAGCCGAGTAATTGAAGCACCGTGGCGTGAAGATCGTGGACATGCACTTTGTTCTCCACAGCCCGGGCTCCGAATTCATCGGTCGAACCATAAACAGTCCCACCCTTGACCCCGCCACCCGCCAGCCAGACGCTGAAACCCTTGCTGTTATGGTCGCGTCCGGGACTTTCATTTCCATTACGATCCTTGGTCACGGTGCGACCAAACTCACCGCCCCAAATGACCAGGGTGTCGTCGAGCATGCCACGTTGTTTAAGATCCGTCATAAAAGCCGCCACAGGCCCATCGATTTCAGCGGCGCGTTCGGCGAGGCGTTTCTGAAGGTCATTGTGATGATCCCAACCGCCGGCCCAAACCTGCACGAAACGAACTCCCCGTTCGAGCAATCGCCGGGCGATCAACATCTGGCGACCCTGCTGGGTGTCGCCATACAGCTGGCGCATCTCGGCTGGTTCCTTGTGATAATCAAAAGCATCCGTGGCAGCTGATTGCATCTTGAACGCGATCTCGAAGGCCTCGATTCGGGCTTCCAACTGGGCGTCCTTTTGAAGGTTTTGGCTGTGCAACTCGTTCAATTGCTGGATCAGATCCAGCTGGCGCCGTTGTTCCTTCACGGAAATGTAAGGATTCTTGATGTTTTGAATCATATCCTCCACCGAATCCGCCTGGGTATTGATGCTGGTGCCCTGATAGACACCCGGAAGAAAGGCCGATTGCCAGTTCTGGGTGCCGCCGGAGGGGAGCCCTGTTCCAGGTCGCAAGGACACAAAACCCGGCATGTTCTGGTTCTCAGTGCCTAGCCCGTAAACCACCCATGAACCCATGCTGGGTTTGGCCAGTCGAAGTGAGCCGGTATTCATCATCACAGTGGCGACTTCATGGGCCGGAATATCCGTCCACATCGAGCGAATAATGCTCATTTCATCGACATGCTGTCCAATTTTGGAGAACACTTCGCTAACCTCGATGCCGGAATTTCCCATCTTATTGAATTTGAAAGGGGAAGCCATGGCCACACCATTCATTCCCGGAAGAGCCTGGCCGTCGTATTGGGTAAGGGCAGGCTTGGGATCCCACGTATCCACTTGCGATGGAGCACCTTGCGCAAAAATATGAATGACACGTTTGGCTTTGGCGGGAAATTGAGGTGGCTTGGGTGCCAGCGGGGAGATGCTTCCCTCCGCGAGCGCAGAGTTGGTGATGAGCCCCGGCCCCATCAAACTGGCGAGGCTTAATGCCCCAAAACCCATGCCGAAGCGGTCGAGAAATTGTCGGCGGGTGATGGCAAAATCCTCAGGCCGGGCGATATGTTCGTTGATATTCATGGCAACCTTTAATGTTTGAAGTTTTATGACGCTAAATCAATGTGCTTCTGTTCTCTTAGACGCATTAAACCTTCAAATGGTTTCATAAAACATGGTTAATGTATGACAAATTTTGTAAAAGCAAATTTTGAGCCATAAAGTATTCTGCCGATGACTATTACGAATAGGAATTGACGCGGAGAGGGTTCGACCTCAGCTTCTGAGCGCAAACATGACTGACAGCCTGTATCTTAAAATTTCCTGCCCGAAATGTGACGGGCATATAGAGTATCCAGCCCAGGCGGGCGGCTCGGCAATTGATTGTCCCCACTGCGGTTCTCCCATCCATCTCCCCCAGACCAAACCGGTCTCCGGAGGCGGAAGCAAGGCAGTCCTTTGGGTGATGGTGGGATTCATTTTGTTGGCAGGCTTGGTGGTTTTAGCACAGCTTCATAAATCGACGACTTCCTCGGGGAACCCACAACCCGGCATCGATACCACCAAGGGAACGAATAACCTTGGTTCAAATGCGCTGATGTCATCGACCCTTACCAATGGATCTCTCGGCACAACCAACGATGTCGATCTTCAGTCAAACACGCCGCCTCCAGCACCAAAGCCAATGGTGAAGAAGGCCAAATCCATCCAGGACCTTTCTTTGGGGGCCATCACTTTGGAAAAAAAACAGGGAAGCCGGTTGGTCTACGCGGTCGGAACCATGAAAAACAATTCCGAATACCAGCATTTCGGGGTGAGAATCATTTTGGATCTTCTGGACGATCAGGGCTTGAAGATTGGTTCGGCGGAGGATTACATGGGAATCATGGAACCGCACAAAAACTGGCAGGTTCGCGCACTGGTGGTCAATCCGAAGACCAGCCAGGTCAGACTGGCCTCGATCAAGGAAGAGAGCGAATAGGTTCTTCAGGTTTCCGCATTGATCTATCTCCCCTCAATTCTTCGCAGGATTGTAACTTTACCCGCCCCATCAGTTCGTGTCATTGTCGTTTCAAGGTTATACCACAATCTAATGAAATCATTTTACCCCCAGTTAATCCTGGTCCTTCTATTGGCTGCGTTCAGTATTGAACCGAAAACCTTCGCACAATCCACCCAACCCGGCGTCAATCTGCCGGGACAACGTCCCGATGGTTCGGTGTTGTTGCCCAACCAATGGTCACTGCACCCTGTGGGCAAACAAGTGATTCTTGGCGACTTTCCCGTCAACGTCGCCGTGCATCCGGACGGGCATTTTGCTGCCGTACTGCACAGTGGCGACAGCGCGAACGAGATCGTGATCGTGGATTTGGACCATGCCGCCGTGGCTTCCCGCATGCCGGTGAACGAGAGTTTTTACGGGATTGAATTCGCCAGATCCGGTGCCCGGTTGTACTGCAGCGGTGGCGGGGATGATGTCGTTCACATGTTTGATTTTAAGGACGGAAATTTGAAGAAGAACTCGGATATTGCGCTCTGCTCCAGGGACCAAAGAGGTGTGCCGTGCGGATTGGCTGTGGGTGCCAATTTTCGTGATCTCTATGTCACCGCGTTGTGGGGACAATACGTCTCCAAACTCGATACCATGCTGAGAACCAATATGATGGATTATTCCATGGTGGAAGGTCAAACGGAAATCGCACGCCAGACGGGATTTGGCAAAAAGGACGACGAAGATGAGGACACCGCAGCGATTACCAAAAGGGCAAAAGTCCTGGGTGATCCCACCACTCCCGAGGCGCCCTTCCCTTATGCCTGCCGAGTGGACGATCGTCATCAACTTTTATACATCAGCCTTTGGGGTCGCGCGAAGGTGGCTGTTCTCGACCTCAAAACCGGCCAATGGATCAAGACACTGGCCACACAGGAACATCCCAATGAAATGGTGCTCAACCGATCCGGCCGCTTGCTTTACGTTGCCAACGCAAATCGCAACACGGTCAGCGTCATAGACACCACGACCGGGCTTGCGCTGGAAAATCTGTATGCTTCATTTTTGCAAAATGATCCCCCGGGATCCACCCCTTCCAGCCTGGCGCTGACGCCCGATGAAAACACCTTGTTCGTTGCCAATTCCTGCAACAACGATGTCGCCGTATTTGATGTGTCGGTCGCCGGAAGGAGTCGCTCATTGGGTTTAATTCCGGTGGGTTGGTATCCCACCTCGGTTCGTGTGACTCCCGATGGCCGCCATCTACTCGTGGCTAACGGCAAAGGCCTGAAGTCACTGGCAAACCCGGAAGGTCCCCAACCCGGCAAAAAAGGAAAGGGCAAGGGGACCCAATATATTGGATCACTCTTTCCAGGTGCCTTGAGCATTATCGATCTTCCCGCCAAGAAACAATTTGCCTCGCAACTCGCCGAATGGACCAAACAGGCTTACGCATCCACCCCTGCGAACAGCGTCGGCAAGGTAACCCCTTCAGCAGGAAATCCCGTACCCGCCAATCTGGGTGATGCCAGCCCCATCAAACATTGCATCTATGTCATCCGCGAAAACCGCACTTATGACCAGGTTCTGGGAGACGTGAAAACCGGAAATGGCGACCCGTCCCTTTGTTTGTTCCCTGAGAAGGTGACTCCCAATTTGCATAAAATTGTAAGCGAATTTGCCCAGTTGGATAACTTTTATGTGGACGCCGAGGTCAGCGCCGACGGACATGAATGGTCGATGGCGGCGTATGCCACGGATTTCGTGGAGAAAACCTGGCCCTTGGATTACGGACATAACCATAGCCGTAAATTTCCTTATCCTTCCGAAGGACATTTCCCGATTGCACGTCCGGCCAACGGCTACATCTGGGATCGCGCCAACGAAGCCGGTTTGAATTATTTCAGCTTTGGAGAATTCGTTTCCAATCCCAAGACCACCAATGAACCTTGCTTCACGATGACGGCGGCGTTGAAGGGTCACTTTGATCCTGGATTCTGGACCTTCGACACCGATTACCCGGATGTCCGCAGGGCGGAGCGGTTCATCCACGAACTGAAAAGATTTGAAAATGAAGGCGCGCTGCCCAGCCTCGTGATTGTTCGCCTGCCGAACGATCATACGGCAGGTGGTTCCGCAGGAAAACTGACGCCCACATCATTGGTGGCAGATAACGATCTGGCGCTGGGGATGGTGGTGGAAGCCATTTCCCGCTCCAAATTCTGGCCGGAGACAGCCATTTTTGTCCTCGAGGATGATGCCCAGAACGGGCCCGATCACGTGGATGCCCATCGCAGCCCGGGACTGGTCATCAGCCCCTACACCAGACATCGCGGAGTCGACTCTACCATGTATTCCACCACCAGCATGTTGCGGACGATGGAGTTGATCCTTGGACTGAAGCCTTTGAGCCAGTTCGACCTCGCCACCACTCCGATGTATAACGCTTTTGTATCAAAACCTGATTTTGCTCCTTATGAACACGTGGAAGCCCAGGTCAGCCTGACGGATCGGAATCCAAAGAAAGGCAAAAATGCCGATCAGTCCCGTCTCATGAATTTGAAAAAAGAGGACATGGTGGATGACCGGCTGATGAACGAAGTCATCTGGCGCAGCGTGCGGGGCGAGAAGAGCAAGATGCCAGCGCCCGTCAGGGCTGCCTTCGTCATGGTCAATCCAAAAACAGATTCGGATGATTGAGCGGGGCGGGGATTAGACAAATCCACCCGCATTGCTGGCGGCGATTTTGCTTCGGATATCCAAGAGATCATCATCCTCCAGGGCCATGCTTTTGAGCTGGCTGAAGTCGCCGAGACGGCATGCCTGCTCGAAAAAGCGCATGCCTTGTTCCGGGTTTTTCGTCCGGCAATAGTAACAGGCCAGGTTATAACGGATGAGCCATGAATCCGGGAACCTGGCCAATGCGGGAAGAAGCATTTGCAGTGCATCCTCCGTCTCGCCCATTTCATGAAGTGCGAAGGAGCGATGCACCCACCCAGCGGATTTGCCGGGGTGCAACCGGATCACTTCCTCGGCAAGCGAAACACAGTCCTTCCAAAGCTTCAACTGCGCCAGAGCCTGCCAGAGCGTCTCCATTACTTCGGGATGCGACTGGAATTCCGCCGAAATACCATCCAGTTCTCGGAGTGCCTCCACTGCATTTCCCAATTCAGTCCACCCAATGGCGGAGTTGAGATAGTGAGTTGCAGGAGGTTCCAATTTCATCTGCAACATTTCATAATCGCAGGACACCCGCTTTACAAGATTATCCCTTCGTGGCGTTTACAAAAGCATTTTGCCGTTCCGCTGAACCATGTTATAAATAGCCAGTGAAATCTTTTGTGCAACGCGGTAATTTGGGCGACCTGTATGAAAAGGTCGCTGCCGGACAAAGACTGGATGAATCGGACGCACTTAGGCTGTTTGAGTCCAGGGACCTGAACAGCCTGGGTGCCATTGCCAATCTGGCCCGTGAACGCAAGGTGGGCAAACGTTCCTCTTACATCCTCAACCGTTACATCAATTACTCCAATTATTGCATCCTCAGTTGCCAGTTCTGCTCTTTTGCCCGAAAAAAACGCGATGCCGACGGCTTTCAGCTCAGCATTCCCGAGATGGTGCAGAAAGCCAAGGAAGCGCTTTCCATTGGCATCACCGAACTTCATATCGTCGGCGGACTTCATCCCTCCCTGCCCTTCAGCTATTACATCGACATGCTGGAAGCCTTGCGCTCGGTGGATGCGCGACTCCAGTTGAAATGTTTCACGGCCATTGAAATTTTACACCTGGCCTGGCTTTCCAAGCAAACCGTGCCGGAGACACTTTCCAAATTGAAGGACGCAGGACTCGTTTCGCTTACAGGCGGCGGCGCGGAAATTTTCAAAAAAGAAGTTCGCATGGCCATTGCGAAGGGCAAGGAATCCGCTGCCGAGTATCTGGATGTTCACCGCCAATGGCATCGACTGGGAGGCCGCAGCACTTGCACGATGCTTTTTGGTCATGTGGAAAGCACCGCGGATCGAGTGGATCACTTGCGTCAACTGAGGGAATTGCAGGATGAAACCCACGGGTTCGTCGGTTTCATCGCCCTGCCCTATCAACCGGAAAACAACGACATCCCGGTGAAGAATCCACCCACCGGTTTCGACACGCTGCGCACCATTGCCATCAGCCGGATTTTTCTCGATAATTTCGACCACATCACCGCTTACTGGGTTGGAATGGGATTGAAACTCGCCCAGGTCGCACTGAGCTTTGGGGCCGATGACCTTCATGGCACCATTTTGGAGGAACACATTTTCCACATGGCCGGAGCCACTTCGCCACAGTTGCAAACCGAGGCCACTCTTGTGAAAGCCATTCGCGAGGCAGGACATATTCCCGTGCAACGAAACACCTTTTACGAGCCGATCAAAGTTTGGGAAAACTCAACAGAAGCAAAAAAGGCGGAAACCAATCCCGCCAAGGAAAGTTCGTTGAAAGAAATTCCGACCCTCGGTTGATCTGAATTACTTCATGAGCAACGAACTCATTCCAAAACTTCGGATGGCACCGGTGGAAACCCCGGAGCAACTCCGGGAACGCACCGAACGGGAACAACGCGCCATCCACACTCAGCGCGAAATGGAATTGGAAAAATCGCTCGCTCCTTTCCGCGTAGGCTCCGTCAAATATCTCAATGCCGCGCCGCTGGTAAGGGGAATCGAGGATGAAATCGTCGTCGCCACACCATCTAGTCTGGCCCGGATGTTACAAAGGGATGAGCTCGACGCAGGTTTGGTCAGCATCACCGAAGTGCTTTTCAACGATCGTTATGATGTCCTCGACGGAATTGCCATTGCATCCCTCGGCGAAGTTAAAAGTGTTTTTCTCGCGCACAAAAAACCTCTCGAAGACGTAAAAGAAATTTACTGCGACACCGCATCCCTCACCAGTGTCAACCTGCTCAAGGTCTTGCTGGCGGAACGAGGCCTTAAGCCTGAGTTCAAACCATTGGAAAATTACGCGCAGGCCAAAGACAAGGAATACGTCCTTCTGATCGGTGACGCAGGATTGGATTTCGTGTTCGCGGCGCATACCCACGAAATCTTCGATCTCGGCTCCGCCTGGATGGAGACGACCGGATTGCCGTTCGTCTATGCAGTATGGGCTTTACGAAGAGGACTGGATCATGCCCCCTTGCGTCGAATGCTCCGGGAGGCCCGGGACTTTGGACTCGACACCCTGGACTCCATCATCCGCACCCGGACCGAATACGATTATAATTTGCGAAAGGATTACCTGGGATGGCACATCCATTACCACCTGGGTTCCGATGAAAAACGCGGAATAGCCCGATTCATCGAACTGCTACGCAAACACTCCCTCGACCCCGTGTTCGAGCCGAAGTTTGTTTCCTAAAACCAGGTCGGTGCACGAAAAAATCTCCACTCTCGGGGCTCACAAGCTGTTCAGCAGATCAATCAACTGACGCAGGCGGCCGTAATCTTTTCGATTGAACCCGAAACCGATCCTCGCCAATTCCACTTCATCCCCGTCCGCGATCTCCTCAGGCGTGGGTGGAATCGCATGGATGGGTTGGCCGTTGATGATATCCGCAAAATCCTCATTCATCGCCTCAATCGCCGAGGGCGAAGGAGCGTTCTTCAAGCGGATCACAAACAAATCCCGCACAAAACGGGTGGACTGAAAATTGCGATAAAACCGCGTGATGATTTTCACCGCCGCGTCCCCGTCATCCGTGATTTGGTAAAGATTGAGATCATCCGGCGAAATCAAGTGATCCCGCAGCAAATGCTCCCGAACGTGTTTGTCCCAGGTTTTCCAATACGTCCCGCCCGGCTTGTCGATCAACACCAGCGGCATCAACTGGCTTTTCCCCGTCTGCATCAAAGTCAACGCCTCATAACCCTCATCCATGGTTCCAAAACCGCCCGGGAACAAGGCGATGGCATCGGAGTGGCGCACAAAAATTAATTTGCGGGTGAAGAAATATTTGAAAGTGATGAGCTTCTTGTCATTTTGAATCACCGGATTCGCCGACTGCTCCCACGGAAGACGAATGTTCACTCCGAAACTATTCTCCGGTCCGGCGCCTTCATGACCCGCCTGCATGATTCCACCGCCGGCACCGGTGATCACCATGTAACCTGCCTGGGAAATCTTGGCACCAAAATCCGCCGCCTGCTGATACTCCACCTTGGAAGGTTGAGTTCTGGCGGAACCGAAAATGGTGACCTTCCGCTTTTTGGCGTAAGGCGCAAACATCTTGAATGCATAACGCAACTCGCGCACGGCGGTCTGAATCACCCGGACATCGCCGCTATCCTCGACGTCCGTCAGAATCTTCAAGGCATTTTCGATGATATCCTCGACCGCCTCCGGATTATGACCGCCCCCCTTATAGGCGATGAGATCATGAATGCGCTTCTTCAGTTCCAAATCCACCGGCGGTTTCTCAAATTTCATTATCAGGAGAGATTAAGGGATTGGCGACCAAAAGCAATTCAGGAGAGAAATCAACTTGCGCAAGGCAAAAGAGTGACTAAGATAATAGAACCTGTGGCGGGGTAGCCAAGTGGTAAGGCACGGCTCTGCAAAAGCTGCATTCGTCGGTTCGATTCCGACCCTCGCCTCCAGCTTAAAACACTGGCTTTTTAAGGGATTCTGCGAGGTTTTAGGGTCAAACGTGAGCGGAAGTGTGAGCGGAAAATCCGCCTCAAACATACTCTGGAACTATTCGTACATACTCGCCCAGAGCTCCCTAACGCTACACCACCCGAATCGGTTATAATCTTCATCATCAAAATATGAAGAATCGGTTCAAAATGTATATCAGAGGAAAGCACTCCGGACGAAAAATCTGGTGGTGCGAAGACAACCAGACAGGCAAAAGGCACAGCCTTAACACAACGGACAGGAGGGAAGCTGAACATCTCCTTTCAGAAATGAATCAACCTCAACGATTCAAGGGGTTTCATCAGCAAATGGCTCGTACCCATCTACTTGTGAGCGATCCCGAGGCTGTTAAACGAACATGGATGGATGTCATTAACTCCAATATTTCCACCAAGCAAGGCAATACACTTAGTCGTTGGGAACGAGTCCGCAAAAGTAAATCTTTCGCACCCATTTGGAATTTGATCGTATCCAATACCACTGCCGAGGATTTTATGAAGGTACTGGCCTCAGGCCAGAATTCAGCGAATATGTATCTCCGCCGCCTCCACAATTATGCCTTGGATATGAACTGGCTCCTAGCCCCTGTGATAGCGAAAAGGGCATGGCCCAAGGTGGTCCACGGGCCAAAAAGAGCTATCACGAAAGAGGAGCATGAAAAAATCATCGCAAGGGAAAACAATCCAGAGCGTAAAGCTTATTACGAACTTTGTTGGTATTTGGGTGCTTCCCAATCTGATGTTGCAGACTTACTGGCTGAAGACATTGATTGGAAAGAGCTTACGGTGAGTTTCGCCCGAATGAAAAACCATGCGGCTTCCTGTATTGCGATTGGCCCCAAACTAAAAATTATTCTGGAGCAGCTCCCAAAGACTGGTCATTTATTCCCTTATTTGTGTGGTGTTCGCGAATGTGACAGAGCCACGGAATTCAAGCAACGATGCCTTGGATTAGGAATTAAAGGGGTAACCCTCCATTCTTACAGGTATAGCTGGTCGGAGAGGGGGAAATCATGCGGATATCCAGAACGATATGCGCAAACCGCATTAGGTCATGGAAGCAAAGCCGTTGCGCGGGCATACGCCAAAAATGCCGACGTAAAATTACCTTCCTTGGAGGAGTATGAGGATAGGTTGAACGACAAGATACTTCCGATCCCAACAGACAGGGATACATCGGCTACGGCATCATCAGATAACCTGCCAGTGACGATCCTTAACCAAAGATAAGGCGACCCGTGCGGCGAATGATGCTGCACGGGTTGATCACCTTTCAACACCACACCCATCTTCTCACGATTCATTTCGCCACCAATCATCACCGCCTGTAAACGGCGGTTGAAAAGTGCGGAGGGTGGCGCTCGAAAAGTGAGTCACCTTCCGGCCAAAGGGAACTGTTTTTTGGGATGCAGGTCA
>Ga0214192_1000945_pt1 | contig 16862 bp, 11 predicted proteins | sample TroBogEpilimnion_44_FD_153030 | JGI IMG/M metagenome (GOLD analysis project Ga0214192, IMG submission 153030) | Freshwater microbial communities from Trout Bog Lake, WI - 29JUL2008 epilimnion | ecosystem: Environmental > Aquatic > Freshwater > Lake > Epilimnion/Euphotic zone | place: Trout Bog... | reverse complement strand
CTCTCCTGCGAATCTCTGCCCAGTTTTCCATATTGCAATACATGCTTCAGGTTAATGAAGATGCCGCACTTTTGAACCGCCACGTCACACTCATGACCCCTCCGCACTTTTCGACCGCCGTTTACATCCTTGATCATCCAGAAAATTGGGAGGATCGTTAAAGCTCCAATGGGCAAGTTTGACCGCAGAATTAGGAGGCTTAGGCGGGGGATTCCTCCAAGCCACCTCACCAGGATCAACCGAGCCATTCCCATTGCCATCCTCCAAATAGTCTGGAATTCCATCACCATTGGTATCAACCGGATTGCCATAAGCATCCACTGCGACGTAGTGGTACCCGATACTGACGATACGGGTGGTTTCTTTGATCTGGTTTGTGGTGATGGTGTAATGGTATAGACCGAGGAGATCGGCGTTGGTGTTGCCAGTGTGGATCAAATTGGAAGCGTTGATGGGAAGATAATAATTTCCCAAGGCTCCCACTTGATATCCTGGATCGTTTGTAAGAAATACGTCGGTATTGTTGGTCACGTTTGGATACGGGATTGGGTTATAGGTGATACCCATGTATTGATTGGTGGGGGCATAATAGGCGTTATACTCGGCGGTGTAAGGTACGCTTGTGTAATCAGCGATGGCGGTTTGGTAGAAGACATTGTCTTGGATGATGTGATTGGTGGTTCCGAAGTAGAATTGAAGGGAGCCATTCCAAAAAAGGTTGTTGCGAAGATAGAGGGGCTCCAGGTAATCCGATGTATATGCATCGATGTAAAGAGTCGTGTTTACCCGCTCAAAAAGGCAGTTGGTGATGGTCGCGCCTAAAATTTCATAATCGATCGCACCTCCATGAAACTGGCAATCCTGAAGATTCAAGGGGTCCATAGACTGAAGGCAATTGACCTGGTCGCAAAAAAAGGTCGCATCCTGGGAGGATCCTTAGAAATCAGTGAATCGACAATTGATCGTGGAAACGGTGTTTTGGACAGCGGGCAGGATAAAATAGGAGGGTGTAAACCACTTGTTAATGCTTTGTTCTTGCACGGAATTAAATGAAGTAATGTGAACCAAATTATTGGCTGCACCTTGGCTTACAAACGAGGAATGGGGTCCCACGCTGATTCCAAAATTATTGGAATTTATGCCAAAGCAAGCTATGGCTGTGCCTGGTTGGATGCTGAGACTGTGGTTGGTCCCAAGCACTCCCCCTCCAATCGCGTAATCCAATGGAACATAGTGGTATCCAGCATCCACGCCTGCTCCGGAGTCCCGCTGCACTGAGGGGCTTAACACCAGATTGGTAGCTATTTCCAGATTGCTCAGCACGAGAGGAGGATAGGTAGTCTTAGACGCAATATCCGCCAGCACGGTTGGGTTGATATTAGTAGTTCCAATGTTTCTGGCGGGACTGTTCGTTGCCAAGTAGTAATACCCCGCTCCTACTGCTCGGAATAAATTTGTTGGAGCGCTTGACGCGTAGTATGAATTGTTGGTCGTGACGGGGATTGCCAGCGCCCGGTTTCCATAAGTGTACCAAGGGTTCGGACGAGGCGTTATAACGATGCAGTTGGTAAAAGCAAATGTCGTGGCGTTTGTGGCGGGCAAAATATTATACATGATAAAATTCTGCGTACCCAAATCGGCAGTAATATGTTCCCCGTAAATCGCTGCGGCCGTGCTGTAGATGACCAGGGCTCCGCTCTGACAGCAGCAAAAGTTAGTGGTGTTGTTATATCGGTTATCCATGGTGAAGAGCACATTGTGCAGGCCCAGATTGGTGGTGCTGCTGTTGATGGTCACCGCATGGGAGCAATTGAAAAACTGACAATCCGATATTTGAATGTCTGGAGCGTTGCCGGAAATGCCATTCCAACCATAACAAAAATGGACGTTGGAAACCGTCCCACCTTTCAAGATGTAGAGGTATGTGGAAGTCGCCAGACTCGGGGTGGTGTTTGAGCCGAGGGTGATGCCCACACTGTTATCTGTGGCGGTGGTGAAAATGGCTGGATGATAGGGCGAAGTCTTGCATACCACGTTGCCATTAATGACCGTCAGGTTCTCGTTCTTCAATCCCCCCTTGATCACCGCCCCACCTTCCAGTGTGGTTGTGCCATACAAATTGACCGTTCCGCTCACATAATAAGTGGTGTCCCCTTGGAACGTGAAGTTGGTGAAATTGTTGTTATTCATCACGTAATCCATCACCAGGGAAGGTGCGGAGGTCAGCTTGCCCATGTTTGCATATTGCAACCGTTCGTTATTTATCCCGGCCATTTGACCCTTCGGCTGAGCGGCATCCCGGAAGAACCTGCCTGGCGACATAATGCAAGCGGTGCCATTGGTGTAATGGGTGGGTGCGGGCAAAATCTGGAGTTGCGCCGCGATCGATTGCAGGGGCACTTCTTCCACCAGGAATTTGCGCCCATTTTGTTTCACCCAATGTTTGATGATCGGTACGAGCAAGGTGCCGCCATTCAACACTTGATCTGCGGTATTGGTCAGCGAATCCGAGGCAAAGGCATTTCCCTTATCCATTTGCATGGTCCCAAAATTGAGGATGGGATTAACCGTGGCCAAACTGTTGCCATTGGCCGCATTGGTGGCGGGATCAAAAGCCCTGTGATACTCCGTCCACACTTGAAGGCTGGTAAATTGGGGGTTAAGCCCGAGTGACGCAGGATCCGGAATTTGATGATGAAGCACGACATCCTGCTCAAATCCTTTGAGTTTATGGGTATAAAGCACGTCGGCGGTAAAGGAACTGTTTGGATCGGCCAATGCATTGGTGTAAAGAACCTGGTTGGTGGTTCCCCCGAGAATCTGACCGATCGAATTTTGCAGATTCGCAATGATGGCATTGGAGCCGGATGAGGAGTCATACAAACTCAATCCGAGCACATTGCCAGACAGGGTTCTGCCGTTCGGGGTAATCAGCGTGATGCCGCTCTGGGTGTTGATGTTCGCAGAGAAATAAACCTTGTGCTGGCAGTTTGTCGCCGCGCCACTGCCGTCCGGCTGAATTTGGATATCTTCTGTGGAAGATATCCATTGACCTTGCGATTCATGATTCAGTCCTGTACCGAGTTCTGTGTAGGAAACGATGTTCGTGTGCACCATGCCATCGCTATTGGTGGCTATAGCAGACATCTGCCAAACTCGGGAGTGCGGACCCGCCGATTTTACGAAAAAAGAGGATGAAATACCATTGGTTGAGGAGTTGGTTTGTGCGATTTGAGCCATACTGACCTGACAAATCAGTTCCAGAATCACAGACAGGTAAAATGCAAAGCATCGGTATTTGATACTCATATAAAATTGTTGATTCAGTTGTCGTACGACGAACCTCCTTCAGGAAGACTCAAGGAACCGTCATAACCTCGCTTGATTACACTCCTTTTTTATCACGACGCTTATTGGGCTCAAGAAAATCCGCTGCGAAAGCGAAAAGTTTAAGCCTCGCTAATTAATCTATAACGGGAGCTTTTTTGATCAGAGCACAGTTTGTCTGATCTCTTTCTTGAAGAATCTTTCCCATCCGTTTCAACCACCATACAGTCCACTGCCGCCAAAATTGGATCCCTCCCGCCGCTCTAAAAATCCCTCATTTCCTTTGTGTTGTTATGCAGGACCCCCACTTGCCTGGAAGACCATGCAGAATTCTTAGCCACAGATGAAACACGAATCAAACACGGATCTAAGAACCGACCGAATGTTCTCTAAAGGACATTTTGATCTTCGGAATCAGTGTTCCATCTGTGTTTGATCAGTGGCTATAAAATTTCCTCATTGTCTTTTGTGCGGTTATGCGGGACACCCATTCGCCTGGAAGACCATGCAGAATTCTTAGCCACAGATGAAACACGAATCAAACACAGATCTGAGAACCGACCGAATGTTCATTGACGGACAATTCGATCTTCGGAATCAGTGTTCCATCTGTGTTTGATCAGTGGCTATAAAATTCCCTTATTGTCTTTTGTGTGGTTATGAGGGACCCCCACTCGCCTGAAAGACCATGCAGAATTCTTAGCCACAGATGAAACACGAATCAAACACGGATCTGAGAACTGACCGAATGTTCTCTAAAGGACAATTTGATCTTCGGAATCCGTGTTTCATCTGTGTTTGATCAGTGGCTGTGACCTGTTTTGCGACTGGCGGAAACTTCCTCAATCCAAAATCCTGCCGATGCTGTCGAATTCCGTTTTCGAAAAGGCTTACGCCGTCTTTAGCGGCAACTGGTTATCGAATTCGATGTCCCCGCCCTTGTCATGCGGCATGGGCTGTTCTTCATGCATTAAGGAGGGGAGCTTGTGATCCTTGCGATAGAGCGTGATGCTCACATGCTGGTTGCGGCGGATGCATTCCTTGATCGCCTCGGGATCTTTTTCGCAGAACAAGAGTGTCTTCCAGGAATAGATGTGCTTGGGCTTGTGGAAATCGCTGTTGGCCAGAAATTTCAACCGCTTCATCCCCACGCAATCAAAGATGTTATTGCGATTGGCAATTTCCCACGCATCGATCAGCGGCTCGTATTTGTCCACGTTTTCCCAGAGATACAAGGTGTTCTTGCCCCACTCGCTTTTCATCACGTGCGGATGCGATGCCACTGCCAGCCCGCCCTGGGCATGAATGTGCGCAATGGTCTCGACCAAATCCAGATGGGATGCAATCGGTGCCTTGAGGTCCACTCCCAGAAGGTGCGCCGAGGTTTTCTCCGTGTAACCGTCCTTGTTAAACTCGATGCCGGTCATCACCAGCATGCCGTACTTGCGCCAGGCCCGACGGCGTTCGCGCTCGATCACCTCAAAATATTCCTCCAACTGATTCTCGCCCACTGTCATTCCACTCAGGCGCACCAGCTTGCCAATGAGACGTCGCGGATCAGCCAGGTGATCGGTAATGCAGATGCAGTCAAAACCCAGGCTGCCATAAAAATCTATCACCTCCGGCACGGACAACTTGCCGTCGGAATAATTCGTGTGAATATGAAAATCGCACATCAACATTCTCGGCTCCGACTTCGGTGCGGAAGGCCTGCGCAATTCGGACGGAACCAATCGCGATTCCACCAGGGAACGTTCGGACCGTTTTTCCACACCGGCAAACAGCTTGATGTGTTTGTGGGTCCGGCTGGAACGATCCGAATCCTCCAGGATCAGCTCGGCCAGGCGAATCGAAGCATCCGGCTTGGATATCTGGAACAGATTGCGACGCCATTCCTGCCATTGACGCGAGCGATGCGCAAACGCTTCCTTCACCAGGTCCGCGACTTCACGATTCCGTTCCGCCACCGCGCCCAGACCGTTTTCCGTCACCAGCCGGGCGTTGCCTTCCTCCTGTCCGGGGAGCACCTGGTTCACGATCATCGGACAGCGCGCTGCGATCGCTTCCTGAACGGCTGCGCCGGCGGCTCTTCCAATGACGATATGACTGTTCATGAGGAGCTGGGGCATTTGATTGGTCCAACCCAGCACCCGCACACGGTCCCCGAATTCCGAGGTGGACTCGATAATCTCGGCCTTCAATTCCGCATCGCGTCCGCAGGTGACCGTGACATGCATGTCCGGCATATCCATGAGCCGGTGAATAACCTTGCCCGCTTTTTTGGCGCGGGCATTCACCACGTATAAAATTTTGCGAGTGTCACCGTAAGACGGAGCGGACAGCGGCGCGGAGAGATCCTCGGCAAACTCCGGGCTCACGGGAAAACCCAACACCTTGATCTGCGACTCCGGCACACCGGCCTGTTGCATCACCAGCGAAGTGGCCTGGTTGGGAACGCAAAGCAAATCGCTCTTGGCTCGATACCACGACGAGTTGATCGTGATGGAATCGGTCACCACCGTGATGAAACGGAAAGGACGTTCGGAGTGATCCCGGTAAAGTTCCTGGATCACATGCGCGTATACCGGATAAGTTGATACCACGCAATCCGGCTCGGTCTGATGCAGGATATCCCCGAGGGCATGTTTCAACTTGGTGAAACTACCCATGCGGTTTTCCACGAAAGTTGAATTATCCAGGAGCGAATAAATGCCTCCCCAGAACTTCGGGGCATATTCCACCATGCCATGATAAGCACTGCGGGCCAGTGTGTTCATGTTACCATAGCTGGACTCAAAGAGATCCAGCACCTCCACTTTGACCTCGTCCGAGACGAGCTCAAGAGCGCTACGAAGGTTTTGCGCGGCGGAGTTGTGTCCCTCGCCGAATCCTGCAGTCAAGATAAGCACCTTTTTCATAGCCGGTTTCTTTTAAAGTTGCCCAGCCCATGTTACAAACGTGTGGCGGTCGTGTTAAGACTTATTCACAATTTGCCACCGAGTTATTCACAACCCACAGCCGCTAAACGCTTTCCAAAGGTATAATTAACGTTACAGTTGGTTGTGTGTGATTATTGGACATTGTGGGTAACCGTGGGGTTATCAGCCACTTATTCACAGGGGTGATGCGTGTTGATTTTCAATTTCATATTAAATGGCTCGAAATGAGGTGGATTAATCCTGAAGGGAACCGCTTCAGTGCTTATAACATTAGAGAACCCTGAGCTTCGAAAAACTGAATACAACTATAACGGTATAGTTGATTCCTCAGAAAGAGGTTGAACCGGGAAGGGGAGGAAAGACTAGAACTGCTTTGAATCCTGCAAATCAACAAGTTCCAAAATAATCTGAAAATAGTTTGAATGTTTTCAGATAAGCGCGGTCAATGATTATGTAGGTTGAGAAGTTGTTGTGGTTCTGATTGGGAAAAGGCCAGCCCTGAACGGGGGCTGGCCTTTGCCTTACCAACTACTGAACCAATCCACAGAACCAAAAATAGTCTTGGAAACAACGGACCGCGGTGTTTCCAGGATTACAAACTGGCCTGGGGGGCGACTTTTGAGCCCTGTCCCAAATACTTTAACAAGAATTCCGAATCCATTTCGGTGACGATCTTGTTCTTGGAATGTTCCCAATTTAAGAAGTCGCTGGAGGGATCCACGCTGGTCAAATCCCATTCGCTTCCGTTGTGAACCAAGGGAACCTGGAGTTTCTGCACTTCATGGCTCGTGGTTTCGGCTCTGAATTCCACCACAGTGGTGGAACCGGAAACGATGGTGGTCAGGATGGCCAGATGGGCGTCCTTGAGCCCCAACCATTTTGTGCGCAACGCTTCGCGCTCCTCGCCACTCAGCACGGGGCGCTCGGATTCGTTCCATCGCGCCATCCATTGATCCACATCGCCATGGGTGATCAGGGTGGCCACGTTCAGGGCAGCGGATGCCGCGTTGTCATTACGAGCCGCATCATAATTCCAGGAAGCGATTTGCGCCGGTTTCTTGTAATGAAATACTGTGAATTTGAACGAGGCATGCTGGTAGGTATATTCCGGGCTGGCGCATCCGGTCAGGAGGGTCAGGCAACCGACGGCGGCAGCGGCGGTGAAAGAAAAATAGGGACGGTTTGTTCCAAAAGTACGCAATTGTTCGAGGAAGTTCATGATGATGCAGTTCAAGGTGTTCGCGATTGACCGACCGTGAAAACCGGTTGAATCCGCGGGCAAGGAAATTGCCCGCATCCGCATCCCGCTCCAAGTGCTTAAACAATCTCTGGCACTGCCGTCATGTCACGCATCTCCAGGATGCGCATCACGGTATCGCCATGCTTAAGCAGCTTGCGCTCGTGCCAGATCGCAGGGATCTCCAGAGTGTCGCGTTTGGTGTGACCCAGTACGAACAATCCGCCTGCATTTAGCACGACCGTCACGAGCGCATCATCCAGCAACCGTTGTGCCAGTGAATGGGATCGACGCCCCATGTTCTTCTCCCCATAGGGAGGGTCCGCGAGGATCAGATCGAACTTTGAACCCCTTCCCGCCAGTTGTTGCAAGGCGGTGAATACATCCTGCACCCGTATCTCCAGCTTGTCTTGTGGAAGCCCGGTGGAATCGAGATTAGCTCGTATTATATGGGCTGTTCTGGAAGCTTTTTCCACACTGACCACCGATTCCGCACCCCGGCTCAGGCTCTCCAGACTCAAAGCGCCGGAGCCGGCAAACAGCTCCAAAACCAAGGCTCCAACGATCCGTTCGCCGAGGCTGTTAAACAAGGATTGCTTGACCATGTCCGGCGTGGGCCGCACATCCAATCCCTTCGGCACCTGCAAAATTCGTCCTGTGGACTGTCCACCAGTAATACGCATGACTTAGTTTGGGGCAAAACCCGGGGCATATAAAGTAATTTGACGCCAGGGCACGGATGCGTTTCGGAATGAAACCTTGCAGGACCAGAGAAACTTGCAACGCAGGGCAGATATGAATGTTTTTACGCCAGGATTTGGCTGGCTCAAAACTGTTTCATGATCAAAAAAAGCCCGAAAAACAATAATTTTTCAGAATCCGCGTGTGGAAAAAGAGAACATGGGATCCTGAAAGGCAGAAGGTTTTTCAGAGAGCAGATAACATTTCTAAGACATTGTCTGTAAATACTTTGCGAATCGTTTAAAGGTTTGTATTCGATACAATTTACCGGGGAAATGAATACGACTTGGGGCGGTTCCGTCACATTCGAGGCTCAAGAAAACACTTGCCAATTTGTGAGGATTTGTCATAAGTCCTCCAACATTGGTTGCATCTGAATGATCGGCACAAATGCACACAGGCTTTAATTTATTGAGTCTGTAGATCGGGAAACGTGTCGTATCGGTTCTTTTGAACCAGAACAGCTGAACTAATAAACAAACAAAAAACAGGAACAACAATGAAGTTTAATCAATGGACCCTCGGTCTGGCCGCGCTCGGAGTGATCAGCGCTGCCTCCGTTGCTCGTGCTGACGAAAAAGCCAGCTCCGTGGCAACTGCCCTCGCCAACACCACCATCAGCGGCTATGTCGATACATCAGCCCAGTGGAATCCCGGTAGCTCCGGCGCCGCCGGTGCTGGCGCAAACGCCCCCGCTTACGCCTTTGGTGGTAAGTCCAAGGCTGACGGTTTCAATCTGAACGTCGTGAAATTGAGCATCGGCAAGCCTGCTGACGCCGCTGACGCATGGGGCGCTGGATATCAGGTTGACGCACTCCTCGGACCTGATGCTTCCTCTTTCAACACTGTCTCCACTGGCAACAACGCTGATTTCGCCCTTCGCCAGGCTTATGTGGACCTGAAGGCTCCTATCGGAACCGGCTTGGATATCAAGGTCGGCGTTTGGGACACCATCATCGGATACGAAGTGTTCGATTCCGCCAGCAACCCTAACTTTACCCGTTCCTGGGCCTATTCCATCGAACCCACCACTCACACTGGCGTTCTTTTGGGTTACAACCTGACCGATTCCATCGCCCTGCAGGCTGGTATCGCTGACACCTACGGTTCCACCATCAATCAGCGCGCCCAGTATACCGCTGCATTCAATGGAGATGCCCTGGTTAATTCTTCCCCCACTGAAAAGACCTACCTGTTCTCGGCTGCTTATACCGCTTCCACGAACATGGGCTGGTTCTCCGGTTCCACGATCTATGCAACCTTGATCAACGGTTTCAACAGCGCTGCCCCTTCCGCTGGCAACGCTGCCTCCGACCAGATCAGCTGGTATTTGGGATCCACCATCAATACTCCTATGAAGGACTTGAAGGTCGGCGCATCCTATGACTATACCGACAACCAGAAGCATGACACTGCCAGCAAGGGTTATGCTTGGGCTGTTGATGGTTATGCCCTGTATCAGGTTAGCGAGAAGCTCTCCTTGAACAGCCGTGCTGAATACGCAGTTCTGCCGACCCTCGGTGGTTTGAATGGTGTGGCCAGCAAAGTGTTCGCCCTCACCGAAACCGTCCAGTATGACCTCTGGAAAAACGTTGTGAGCCGCTTGGAAGCCCGCTGGGATCACGCTGCTGACGGCAACTACGCCTTCGGTGGAAATTCCGGAACCACCACCAAGGCTGGTTACACTGGCACCGCTCGTAACTCTTGGGAGTTCATCGCGAGCTTGGTCTACAAGTTCTAATTTGTAGCCCTGTTTATCTTCAAACCCCTGTCGTCTCGAACGGCAGGGGTTTTTTGTTGTCTGCCTTCCACCTTGGCTTCGGCGGCTTTTATTGAGTGGATTGACTTGGGTTTTTCCCGGTTTGCATCTAACTTCAGCAGCGGATAACTGACATCATGTTCAAAACCAAACGAGTCGTCAGCCTGCTGCCCGCCGCCACCGAGATGGTCTGCTTTCTCGGTGCTTCCAGCCAATTGGTGGGACGCTCCCATGAATGCGATTTTCCGGAGGAGGTCCGCACACTCCCCGCCTGCACGGCTTCACGCATCGATTCCAACGCCTCCAGCGCGGAGATCGAGAAGCAGGTGGCTGCTCTAATGACCCAAAAATCCCCGCTCTATTCCGTGGATGTCCCTTTGCTGCATCGACTTCAGCCTGACGTCATCCTCACCCAGGCACAATGCGATGTTTGCGCCGTCAGCCTGGGAGAGATTGAGCAGGCTGTGGCCGATTGGCCCGGCTCCAAACCCCAAGTGGTGACGCTATCCTCCACCCGACTGGCCGGGGTGTGGGAGGATATTCGAAAAGTTTCTGATGCCATCGACCTCGGCGACGATGGACGTGCACGACTGAAAGCGCTGAAAAATCGCGTGGTGGGGGTGATTGAAAAAACCTGCGTGGTCACCCGCAAACCCCGTGTGCTGTGTCTGGAATGGATCAGCCCGCTCATGGTTGCAGGCAACTGGGTGCCTGAACTGGTGGAGCTGGCGGGCGGTCTGGATGTAATAGGCAAACCGGGCAGCCATTCCCATTGGTTTCAGCCCGGCCAACTGGCTGAACTCAATCCCGAAATCATCGTGATCATGCCCTGCGGGTTCGGCATTCAACGCGCCCGAAAGGAACTGGAAAGCATCGCCCAAGAAACTTTCTGGAAATCCCTGGCCGCTGTGCGAACCGGTAAAGTCTTCGCGGTGGACGGCAACAGTTACTTTAATCGTCCGGGTCCGCGACTGGTGGAATCCCTGGAAATCCTCACCGAAATAATTCAGCCCAAGATCGGTCCCTTCGGCCATGAAGGCAAGGCTTGGGAACGGGTTTGATCTGGATCTGCCCGGCGGGTTCAACGCCCGAATAATCCACCCAAACCGCCCATCCCGCCACCGCCGCCGCCACCCTTCATCATCATCTTCTGGAACTTGCCCATTTTGCGCATCATCTGCTGCATCTGGTTGAACTTTTGCAGCATGCTGTTCAGCTCGGACACCGGCACACCGCTGCCCTTGGCAATGCGGATGCGGCGGCTGGCATTTAAAATCTGGGGTTGCAGGCGTTCCTTGGGGGTCATCGCACAAATCATCGCCTCCATGTGCCGGAACTCCTTTTCCTGCTTGGACATATCAGTGTCCTTCAACATCTGCGCACCGCCCGGCAGCATCCCTACGATGCTTTCCAGCGAACCCATCTTTTTCATCTGACGCAATGAATCCAGGAAATCCTCGAGGTTGAACTCGCCCTTGCGCATTTTTTCTTCCATGCGCTTGGCGTCCGCTTCGCTCACGTTTTCCGCAGCTCTTTCCACCAGGCTGACGACATCGCCCATTCCCAGGATGCGGGAGGCCATGCGCTCGGGATGGAACGGCTCAAAGTCATCCACTTTTTCACCGGCACCCGCCATTTTGATGGGCTTGCCAGTCACACTCCGCAAGCTTAACGCGGCACCACCTCGGGCGTCACCATCGAGTTTGGTGAGAATCGAACCGGTGATGTTCAATGCCTTGTCAAAATGCGTGGCCACATTCACGGCTTCCTGGCCAGTGGCCGCATCAAGCACCAGCAAAATTTCCTGTGGGCGGATCAGATCCCGCAAGCGCACCAATTCCTGCACCAACGGTTCGTCAATCTGCAACCGTCCCGCCGTATCCACGATGATGGTGTTGCGATTCTCCAGTTTCGCCTGTTCCAAGGCACCCCGTGCGATGACCAGCACATCCGTCTCTCCCTTGCGCACAAACACGGGCACACCGATTTGATTGCCGAGCGTGGCCAGTTGATCCATGGCGGCCGGACGATACACATCGGCCGCGACCAGCAAAGGAGTGCGCCCCTGTTTCAACATCAGCTTGGCGAGCTTGGCGCTGGAGGTGGTTTTGCCAGAGCCGTGCAAGCCCACCATCATGATGATGGCGGGGTTGCCGGAAAGGTTCAGCGCGGAATTGGAGGATCCCAGCAACTCGACCAGTTCATCATGAATCACCTTGATGATCTGCTGGCCGGGGTGAACGCTTTGAATGACCTCCTGCCCGACGGCCTTTACCTTCACCTTCTCGATGAAGTCGCGGGCCACCTTGAAATTCACATCCGCTTCCAGCAATGCCATGCGGACATCGCGCAAGGCGTCCGCAACGTTGGTATCGGAAATTTTGCCGAGACCACGCAGGTTGCGAAAGGCGTTTTGCAGCTTGCCGCTGAGGGATTCAAACATACGACTCTAAACTAAAACCCCGCACCCGTTTAGGCAAGGAGGGGTTTAGAGTATTCTATTTTGGCTGGTCTCCGAATTTGGAACGCAGCCAATCGTATACCGTCTTTTGCTCATCCTGCCCTGCTCGCCTAACTTGTCCCAGCAGCCAAATAGCCGTTGGCTTTTCATTGGTTATGTTTTTCGCACCCTGATTGCAGGTCGAACAAAGAGCCCGAAGATTGGAAAGCTCGTCTTTTCCTCCGAGACTTTTATCTTTGATATGGCCGATGTGCAACCTCACTTTTCGTCCGGTGTTTGGGTCAATTTCGCCAGGACAAAGCCCGCACATCTGACATGTGAATCCATTGCGATCCAATACCTCAGCCCGAAGCTTGGCGGATATAGGCCTTGAAAATTTCACATCCGGCATTGGGGGCGGTGGACCAGTTAAAATGTACTGTCCGGGTATTAAATCGACCCTGTCGTTATGGGTGAGAATCGGCCAATGCTCATCCTCCCGGAGCTCGCGAACACGCCTAGCCCACTCCGTAACATTGGACCCAATGGCGTCACGTATTTGATTGGAAGTCACTATCTTGCCAATGTTTGCAAGAAGATATCGGCGAATGCGTTCTTTGGAACCCGGGGTCGGCATTTGTTTGCTGTTTTGTTTAAGTTTTCAAGATGCTCCATCAACTGATTGCCAATAAACTCCATGTAGGCTGGCGGAATTGCCTCGTTCATTTCGTCCTTGGTCATCCAGTCAATTCCCATTGCGTCTTTAGCTGCTGCGACAGTGCAGTTCCCGCCGCCGTTTACAGACACAAAGTCGACCATTTCATTCGTCTTGCCATACTGGGATTTGCGCTTGTCGAAAGTATGGCATATAGGATGTTTCCCGTGAGGCGGGGTGATGATTGTAAAATTAGCTTCAAACAGCCGGTGGCGTAGCACGCGTAATCCCTTAAACATTGTTCCACATAGCATGACGGGATTGATCAGTGGAGCGCCTTCCACATTCTCAATGACATAAGGTTTGCCGGATTGAACCAGCATATCGCGCACAGGCTCGATCAGTCTTGGCCATTCGTGGGCGTTTTTGTTGCGTTTGGCAAGATCGGAATAGGACTGACAGGGGGGCGATGCATGGATGGCATCAAAAGACCTCAGGAACTCCATATCAAGCTTTAGAGCGTCCGCCTGGATAAATTCGAGAGGGAAGTTAGGCTGAGGATCAATGTCAACGCCAACCACCTCAAATCCCGCACGGCGGTAACCAACCGCAACGCCGCCCGCACAGCAAAACAGATCAAGCAAACGGGGTTTCCGGTCCTTTATCATTTCTAACCTTTCACCTTTGCCGAGATTAACAATCTAAGTACCAGTTCCGTCGGAATCGCGGCAATGCACATTTCAGTAAACAAATATGCTCTGTTGATTTGAAAAATGAAAGTTCAAATTTGGGCAAATATTGCTGACCCAAACCGTCCACCCGCATCCTGGATGCCGGAAACCTTATTCCTCGCTGCTGCCCAGGCGGGTCAAAACGCTCAAATCTTCCAGAGTCGTGGTGTCGCCGGTGATGACGGAGCCGGAAGCGATTTGTTTGAGCAAACGGCGCATGATTTTTCCGGAACGCGTCTTGGGCAATGCCTCGGCGAAACGAATGTCGTCCGGCTTGGCCACGGGCCCGATTTCCTTGCCCACGTGGTTGCGCAATTCGTCGCGCAACTTCTGGTCGGGCTTGATGCCGGTCTTCACCGTCACAAACGCCACCAGTGCCTGGCCTTTCATTTCATCGGGACGTCCCACCACCGCGGCCTCGGCCACCATGTGATGACTCACCAGCGCGCTTTCCACTTCGGCTGTTCCAATACGATGGCCCGCGACGTTCAACACGTCGTCAATGCGGCCGACGATCCAGAAGTAACCGTCCTTGTCCGTGCGACATCCATCCCCGGTGAAATAGCTGCCCTTGACCTCGCTCCAGTAAGTTTCCTTGTAACGCTGCATGTCGCCCCAGATGCCGCGCAACATGCTGGGCCAGGGTTTGCGAACCACCAGTTTGCCGCCGGAATTTTTAGGCAACGTCTTGCCCTGGTCATCGACGATCTCGGGAACGATGCCAAAGAACGGCAGCGTGGCGGTGCCGGGTTTGGTGGGAATCGCACCGGGAAGGGGTGTGATCATGATGGCACCGGTTTCGGTCTGCCACCAGGTATCCACGATGGGACAGCGTTTTCCACCGATTTCCTCGTGATACCACATCCATGCCTCGGGGTTGATGGGTTCGCCCACGGTTCCCAGGAGGCGCAGGGATTTAAGATTGTGTTTGCGCGGCCATTCCACACCCCATTTCATGAAGGCACGGATGGCGGTCGGCGCGGTGTAAAGAATGGTCACGCCGTATTTTTCTACGATCCGCCAGAAACGATCCGGCTCGGGGAAATTCGGCGCACCCTCATACATCAGGCTGGTGGCTCCGTTGGCCAGCGGACCATAAACGACGTAGCTATGGCCGGTCACCCAGCCAATGTCCGCCGTGCACCAATAGACATCGGTGGGTTGCAGATCAAAAATATATTTGGAGGTCATCTTCGCACCGAGGAGATATCCTGCGGTGGTGTGAAGAATGCCCTTGGGTTTTCCAGTGGAACCGCTGGTATACAGAATGAACAAGGGGGCTTCGCTGTCCATCTTCTCCGCGGGACATTCGCCGGTGACATGTTCCAATTCACGATGCCACCAGAGATCGCGGCCTTCCTCGATCCGGATATCATTGTTGGCACGGCGCAGCACGATGACTTTCTCAATCGTTTTGGCCAGCAGCTCGCCGTTGGCATTCTTGATGGCCAGCGCGTCATCCACGTTTTTCTTGAGCGGAACGACTGTGCCGCGACGAAATCCGCCGTCGGCTGTGATGACCATTTTGGCCTGGCAATCGTGGATGCGGTCCGCGACGGATTGGGCGCTAAAACCGCCGAACACCACGGAATGGACCACGCCAATACGCGAGCAGGCCAGCATGGCCACTGCGGCTTCCGGAACCATGGGAAGATAAATGATGATGCGATCGCCTTTCTTGAGTCCATGACGTTTCAAGACGTTGGCGAACTGGCATACTTCGCGATGCAACTGGCGATAAGTGATGGTCCGTTCCTCGCCCACCATTCCTGCGCCGGCAGGTTCACCTTCCCAGATGATGGCGGCTTTGTTGGCGGTGGGAGTGTCCAGATGACGATCCAGACAGTTGTAGCTCACGTTGAGCTTCCCGCCCACGAACCATTTGGCAATGGGAACCTTCCATTGCAACACCTTCTTCCATGGCTTGAACCAGACCAGTTCGTTCTTCGCCTGTTCACCCCAGAATTTGTCCGGCTTTTCCACGGACTCCTTGTATAGCTTCTTGTAATGCGCCATCGACCGGATGTGCGCGAGGGAGGAAAATTCCTTGGAAGGATGGAAAACCCGTTCCTCTGTGGACAAAGAAAGTATGTTCTGATTGCTCTTCGGCTCGGCCATAAATTTAGTTCTGAGGTTGTATTGCCCACCATCCTATTAAGCCGCCCATCCTAGCGTCAATTGGTAAGTCGACACGATGCGCTTGAACAGGAGACTGAAGCACGGGAAATAAGACAGGATGAGCAGGATTTGCAGGATATTAAATCGCATGGGACTTATTGGGGTTTGATGGTGGTTCCTCAGAAATACGAAAGGCCTCGGGAAACCCAGAAGCCTGGCGCCGACCGGAGATTACCAGTCCAACCTGGAAAGTCGGCAGCATTGTCAACTAGGTTTCTAATAATTTGGCTCAAAAAAATCTTGTTAGCGTCCCGTCCTGTTAAAAACTCGGTTGCGGCGGCTGGAGAACAATTTACACTCCCAGCTCATGAGCAACATCTCCCGGATTTTTCGAACTAAAATGGCTGATCCTGCTGTTCGTGTATCGCGCCGGTTTCCATCCCGGCTTTCCATCCCGTCCTCCGTATCAAGTTACGTCATCCTGTTCCTTCTATGGCATGGATGCACCGCCGTTGCGTTGGCCGAGGTCCTGTCGAACCCGTTCTTCGCGATGGATACGGGCACACACGATGCCACCCATAAAACGCCCGAGGACCAGGTCGCCCTGGCCAGGGAAACCGGTTTTGCAGGGGTGGGTCCCACTTATCGCAACGATCCAGATTTGCAGCAATGGATAACCGCTTGTGACAAGTATCATGAGAAGTTGTTCGCCCTGTATATGCCATTGCAACTCGATGACGTCAGCGGAAGCCTCAAATCCATCCAAAAAGCGGCGGAGGCCTTGCATGGTCGCGAAACCCTACTTTGGCTTTTCGTTACCGATAAAGAAAACCAGCCTTCGGCCACAAATCACGATGCAGAGGCAGTTTTGGCGCTACAGGAAGTGGCGCAGATTGCCAAAAACGCCGGGTTACG
>Ga0214192_1000943_pt1 | contig 16870 bp, 13 predicted proteins | sample TroBogEpilimnion_44_FD_153030 | JGI IMG/M metagenome (GOLD analysis project Ga0214192, IMG submission 153030) | Freshwater microbial communities from Trout Bog Lake, WI - 29JUL2008 epilimnion | ecosystem: Environmental > Aquatic > Freshwater > Lake > Epilimnion/Euphotic zone | place: Trout Bog... | reverse complement strand
ACCCCGGCTCGGTCCGTCGCACGCAACTTTTCAGCTCTTCTGCCACCGCCATGCCCTGACCTTTTCGAGCACGAATCCAAAGCGCGGGTTCCTTTAGAAGTTCTCGAAACCAAGAGTTGCCACCGTCGGTCATTTCCAACGCCCAATCCGGTACGGCCTTGAAGAGTTCTGCTTCGGGAATGGATGATGGATCCGCTTGAAATGCTGAGTTCAGCTTTTCCGCGTCAAAAATCTTTTGGTGAACCGGCAAACCCGCCTCCAACCACCCATTCCAACGGTAGTAGGCAAAAACCATGCGGCTGACTTCGCGACTGTCAGCACGGCTTAGCCCATGGCGGTTCTTGAGTTCAGTCCGCAATACCGAGTCAGCCGGGTTGAGCCGGTCTGACTTCTTGATGATGGCGACGGCTAGTTCGACCCGCCGGTCGCGAAAGCTGGACATCAGGTTGTTGCCACCAGTTGACGCAAGACGAAAGGAAGAATTCCTCCGTGCTGGTAATAGTCAATTTCGATAGGTGTATCAATGCGGCAACGAACCACCACATCCTCTGCCTGTCCGCTGGCACGGGTAATGCGGAGGGTCAGATCCTGCTGTGGCTTGAGGTTGGCATCCAACCCCAGGAGATCGTAGGTTTCAGTTCCATCCAGCTTGAGCGTGGCTGCCGAGACGCCCTCCTTGAATTGCAAGGGCAGAACCCCCATTCCAACGAGGTTGGAACGATGAATGCGCTCAAAGCTTTGTGCCACGACAACCTTCACGCCCAGCAGATTGGTTCCTTTGGCCGCCCAATCACGTGAACTGCCAGTGCCATATTCCTGCCCGGCAATAATAATCAAAGGTGTCTTGTTCGCAGCATAAGCCTGGGCTGCGTCATAGATGCTGATGACTTCGCCCTCACCGTTCACCTTGGTGACACCTCCTTCCACGCCGGGAACCATGAGGTTCTTGATCCGGACATTGGCAAAAGTGCCACGGGTCATGACACGATCGTTTCCGCGACGAGAGCCGTAGCTGTTGAAATCGGCATAATCGACGCCGTTTTCAACCAGATAACGTCCGGCGGGAGAGGTTTTCTTAAAGCTACCGGCGGGAGAAATGTGGTCGGTGGTCACGCTGTCGCCAAAAATACCCAACGGACGCGCGCCATGAATTTCATTGATAGAACCCGGCTGCAAGCTGAAGTTCTGGAAGAAAGGTGGTTCCTGAATATAGGTGCTCCTGGCATCCCACTCGTAGACATTTCCGATGGTGGAGGGAATCTCATTCCATTTCGGATTTTGTCCGGCGAAGTTTTTGTAAAGCTTGCGGAACACCTCGGGTTTGAGAGCGGACTCCATGGCCTCGCGCACTTCTTGCAAGGTGGGCCAGATATCAGCGAGAAACACCGGACTGCCATCCTTGCCAATTCCAAGAGGCTCACAGCTCATGTCGATATCCACCCGGCCGGCCAGCGCAAAAGCAACGACGAGCGGAGGGGACATGAGGAAGTTGGCTTTGATATTCTGGTGAACGCGGGCCTCGAAATTACGATTACCGGAGAGCACCGATGCCGAAACAAAATCATTCTTAACGACTGCTTCCTCAATCGCTGCGTCGAGGGGGCCGGAATTACCAATGCAGGTTGTGCATCCGTAACCCACCAAAGTGAATCGCAGTTTATTGAGATACTTCTGCAGATCGGTTTTCTTGAGGTAATCCGTTACCACGCGCGAACCGGGAGCGAGAGACGCCTTGACCGCCGGGTTCACGCTCAATCCTTTTTCAACCGCTTTTTTGGCGAGCAAACCTGCGGCCAGCATCACACTGGGATTGGAGGTATTCGTGCAACTGGTGATCGCGGCGATCAATACAGAGCCGGTTCCCACTTTTGCATTCTTCTTGTTGGCCATCTGCACTTTGACGGATTTGCCAAACTCCTTGCGGGTCTTGCCAAAACCATTTTCGGTCAAAGGACGTTGGACAGCTTCGAAGAACTGGCGACGAAGATTGGGCAACTCGATTCGATCCTGAGGCCTTTTAGGTCCGGCCACGCTCGGAACAACCGTGCTCAAATCCAAATCCAGCTCGGTGGAGTAGGCAATTTCACCTTTGGCCGGGATTCCAAAGAGCCCCTGCGCGCGGTAATAATTCTCGTAAAGCTTGCAATGCTCCTCAGACCTGCCAGTGGCTCGAAGATAATTCACGCATTCAGCATCGATGGGGAAGAATCCCATGGTGGCACCATATTCCGGAGCCATGTTGGCGATGGTGGCCCGATCCACCACTGGAAGTGCGGTGGCACCAGGGCCGTAAAATTCAACAAATTTTCCAACCACCTTTGCCTTGCGCAACATCTGCGTCACGGTCAGCGCCAGGTCCGTGGCCGTTACACCTTCGCGCAGGGCGCCGGTGAGATGAACCCCTACGACATCGGGTGTCAGGAAGTAAACCGGCTGACCCAGCATACCCGCTTCAGCTTCAATTCCGCCCACACCCCAACCGACAATTCCCAACCCGTTGATCATTGTGGTGTGAGAATCCGTTCCAACCAAGGTATCCGGATAATATACCCCTGACGAAGACGACAATATTCCCTTGGCCAAATATTCGAGGTTCACTTGGTGAACAATACCGATACCGGGAGGAACAACCTTAAAGGTCTCAAATGCCTGCATGCCCCACTTCAGGAACTGGTAGCGCTCGCGATTACGATGAAACTCAATCTCAAGATTGCGAATCATCGAATCGGAAGTCCCGGCGACATCGACTTGGACTGAGTGATCCACCACGAGATCAACTGGAACCAGGGGTTCAACAATTTTGGGATCCTTGCCCATCCTGGAAACGGCGGAGCGCATGGCGGCAAGATCCACCAGCAAGGGGACACCGGTAAAATCCTGAAGAACAATTCGGGCCACAACAAAGGGAATTTCCTCAGTGCGGGGAGAATTGGGCTGCCACTGGGACAATTCCCGAATATTCTTTTCAGCTACCTTCTTGCCGTCGCAGTTTCGAAGCACGGCTTCCAGCACCAATCGTATGGAAACAGGCAGTTTGGAAATCGGGCCCACCCCGGCCTTCTCAAGTTCGGGCAGTGAATAATAGTGGCCTTGTTTTCCGTTACCCAGGTCGAATTTCTGGAGTGTGTTAAAAAGATTATGCAACTCGTTCATAGCTTATCGTCATTCTGGCCTGCATATATGCAAAAGGCCAATTCTTACAAATTGGAGTTTGGAGGCGTCCATGTCAAGACAGTCCGACAGACAGTCCGCATGCAGGGTAGCTTGATTGGAATGCCTCGTGCAGGAAAATTAGGGGAAATCACAAAATCGATGCTTCCAAAACCAATCCCCGATCCAAGGGATAGGGTTGCCCTTTTCGCTCGAAATTACTTGGATTGGCTGGAAGCGACTATCGTTGCGCTCTTACGGATCACCACGAACCATGCCGTGTCGTTCTCGGAGGCTCCACCGATAATAAACACACACTGGCCTGCAAGGGATTCCTTGTGGGTTGAAACCAATTTTCCCTTTCCAATGAGTTTTATTTCCATGCGATCTTCCCCGAGGTAAGCCACATCAAGACTGCAATCCTTGCTTAGAACAACCCCTTTACGGCTGCCACCAGCCGGAATATTCAGGGATTGACGATTGACGACAAAAAAATGTTTCCAGCGATAGGGTGATTTCAGAAGTTTCTTGGAGAGGCTCTCATCCACGGCGATAAACTTGGTATCCGGGGACTGGGCATCATCCGTTCCCCAAACGAGCAAAGCCTCAGCTTTAAGGTTTTCTTCAGCGCGAAGAGAAGGGGCGATTGCCAGTAGACATGCGAGCAAAAAGCCGTATGCAATATGTGTCGAACGAATCTTCATTGTTCATTCTCGCTATCCATCATGGACGAATCTTTGGCCTGGCTTTCGGTCGAGTTGCGGTCGTAGAGCCAGACCATTTTGACCTGCTGTTGCTGGTCGTTATAGGTATAGGATGCCATGTCGTCAGATGCCAATTCCATCTCACTTTCCTTCATGGCGACCTGTTTTGGCGGGGTCATTATAAGAAGAGCAAGGCAAAAGGCAAATCCGGTACCGGTCAATCCAAGCAAATGCCTTCTGATCCAAGAAACCCACAAATTGCCGGAAACAGACTGGTAAACTGTTTCCTGACGGCGCGATCCCGTCTCAATCTGCCGTGCAATCTTGGACCAATAAAAGTCCCGGGTTTCGGGAACCTTGAGATCCAGTTCATTCCCCTTCAACGCAATACTGGTGAGTCGAAGTTCCTCCAGTAGCAGTCGGAGCTCCGTGTGGGATGACAGCAGCTCTTCCAAAGCTGCGAGTTCAGCGGTTGGCAACTCACCATCAAGATAAGCCTGCAATTTCAATTCCAACTGATTTTCGTTCTTATTCATTTTTCAGATTTCAAATTCGCCAGCAAAGCAGCCATTCTTCGGCGCGCATAAAACAACCGGGACATCACCGTCCCTATCGAACAGCCCATCACTTTCGCAATTTCCTTATACTCAAGGTCTTCAAACTCGTGAAGGACAAGTGCCGTCCTGTGTTCATCGGACAACTGGGTCAAAGCTTGATCAATGCGCTTCCGTAACTCGACCCGCTCCATCCCCTCAGTCGGGTTCACCGTCACCACTGGCATCTGCCTCTCCACACCTCCGGATTCCTCGTCCATGAGCTCTATGGAATCAGTTCGCTGCCGCTTGCGTCTTCGCAATGCATCCAGACACAGGTTAATGGTGATGCGGGTCATCCACGTTCCAAAGCTGGAATCACCATGAAATTGTTCCAGTCTCTGCCAACCCTTCACCCAAGCTTCCTGGGAAAGATCCAATGCCTCATCCTCGTTCCGCATCATGCTGAACGCGCGCGCATATATTTTATCACGATGCCGCGCAACCAATTCCTCAAATGCCGCCATATCGCCCTTCTTGGCTGCGGCTACCAGCATTTCATCGCTGGTTGTGGATTGGTCAGACGGACTAATCATAGTAATGGACGGCAGCGAGTTGCGTCTTATTCAGGAATTTAAAGAGCTCCTTTAGTGCTGGGAATCTGCTCGGAAATCCGGGCATCCCGCTGGCACGCAAAGTCGACTGCCTTCGCAAAAGCCTTGAATAATCCTTCCACAACATGGTGCGGCTCATCACCATACAACAATTCCAAGTGCAGGTTGCATTTGGCTTCATTGGCGAAGCCTTGGAAAAACTCCCGGGCTAATCCGAATCGAAACGTGCTGGAGGCATCCTGAAATTTCTCTTCCTTGGAAAGTTTCTTATAGGATTTGTTATCCAATCCCCTCCAAACCAAATAAGGGCGCCCGCTGAAATCAATTATGCATCGTGCAAGGCATTCATCCATAGGCACATACGCCTCACCCGTAAAGGGATTTCTGGGGTCAAAACCATTACCATATCGTCGAATCCCTTTTTTATCCCCCAAGGCTTTCAAAAAGGCCTGCCCGAGCGCGATGCCGCAATCCTCAACCGTATGGTGTGCATCCACTTCCAGATCACCTTTGCATTTCAATGCCAAATCCACCACGGAATGCTTGGCGAACAATGTCAGCATGTGGTCAAAAAAGGGGATTCCGGTTTTAATCAGGCTCTTACCAGCACCATCAATATTCAACTTTACCTGAATCTGGGTTTCCTTGGTGCGACGATCAATTTTTGCGTGACGGATTTTCATTCCACGTAATCTTTCCCCAATTCTCCTTCAAAAACAATGCCAATGAGGCTGAAAAGTGCAAATCGGAAAGATCTGTCAGCTAGCGGACGAAAACCATTTTTGCTGGATCAATGTGGGATTTTCATCCGAAGCTCCTCAATCCGTTTGCCAACGGACTCCTTGCTGGGGGTAAATTCCATTTCTTGCTCAAGGTAGGAAACCGCATTGCTCCAATGTCCATTTGATTCTTCGATCGTGCTCAAATGAGCGAGGATTGCGTCGCATTGGTGCGGATCTGGTTTCCTATGGGCAGCCTCTGCCTGCCGCCAGCGAACCAATGCCAGATCGAGCAAATTCAACGCGCGTTCAGGCTCTTTACGATCCTCGTAGTAGACCAACCCGAGTTCATAAAGAATCTCGAAACTGGTCGGATTTGCCTTGAGACCTTGCCGAAGGAATGTCTCTGCTTCGTCCGGTTTGTGCATGTTTTTACGCAACCAGAAAGACGCCACCGTGTAGGTTTCTACTTTCTGGGGATCCAACTCGGCGGCTAATTGCAACCATGGCAGAATTTCACGGGCCGCACCGGGCTTATCCAAATGGGTGTGAACGTGCGATCTAAAATGCCTCCCAAAACTTTCAATCCAATCCGCGGATTTTCCCATGAAATTCATTCCAGGCTCCTCTTTCTCGTCGTCGTCATCCGTTTTCCCCTCCTCCTGGCGTTCGGCGATATGGATCTTTTTTGGACCGCCAGTTGCATAGCTTTGCTCGATAAAATTGGGATAAAATCCACTGTGAAAATAGACATCCGCCTGGGTATAAAAATGATTGGCAAACATTTTCCGGCCATCCCCCAGAACTGTTTTGATCATACTATCGCCCGCGTGGTCGCCAGCCATGATGGCGAAAACTGGATGGAGACTCGCAGCAAGCGAAAAGCAGAGAACCAGAAGAAAGGCCAAGGTGAAGATCGGACGCGGAGCTTTCATGGCTCAATTCCTCACTTGTTCAGCCCTTTCCTACGAAAACAGACCCAGGTCGTCAGAAGGAAAAAAGCCGAATAGGCCATGGAATAGAGACTGGCGAGAAAGATGTAAAGCCACTCCACTGAGCCTATCTTATGAACCACAAAGTCCCCGAGATAAAACCAGCTGAATTGAGGAATGCTAAAATAAACCACGTAAAGCAGGGAACGCACGGGCTCGGCTTGGTGCACAGCCACCAGATTGAGGTTTTCACCCAGTAAAAGAATCCCAAGAACCACCACCAATGTGATGGTCAACGTGGAGGAAGGAGCGGCAAAAACCACGGATCCCAACAACACCATGGAGATGACAATTGCAAGGAACATCCATTCCATCCACAAACACTGAAAATTGTTCAATAAACGCCATTCATGCTCGTGGGAGGCGCTGACCACCATTAGAAAGGCATAAAACACCACGATCGCAATACCCGAGGCCAACCAGCAACCCACGAATTTCCCAAGAATAACCTGCCATCGGGTCACAGGCTTGGCCAGCAGCGGAAAGATGGTTCGTTGCTCGATCTCTGCCGGAATCTGTCGCGCCGCAGTGCCCACGGCTATCACCAGCGCCGAAAGCCATATCAGACGGAGACAGGTTTCCTTGAGATATCCGACAACCTTGTCGTCATTAAAGATATTGGCGGACGCCATCAAAATAGTGATGACTGCGGTCAGTACCAGCAAAACGTAAAAATCCTTGCGCCGGTAAAGCTCCTTGATGACCACATTCGCAATGGCGAGAATGACGTTCATATGGCGATGGAGGGTTGATAGCCGATGATTTTAAGGAAAATTTGCTCCAGATTGGTCTGGTATTCCTTTAGAAGGTCATTGACGCGACCCTGAACCCGAAGTTTGCCCTGATGAAGAATTGCGACACGGTCGCAGACGGTCTCAACCTCACCCAATTCATGGGACGAAAAAAGAACGGTTTTACCTTCATTTTTGAGGCGCTGAATGATCTCACGGACTTTCATGCGGCCAATGGGGTCAAGCCCGCTGGTGGGTTCGTCCAAAATCAGAAGATCCGGATTGTTGATCAGCGCCTGGGCTAGGCCGACTCGCTGCTGCATGCCTTTTGAGTAACCTTTAATCACCCTTTTCCGGGCGTGTTCCAACTCCACAAGTTTGAGCAGTTGATTGATACGTGGCTCAACTTCTGCCTTGGGAATTTTAAAAATCTTTGCGTAAAAGCGCAGGATCTCCTCTGCCGTGAGAAACTTATAGTAATAGGTCAATTCGGGAAGATAGCCGATTCGCTGGCGGGCAATGGGTTGTTGAACATCCGTGCCAAATAGTTTCGCCGTACCGCCTGAAGGCGTCACAAAACCAAGCAAAACATTCATCGTCGTTGTTTTGCCGGCACCATTGGGTCCCAGAAAACCAAAAACTTCCCCGGGCATGACCTGCAAGTCCAGGCCATCCACCGCCAACTTATGAGTCTGGCCAATGGCTTGGGTCCGGTATTCGACCCTGAGTCCAGAAATATCGATAATGGGTAACATAGCTCTATAAATAATACTGCCGTCCCGTCGAAGCTCCCCAAAAGCCGCTCCGAAGGACAGCGATTTCAGCCGATTTATTAAAACAGTTATCCATCTAACTCACTCACTTATAAGGGAATATCGGCAGAATGGCAAAAAACTGAACCCTGTTGAAGTCCAGTTTCGGAGGCATTGCTCCCTCTCCCTTATCATCCTCGGAAGCATGGAAATCGCCTTCCATCCGCTTATTCACCGTGCAGCTTCACGAAATGTCCTTCCGGACTGATAGATTCCGAGCAATTCCTGATTTCTACGGGCTATATCGGACTGACCCGATGCTTCAGCCTGTTGGATGGCCTGTTTGGCCACGGCAACCGCTTCTGAATAATTTCCGGCCGATGCGTGTGCATTTGCCAAAGTCCCCAAATAAACCGAAGCCTTATAACCTGTCAATTCGCAGGCCATCGTAGCCAACCGAACAGCCTCCCTTCCATTAAGCATCGTCGGGTCAGCACTGGAACAACGAATCCAGGCAAGGTTGTTAAATACCCTCGCATCAGACGGATTTAACTCAATGGCCTTTGAATAATACAAACAAGCCTCGGCCGGGTGCCCCAATCCTTCCTGCGCCAATCCCATATTAAAGCACGTTTCAGCATTGCCAGGATTGAGTCGGATCGCCTCTGCCAATTCAGATGATGCTGATGCAAACTCACCTAATCCAACGTAAGCCTTGCCCAATTCAGCCCGAACCTCCCCCACCCCGGGTGTAAGCTGTGCCGCCTCCTTCAATTGCAGTACTGCATTGGAATAATCACCCAGTGCCATACAGCTCATGCCAAAATTATAATGTGCCTTGGGATTCCGGGGATTGACCGACAAGGCACGGGAAAACAAGTTTGTCGCCAAGGAATGCTTGCTCTGCATGGCATAACAAAACCCCAGATCACTCATTGACTGACTATCTTTGTCATCGTATTGAATGGCTTTTTCAAGGTGCGGGATACTTTCCTGACTTTTACCTGCATAAATATAGGCCACTCCCAGGGAACGCTCCGCCATCCCGTTCTCCCGGGTCACTTCAATCGCACGGTTAAAAAGCCGGATGCTGTCCATCCAGTATCCCATCTCTTGCCGGGTCATTAGGACGCAAAACGCCAACTCGACGATTGCCAGGGTCACGAGCCAGCGCCTTGAATTAGCACCCTGAAAACATTCAGCCATCCACCAGACAAGCGCCACAAAAATTCCAATGGAGGGAATGTAGACGTAACGATCTGCCATCGCTTGCTTTCCCACCTGGATCAGGCCAATCACTGGCAATAGACTGATGAGGAACCAAAGCCAGCCTGTGATTATATAGGGATGTTGCCTCCTTCTGGAGATGGCGAAAAAAGTAATGATACCGAGCACGATTCCAGACAGCAAAACTTCCACAAACCCACACGACTTCGGGTACGGATAAAAGGCGGCCAGATGAATGGGCAGGAATAGTTTTGAGATATATCCGGCACAAGAAATCAACGCGTTCAAACATCGCACGGTCGAATCAACAGCCAGCGGTTGGGTGGCTCCTTCCTGCCATTGCACATAATAAGTGATCATGCAGGAGACAGCGCTCATAACCATCAAAGGCCATTTTTCACGGAGTAGCGTCAGGAATACGTCCCGTTGAGGCAAACCCGTATTTTTGTTCAAAGTCATCCTTTTCAAGGGCCAGAAATCCAGAAGGAGAAGCAAAATGGGAAGACTGACCAGCATGGGTTTGGACATTAAACCGAGGGCAAAAAATATCACCACAGCCAGCCAGGAAATCCATCCGCCCCTTTTTGAAAAACGGAAATACGCCAGCAGAGTTGCCAAAAAGAAAAATGTGCTCAATACATCCTTGCGTTCCGAAACCCATGCAACGGATTCGACATGCGTGGGATGCCAGCCAAATAATGCAGCCACCACCATCGACCTCCAGAAAGCACCCGTAAGGGATACAAGAAGCAGAAAAAGTAACGCGGTGTTACCAGAATGAAGGAATGCATTTACCAGATGAGGTCCGCGCGGCGTCAACCCGAAGAGTTGACAATCCAGTGCGTGACTCATCCAAGTCAATGGATGCCAGTTGCTCATATAACCCGCGCCCATGGCCCAGGAAATCATGTCTTGGTTCAACCCATGCTGGATAAACCCATTGTCCAAAATGTAACCCTTGTCATCATAAACAAGGAATTGTGCCTGGCGCACAGGCAGGTAGAGCAAAAATGTCAGCAACCCCAATGTGAACGACATGAACAGGACCCGGTTTTTTCCTATGAAAAAGGGCGTTTTCATGATTTCGAATCATTCATGGAGTCTCGTGATAAGCCTTATGAGCCATGTATAGCCGGAGCAACTCCTGATTTTTTTTGCCGACTAAATCAAGATTGGCTGTGCGGGCCTTGGCGATGGCTTCATTGGCGGTGGCTACGGCTTCATCAAACCTTCCCGCCTCGGCGTAACAATTCCCCAGGGTACCCAGCAGAAGCGGCTCTCTGTGTTGTGTCAACTCACAAGCCTTCAGGGCCAGCTCGACCGCTCTGGCACCGTTGCGAATACTGGAATCCCAGTCCGAGGACAACATCCACGCCAAATTGTTCATACGCGACACATTTTCCGGCTCCAATTCGATCGCTTTTTCGTATTGGGTGATAGATTCTTTTTTGCGTCCATTGCTTGCCAGGAATTCACCAAAGCTTTGGTGGACTTGCGCCGATTCTTCCGCCAGTCGAAGAGCGGACTGAAATTCTTCCGTTGCCTTGGAGTTTTTCCCTGATTCAGCGTAGAAATTCGCAAGGCTTGCGTGCGCTTTGGCTGAGTCAGGTTTCAAACGGATTGCCTCGTTAAAATGAGTAAGAGCCTCTTCCTTGCGACCCAAATTGGCGAGACACACTGCATAATTTAGATGAGTCAAAAACTGCGATGGATTCAATTCAAGAGATTTCTTCAAATGCTCGACAGCTTCTCCATTCCGTCCCAGCCTGGAAAGACAACCGCCTAAATTATTGTGCGTTAAATAATCATTCGGATTCAACGCAACCGCTTTTTCAAAGTGCTCCACGGCTTTTGCTGCATTACCAGCATCCAAATAAAGCGATGCCAGGTAGGCTTCCGTGTATTGGGAATCCCCTGCCACCTCCAGCGAATGTTGAAAGAGTTTTTCCTCGGAGCTCCACCAGGAAACCTGGCGTGAGGTGGAATATAAACATCCCAACAGCAACGCAACGGTCAACCCAATGGCTGGAACTTTCCATCGGGGATTTTCATCAACGCATCCAGCTACGAACCAGACCAAGGCAATAAAAAGTCCAATGGAAGGAAGATACGAATACCGATCCGCCATGCTTTGCAAACCCACTTGCACCACCCCAATCACCGGCACCAGCATTCCGAGAAACACAGTCCAACCCACGAACAAATAAGGTCTGGAGCGTATGTTCACCACAGCAAACACAGAGATCAAAACCAAAACAGTTGCCGCAGCGACCCAAAGCCCCTTTGCAGGAGACATATCAAAAGCGTAGAGAATTCCAAGGTTTTGAGGCCAAATCAACTTGGCCACGTAGCGGGAGTAGCTAATGGTCGCATTGGCCAGTCGCAAGCTCCAGCCGGGATGGAACATTTCCATGGCCCCTCCCGTTTTCTGAACCTTGAAGGTAACCAGACAATCCACCGCACTCAAAACCATGAGCGGAACCTTCTCGATGAACAAATGGTAAAAGTTTTTTTTAGCTGGAACAACCCCTGCTCCGCCCTCCCCAATGTTCAGCCGCCCCAATGGCCAATAATCCAGGAGCAACAACACAAACGGAAGCGTGACCACCATGGGCTTGCATAAGAGCGCCAGAATAAAAAGCCCCATCACGCTGCCATAGCGCCAGATCCCCGGGCGTTTCGAGTAAGCGATATAAGCCAGCACCGTGAGCATCCAGAAAAATGCGCTCAAGGTGTCTTTTCTCTCCGCCACCCAGGCAACCGATTCGACGTGCATGGGATGCCACCCAAAAAAAGCGGCGACAATCGCTGACGACCAGAAGCGTCCGGTTAATTGAAAAATCAAAACCAGCAACAAACCGGTGTTCAATGTATGAATCAATACATTGACTAAATGATGCCGCCCCGCATTCAAACCGAACAACTGACAATCCAACTGATGGGATATCCAGGTAATCGGATGATAATTTGCAGCGTCTCCAGTCGTAAAAGCCCAGGTCATCCCTTTTACACTCAACCCATCCCGAACATGATGATTTTGGTAGACGTAATCCGCGTCATCGTAGGTCAGGAAACCGTTGTGTCGGACCGAAAGATACATGGCAAATGTGAAGGCCATCAGCAACATGGCAATCCAAAAACGCCGTTTGCCGATTCCAGAATCGGTTGCCGCGGATGTGTCAGTTGCTGCCATTTCTATTTACAAACTGAAGGAATTATCGCGCGACCGCTATTGAAGTCGCCTTTTTAGGGTATGCCTTACCCGACCTATCCAGTTTGATCAACTCATTATTCATCAGGACCATTTCGAGGTCAGCGGCGAAATCAGCGCTGGCTATTGCCTCGAGAGATCTGGAAAACGCTTCAGGAAAATGCACCACCCCAAAAGTCCACCTGCGGCTCATTCATTTCTATTGCCGAGCAAATACGATGTTACCGACGATTGCCTCCCAGAATTAATCTTTTGGACTTGCAACCAAAAGTGGCTCCGGATAGTATTGTCCGACTTGGGCGCGGTTAGCTCAGTGGTAGAGCATTACCTTGACACGGTAGGGGTCACAGGTTCGAAACCTGTATCGCGCACCATTCTCGTCGTTGACAATAAAGGAGTTAGGCAGAGCTTCAAAAAAGTTGATGCGACCAATCGAAAAGCATTGGTTTTGATGCACATTAAAACACAACGATATTACTAAGGTACTAAACCAGCACCCCCCATTGAGAGCAAGCCGATTCATCATGCATCAGCTATCGCAAACCCATCAATTCAGCGAAGCTGAGGCCGGAATGGTAAATGAAAGCGGTGTGCATTTTTTCAAATCAACTGAACCGGTCGCGGTATGGCTGTGACGGGCTGAATTGGCAAAAAGCCGCTGATGCGGAACCTGCACTTTTTTGGCCCGCTGAAATCTTGAATTTATTCAAAGGTTCAAATATTTCATGAACAAGTCTCCGGGTTGAACACGAAACCGCAACCACTGCCTGTTCCTGCGAGATGAATGGATGGCCTAAGGTAAAGTGGAACGAAAATGATAAGTTCCCGAACCCACAACGCAGTTGAACGTATTGTTCCCAGGAGGCAGAGCCTTCAAGCACTCTGCTTTTTGAATAGGTTTTCCTGACTCCGTCACGAAGCTTCCGCTCAAAGCAGGCATGACTATGCTGGCCTGAGTGTTCGCCGGAATGGTGACATCCAAATCCAGGCTTTTACCATTCACCTTCCACTGCGTCACGATTTTGCCATGGATCGAATCATACCGGGTGGTTGCTGATTGGACGCTGTTCCCGATGACAGGCTGTATTCTTATGCACTGATAGCCGGGTGTGTCGGGTTGAATTCCACCAATCATGCCATACAAATATTCGCCAACCGCACCAAAGGAATAATGGTTCAGTGAATTCATCCCGCCCTTGGGATCCTTGCCATTCCAACCATCCCAGCGCTCCCAAATGGTGGTGGCTCCAACCGTAACTGGATACAACCAGGAGGGCGAGGTCCTGGCCAGTAGCAACCTATAAGCATCAGCGTCCCTGCCCGCTTTGTGCAATGCGGGAAGCAAGCGTGGCGTGCCAATAAAACCGGTTGCCGGATGCCAGTCAAATCTTTTGAGCTCCTCTTCAAAGCGATCCGCCATCCTGGACTCCACATCTTCCGGAACCAACCCCATGGTGAATGCCATGGCGTAAGCGGTCTGGCTGCAATCGCGTATCTTTCCTTCCCCATCCATGTACGCTTGAATGAAAGCCTTTGATCTTCGCTGTGCTTGCTCACGAAATATCCCCGCATCCGCATTTTCACCAATGGCATCCGCCATCTCGGACATCAGTCTAAAATCAAAAGCAGCGTAGGCGGTTCCAATGACTGCATTATTCGCGCCGCCACCCAAATTCAACCAGTCGCCATTTCCCACCTTGCCCACGAACAAACCATCGCGACTGTTCTTGTCCAGCCATTCCAGTTTGCGTTTCATCGCAAGGTAATGTTCACGGATGACGCGGGTATCGCCGTAGTTCCGGTAGATTTCATAGGGACAAATAATGCCTCCATCCGACCAGCCGATGTTGGGACCATCGCCGGGACCGAACGTGGGGGCGTGATCGGCAAAATGGCCATCCGGCATTTGGGCATCCTCGCAGACATCGACCAACCACCGGTTGAAGAACGCTGACACATCCATGTTATAAACTGCCGCGCGCATAAAAAACTGCGCATCGCCGGTATAACCACACCTCTCATTACGCTGCGGACAATCCGTGGGAACCCCCATGTAATTGGCTCGCTGCGACCAAAGAATATTCTGAGCAAGACGGTTCAGGAGGGGTTCTGAGCAAGTAAACTCGCCGACCTCGGGACAGGTGCTATGGAAAACCAGGCCTGTAACGCTGCCCAAGGAAGGTTTTTTCTTCAAGCCACGTACCTCAACGTATTGAAACCCGTGGTAGGTAAAACGAGGCTCAAACGGTTCCTCATTATTTCCCCGAAAAATGTAACGGTCCAATTGACATCGGTGCTCACTCACCACGCAGAGATTCCCTGTGAAAACAGTTCCATCGTGATTGAGCATTTCCCCGTGCTGAATTTCCACCATCTCCCCCGCGTTTCCCTGGAATCGAAACCGGCAACATCCCACCATGTTTTGGTCGAATGCAAAAACATAAATCCCGGGCTTAGGTTCGGTCACCGACACCGGCTTGAGCTCCTGTGTGACCCGGATGGGATTGCCCCTCTGCCACACCAGTTTGCCAACACTTAAATCACTTGAAGATTTTGAGACATTGACAGATATCCATTGATCATTGGTAAACCGGGCTTCATCCCATCCTTTCATTTCCAGGCGGGCATCATAGGTGACACCTTCGTAAATTCCCGCAAACTGAAAAGGACCATGGCTGGTGCCGGTCCAACTCTCATCCGACACCAGGACCTCCTTGCGGCCATCTTCGTATAACACCTCCAACTGGGTGAGGAAATAAGGCTCCGTGCCATAGATCGATTGAAGCTGGCTTTTCCATTTTTGCCAGCCACCGCAATACCAACCGTTACCTAGAATGGCCCCGATGGCATTCGGGCCCTCATGCAAAAGCCCTGTCACATCATAAGTCTGATATTGGACATGTTTGCGATAGTTCGTCCATTCGGGTGCAAGCAGTTGATCCCCCACCCTCTTTCCATTCAAGCGCAATTCATAAACCCCCAAAGCGGTGGCGTGGATGGTAGCCTGCCGCACCCTGCCGCTGAGTTTAAATTCCCTCCGCAGATATCTGGGTCGCGGCCAATCCGAAGGATCCGGTTGATCTAAACCGATCCATTTCGCCTGCCAATCCGAGGGTTTAAGCAAACCCATGGACCACATGGAAGGCTGACTCCAACCCGACGATTTACCGGATTTATCCCAGGAACATACCTTCCAAAAGCATTTCATTCCTGACGCCAGTGGCTTGCCAGCATACTCCAACTGCGTGGTTTGGTCAGAGGCCACCCTGCCTGAATCCCATAAGTCACATTTATCCTGCTTCAATAATTCCTGAGAACTCGCCACCAGAACGCGGTACGCCATTTGAACTTCTCCTCGACGGTTGGAAGCCAACTCCCAGCTTAACCGAGGATTCACGGCATCCACCCCCAATGGATTATGAAGATACTCGCAACGCAGATTCTCTGTGACAGCACCCGCTACAGGCAGGCATTGAACCAACAATACGCACACTGCCAGCAACAACGCGGCAAGACGATGTGCCCTGGCAGTGGAAAACCGGCAGCCGTCACGGTGCCAATTGACTTCTTGATTGTTCATTCAGTAATTGAGGAGCATTTGTTTTGTACCATCCCCGCCGAATCCTTTCACCTTAAATAACAATTGGATATATGGGGTGGTCACCAGCTTTTCATTGCTCCGGTTGTATTGACAAGGTTTCCATCGCAAGCAAGTATCTCAAAGTGCGCATTTTGAACTCCTATTGATTTAAAAAGCGCTCTTAACAAAATCATGAACCAACTACTTTTGATCGCCCATGTTGTATTCGGCGTGCTCTGCCTGCTCAGTGCGTTGTGGGTTTTCGTGGATGCGCTGAATGCATCCGAGCGGAATCTTGGCCGCATACGCTGGATGAGCCGGCTGGGCGCCTTTTTCATGTATATCGCATTCGTGATCGCAGGCTATTGGTATGTGGTTTTTTACAAGGCGGACAAGGCCATCATTTTAAAAGGCCCATGGCCATTCTCACATAGCTTCTTCATGGAAACCAAGGAGCATCTCGTGATCCTGCTTCTCATGCTGGCAACATATCTTCCGATCGCCACTGGCAACAACCTTTCGTCAGATAAAAACGCGAGGAAAATCGTGCTCGTTTCCTCCGCACTTGTGGCCCTGCTCACTTTGGCAATGGAGGGCGAAGGATCCATGATCGCCATGGGACTGAAGGTAGCCTTGCTGGCAAAATAATCCCAGAAA
>Ga0214192_1000942_pt1 | contig 16877 bp, 29 predicted proteins | sample TroBogEpilimnion_44_FD_153030 | JGI IMG/M metagenome (GOLD analysis project Ga0214192, IMG submission 153030) | Freshwater microbial communities from Trout Bog Lake, WI - 29JUL2008 epilimnion | ecosystem: Environmental > Aquatic > Freshwater > Lake > Epilimnion/Euphotic zone | place: Trout Bog... | reverse complement strand
CAAATGCTACAAAATGGTGGTGGCATAGTATTTAGTAATTCCTCTGCGACTACTAACTCAACTTTGAATGACTATGAGACAGGTAGTTGGACACCAACAGTTGCCCCGGGGTCTGGGTCTCTTACATCCTATACTTCTTCTGGAACTTATACAAAAATAGGAAACCTTGTAACCATAGTTGCCTACTTTATTATAAATAATGCTGGTACAGCAGGTGGTGGTGGGTCAATTAGCAATGTTCCGTTTGCAAGTACAAACGTAGCTGGACAATACCAACCTACCGCAGTAATGAGAGAAAGTGGTTCAACTGGAAATATTTATAGTTTATTTTTAAATAACAATAGCACTTTAATCAATTTTCAAAGTTTAACAGCAGGGTCTATTGTCTGGGCTAACTCTTATGCTTATTCTTTTACATTAACTTATAAAACAACATTCTAAGGAGTCACAATGACACTCGCATCAACAACAGTAATTGACAAGACAGAAGTGCTAGAAAACGGTACGCTACAAGTACGTCAAGCAGAAATCATCACCAAAGACGGTGTAGAGATTGCTCGTAACTTCACAAGATGGGTACGTCACCCTGGTGACACAGGCGCACACACAGACCCTAGCCCAGTACCCGCTATTGCAACAGCAGTCTGGACAACGGAAGTAGTGTCTGCTTACGAAGCAATGGTAGCAAGCCAAGCTAGAGGGGTTTAATATGTCCATCATTCTTGACGGAACTAATGGCATTACAAGCGTAAATGGCGCAGCTTCTTTAACCGCTGCTGGGCCTGCTTTTGGTGCTTATGCTAGTGGAACTGTATCTGTAAGTGCAAACACAAATACTAAAATTCCATTAAATACAAAAGAATTTGATACAAACACTAATTTTGATAATACAACCAATTACAGGTTTACCCCAACTATTGCTGGGTATTACCAAATAAATGGTGCGGTAACTTACGCTGCAACTGCAAGCGTATCTTATTCTTATGTGTTGATTGGTAAAAATGGTTCTGCATATAAATGGGGTAGTAACGTACCTAATAATTTATCTAACTATACAGAAACATTTGTTTCAACCGTTGTATATTTAAATGGTTCTACTGATTACATAGAACTTTATGGGTTTATCAATGGCGCAACTGTTAGTACAGTATCTGGCCAAGCATATACATACCTTAATGGTTCATTAATTAGGAGCGCATAATGTTGATTGACCAAATTAAAGCAATATACCCATCATTAACAGATGCTGATTTTATGCCTTACGGAACTATACATTTGCAAAACGATAGCGATGGCAAAGGTGACTACATAAAGTCATGGACAAACAGTAACCCACAACCAACGGAAGCCCAGTTACAGGCTACTGGTAAATGAATTACAAATGGCAAATACTGGAACTAAGCGCAGAGGGTGAATTAATCACCCATGCAAAGTACCATTTAAGCCTGACTGACGGTACAAACACAGTTGATACTGAGGGCAACTGGTATTTTGCCAATCCTGTTGCTAACATTCCTTTTAGTCAAGTTACAGAGGAATTAGTCTCAGAATGGATAGAAAATGAATCTATGAGGGATGGAAAAAACCTCATAAAATCAAGATTAGAGGAACAGATTGCCTTGCTTGAGAAATCAAAAGTAGTTGTTCCTCCTTGGAAACCACAAGTTTTCACACCTAATTTAGGATAAATATGAGTCAAGCTATAGACATCATTTCTAGGGCATTAAAGGATATTGGAGCTTTGGAGGCTGGGGAGACACCAACTCCAGAATCTGCCCAAGATGCTTTTGACATGCTCCAAGACATGCTAGACCAATGGTCTAATGAAAGCATGATGGTGTTTTATAAGAATGAGATTATTTTTCCTTTAATTTCTGGGCAAACCCAATACACCATAGGGCCTGGGGGTCAAATTGGAGCCATATTTACTGGTTCTATTTCTGGAAATATCCTCACCATTACCTCAATTCAATCTGGTGGAATTTCCATAGGAATGACACTTTCTGGGTCAGGCATTACTAATGGCACAAAAATACAGCAAATGCTCACAGGAGCTGGTGGGAATATAAATGAGGCAGGCACTTACCTCTTAAATGTTAGCTATTCAGCACCCATTTCTAGTGAAACCATCAATGCTTATTACTACAGACCTTTGGCTATAAATTCTTGTTTTGTCAGAATTAACACATATTCCAATGGTCAGCCCATCACAAATGGTGGATTAGATTATCCTGTTTCTGTTCTAAATATTGAACAATATGAGATGATTGGCTTGAAAACTTTAAATGGCCCTTGGCCTAAAGCTCTGTATTATGAGCCTACAGAAACATTAGGTAATCTATATGTTTGGCCTAATCCTAGCCAAGGTGAAATGCATATATTTGTGGATCAATTGTTCCAACAATTTACCTCAATTAATGACAATATTGCTTTGCCACAGGGTTACACAATGGCAATGAGATGGTGTTTGGCTGAAAGATTAATGCCTATGTATGGAAAGGCAAGTCAAACCCAGATTGGGATGATTATGAAATACGCGGCTCAGGCCAAAGCCACAGTAAAAAGAACAAACATGAAACCTCCAATGGTTTCTACATATGCTGATTCTTTGTTGGTTGGCAGACAAAAAGATGCGGGTTGGATATTGTCTGGCGGGTTTTTTAGATGAGGAGCATAAATGCCTGAATTTGGCTTTGTTGGCCCTAGTTATGGTGCTCCCTCTATCTACCAAGATGACCAAGAGTGCATTAACTGGAGGCCTGAGATTGACCCACTTAAACAGCCTGGCACTAGGGGTGTGGTTGCTCTGTACCCAACTCCTGGCCTCACCACTGTGGTTTCATTTCAGAATCAGGCTCCAGTTAGGGGATTAAGAGCTGTCTCAGGATCCAATCAATTAGTAGCTGTCTGTGGTCAATATGTTTATTCACTGACATCTAGTTTAGTTCCTACAATTATTGGTCAATTAACTACCTCAAGTGGTCAGGTAGGAATTACTGATAATGGAACCAATGTCTATATTGTGGATGGTCAAAATAGATATACATGGAGGATTTCTAGTCCCTCATCTGCTGTTTTTACTGCCACAATTTCAGGAACCACATTAAATGTGACTGCTGTGACCAATGGAACCATAGCTGTTGGACAAGCATTATTTGGCATTGGTGTAGCTAATGAAACAGTGATTACAGCCCTTGGATCTGGATCTGGAGGCATTGGGACATACACAATTAATTTGTCTCAGACTGTATCAACAGCAGAGAGGATGAACTCTGCCAATGTGGCGGCAACACTGACAGGATCCATTTCAGGCACAACTTTGACTGTGACAGCCATTACAGGGACACTGTACCCAGGCCAGACCATCCAAGGAACCAGTGTAGCAACCAAGACTGTAATCACAGCTCTAGGCTCACAGACTGTATTGAGTGGCTCTATAGTGACTGCAGGCACTGGCTATGCTGTCAATGATATTGTGACCATTGTGGGTGGTGTTTATGGGCAAAGCCCAGCCACATTCACAGTGACCTCAATCAGCACTGGAGGGGTGGTTACAGGACTTTCACTGACTAGCCCTGGAGCCTACACAGCCACACCTACAAACCCTGTTTCTGTGACAGATTCAGGTGCTGGTACTGGGTTGACCTTAAACTTAACCTTTGGCACAGGCTCTGGTGGAACTGGATCTTATATAGTTTCAGGCTCTCAAACTGTTAGCTCAGAAACCCTTTATGCTCTGAACTTTACTATTTTGCCCTCTAGTGATGGTGCATTTAGTAGTGCAGATGTAGTGGATACTGTGGACAATTATTTTGTCTATAACAGGCCAAATACCCAACAATGGGGTGCAAGTAATCCACTTTCACCTATTTCTTATTCACTGAGTTTTGCCTCAAAAGATGGCTCTCCTGATAATTTAGTGTCTTTAATTGTTGACCATAGGGAAGTCTATTTATTAGGGGAAGTATCTTCTGAGGTTTGGGTAGATACTGGAACTTATCCATTTCCATTTCAGAGAATCCCTGGCACAAGCACTCAGCATGGCATTGTGGCTCCATTTTCTGTGGCTAGATTAGGCAATTCTTTTGCTTATTTAAGCAGAAATATCAGAGGCCAGTCTCAAATTGTTCAGATGAATGGTTATATTCCACAAAGAATATCCACTCATGCTGTTGAAAATACCCTAGTCAATGAGTATGTTGAGGATGCAATTGCCTTTACTTATCAGTTAGAGGGACATGAAGTTTATGTCATTTCTTTCCCAACTTTGGATTTAACTTGGGCATTTGATATAACCACAGGAATGTGGCATAAATGGCTTTGGTGTGATAACAATAATAAATTCCACAGACATAGGGCTAATTGCTCTGCTGTGTTTCAGAATATGGTCTTGGTTGGGGATTGGCAAAATGGTCAGATTTACATGCTTGACCCATCCAATTACACAGATTCTGGTCAATTTATTAGGAGGGTCAGAAGAGCACCTCATTTGGTCAGTGACTTGCAAAGGCAATTTTTTGATGAGTTGCAGATCCAGTTTCAGCCTGGTGTGGGGACTGTAGGGCCAACTGTGGTCACAGGCAATGTAGTGGGTCAAAACCTAATAATTGCTCCAACTCAGACCTTTACTATTGGTGTAAATGACATTATCATCATTGGTGTTCCAAATCAATTATTGTCTAGCCAAGTCCAAAGTTATCCACAAGCTATGCTCAGATGGTCTAGTGATGGTGGATCTACATGGTCTAGAGAATATTGGGTAACTATTGGTCAAGAGGGAAGATATAGAAACAGGGCTATTTGGAGAAGGCTTGGAACTGCTAGGGATAGAGTTTTTGAGGTTTCCATGACTGACCCTGTATTTGCTGTAATTGTTTCCTCTAACCTGAAAGCAAGTGAGGGAGAATCATGACCACACAAATCAAGGCTTATCCACAGACAGAGTTATTGGATCAATCAACTCAAAGGCCAAGTAGAGCTTGGCTACAGTATTTTCAGAATTTGTTGAATTTCACATCATCACCTACAGCCACAAAGGGAGGAGCTATTTTGCCTAGTGCTCCAGTAGGGTTTATGAATGTAACAATAAATGGGCAAAACTTCAAAGTTCCTTACTATAACCAATGAATCATTCAGATATTTTTAAGACCTTAGAGGGTAGGATGGACTTTGATCCTAAGACAGTCCATAATTTTTCTGATGGTTTGTATGCAAAAGAAATGACCATCCCAAAGGATTTCTTTGTGGTTCAGCACATCCATAGCTTTAGTCATTTGAGTATTTTGGCTAAAGGCAAAGTTATTGTGAGAACTGATAATTCTGAAAATACTTATAGTGCTCCTAGCTGTATTGAAATAAAATCTGGTATACACCATTCAATCCAAGCATTGGAGGATTCTGTTTGGTTTTGTATTCATGCCACTGATGAAAAAGATGAGTCTAAGGTGGATGAAGTTTTGATTAAAAGGGGTTAATTATGCCAATTGGAGTAGGAACCGCATTACTTGCATCTGGTGGTTTAAGTGTATGGGGTGCTAACAAACAGGCTAATGCCGCACAACAAGCCGCGCAGTTGCAATACCAAGCCGCACTGCAAGCCATTGCAGAGCAAAAGGCTGAATTTAACACTATTCAACAAGAACAAGCTCCTCAAAGACAACTTGGTTATAACTCTATTAATCAACTTGGTTCACTTGGATCTGGTACTTATCAGATTTATGATGCTAATGGAAACCCAACAGGAACCTCCACAGGATCTGGTTATTTAACTCATCAATTTGGATCTGGTGATTTAAATGCTCAAATGGCTCCTAACTATGGTTTTGTGCTTGACCAAGGCCAAAGGGCTACACAAAATGCTAATAATGTGGGTGGAGGTTTGATAGGTGGAAATGCACTTACTGGGTTACAGAATTACACACAAGGGTTGGCTGGGACTCAATACCAAAATGCTTTTACTAATTACCAGAATCAAAGAAATAATATTTATGGGATATTGGCTGGACAGGCAGGCATTGGTCAAACAGCCCAAAGTGCTGTGAACACTGCGGGCCAAAATGCCACAAACAACATTAGCAGTCTTGGAGTTGGTGGAGCTAGTGCTTTGGGTCAAGGCCAAATTGCATCTGCCAATGCTTATGGTGGACTTACAAATACTTTGGGAAGTGGTGCTACTTTATGGGCATTGCTAAATCAAAAGCCTAATGTACAAGCTCCACAAGGCTATGATCCAAATGCAACAATTGGCCCTAATACTCAATCTGGTGGTGTGCCAGGTGCACAAGCATAAGGACTAACATGGCAGGCTTTAATTTTTCACCTATTGCAATTCAACAACAGCCTCAGACATCTCTGGGGGATATGCTTAATATTGCTAAAGGAGCACAGGCTTATCAACAGGCTCAACAATTAAATCCTTTGCAAATTGAACAAGCTCAAAGAGCTTTGCAAAAACAGCAAATGGATATTGAGCAAGCTAGGATGATGAATCCAATAGCTTTAAAAGAGGCTCAAGCTAGGGCAGAATCTGCTGTTACTGGAGCACAACAAGCTAAACAAAATTATTTAGTTTCTGGTGAAGATTACGCTAGGAGAATGATTAATGCTTTACCAAAACTTGATAAATTTAAAGATAAAGAAGGTAATGTAAATCAAGATGCATTGGCAGAATCTTTAGGAATTATTAGATCATCTACAGAAGCTATAGGACTGCCAAAACATCCATCTAATCTTTTAGGTCAAATGGAAGAGGCTATTGCTAACAAAGATTATGCAAAATATGAAAAGCTAAGATTAACCTCTGGTGGTAGTTCTGGATCAACATCTGAACAATTCAGTGCCAAATTCCCTGCAGTTCAGCTATCTAATCTTGGTGGTCAACAGCAAGCAGTTGCTACAGGAAATCCTGAGATGGCTGAGACAACTCCAGGCACTGCTGTTGGAAAACCAATTGCAACAACAATAGCACCACAAGTAGTAACAGACCCAATAACAAAACAACAAATTGTCATTGGAGGTCAAAGAGATGTATCTGGAAACCCAACTGGAAACATTACAAAAAGTGGCCCTCCTGTTGCTCAAACTGCTCCACAAACTACAACAGCACCTCCAACTGCAACAACTCCAAGAGCTACTACTGGAACAACACCTCCAATGGTAATGTCTCCAAGTAAATTTAATCCTCAATTGATTCCAATGTCTAATGAGTCTCCTGAAAACTTTAATGCTAGGATTGCGGCAAATCAAGCCTCATTGGAAAAAGCTAAAGATCAATTTAGTAATGCAAAAAGTGAATATGGTCATTTGCCAACAATTAGAACTGTTAATGACCACATCATGGAATTGCTTAATGATGCTGATGTAAGGCCTGGTGTGGTGTCTAATTACTTGGCAAAACAAACTGGCAAAGGCTCACTCAATGATAAAGAAATTAAATTAACAAAATATCTTGAGCAAAGAATTCAAAACTTATCTGCCAAATCAGATGCTGATGCAGAATTTAAGAGGGATGCTTATGGTTCATTTAATATTGGTAAAGAGCCATTAAAAGAAATTGTTAGACAAGATAATACTTGGCTTACTCAACAAGAATTACAAGCCAAGGGCATACAAAACAATGCAGGATCACAAGTCAATCCTAGACTTGGAGCTGTTCAAGGATTCAATAATGAATTTTCAAAGATGGCTACAAGTAAAGATTTCCCTGATTTAATGAGATATATTTCAATTGTTGGGGAAGATCCTAAGAAATTATTGATTAAATCTTATGAAGATGACCATGCAAAAAACTTTTTAGGTAATATGAGTTTACAAAGAAGGCAAGCATTGGAACAACAAAGGCAACAATTATTGAAACTTGTTGGAGGCCAGTAATATGGTCATGTCCACATCACAGCCTAAAGAATATGATATTAATCAGTTTCTTGGGTCTTTGCCTGAACCAAAAGCTAAAGTGCAAGAGCATGATATTAATGAATATCTGCAAAATGTAAAGCCTACAGTTCAGCCTCAAGAAGTTGATATTACAAAGCCTTATATTGCTATTAGGCCTATTAGAAGTAAGCAAGCAATTGCTGAACAAAAGCCAATTGATTATTCTAAGGTTGTTCCTGAAATAGCTAATTTGGCAAACATCCCTGCCAATTTGCCAGGAGCTGTAGCCAATGTTGGAGCCTACACTGGAGCTAGATTGGTTGGTCAATCACCAGAGCAAGCCTCCAAGACTGCTGAAAGTGTCAGTGAGCCTATTACCAATTTGCCAAGTAAGATATTAGGCACTGAGGGATATAAAAGCAGATTAACAGATCCTATTAACAATTACATTGCATCTCATATTAATGAAGGTGCAGAAGTTATTGCAAAAAATTTACACATTCCTGTTCAAGATGTACAACAAGGAATTAGTGCATTAGGCTTGGTTGCTCCATTAGGTGCTAAATATGTTGCTCCATTAGGTTCAACAATTAGAAATGTGGCATCAGATATTAGAGGTTTAAGATCTGATTTAACAAGTCAATTTGAGGCTAGAAAAGCTCCTACAGTTTCTTCAGTTGTTGGAGAGAAATCAAATTTGCAAAGTGGTGGAGCAGCGGCCACTGCACCAGAAACTTTAGTTCAAGCAGAATTGGAAAAAGCACATCCAACTCTAAAATCTCAATTAGCTAATAAACCCACAAATACTTATACACCAGAAGATTTAAAAGCCTTAGAAATTCATAATAAATTTTCACAAGTTGATCCAGACTTTATCCCAACTGAGGGAGAGGCTAGACAAGATATTGCAAAAATGTCTGATGAATATAACCACAAAGCCTTGCCAGGTAATGAGCTTTTGAGGGAAAAATTTGAACAAAGAAATCCATTATTAATTAAAGGCTTTAATAATGTTAAAGAACAATTTGCTCCAGACCATTCTGGAAAAAGTTTAGAGGATAAAGCAAATAATATTCTTGAAGATATTAAACTCAATAGAGTAGATAAAGATACTCAAGCAATTAAAGATGCTTATAAGAGTCTTGAAGATTTAGGTGGTGGTAAGTTTCCTATTGATTCAGAGGCATTTGCAAAAAATGCAATGAATAAATTAACAAAAGAAACTGATGACATTGACCATTTGCCAGAAGTTTGGCAAAAGAAACTCAATAGATATTTGCCACAAGAAAAATTAGATCCCAAGACTGGTGAAGTAATTGGAACAATTCCTCCTGAAAGGGATATGAATTTTAACCAATTTGAAAATCTTAGAACTCAATTGGCTACAGCAAGTAGGGCAAGCACAGATGGAAATGTGAGGAATGCTCTTGGTCACATTAGAGATGCATTAGAGGAATTACCACTTAAAGGTGAGAATGCAGAACAAAAAGCAGTTGCAGACCAAGCTAGAGCTTTATTTAGGACACAAAAACAATTAATCACACCTCCTACAAAAAACAAGCCAAATCCTAATTACAACAAGGCTTATGCAATTGCTTATGATGACCCAAGGACACCAGAGGAAATTGAAAAATTAATTCCTCATCCTGATGCTAAAAACTTTTTTAAGACATTAGTAACAAGTGATAAAGCATCACAATCTGATATTAATAGATTAATTAATTTAATTGGAGAAGGTTCCAAGTCTCATCATGAGTTGATTGCTGGGCTAGTGGATCACTTGAAAACCAATGCTGGAGTTGTCAACACTGAGTCTGGTGAAGTTGGTGCAATTTCACAAAAGAATTTGAACAAAGAACTTAATAATTTAGGTTCAAAACTAGATTTGGCTATAGGCTCAGAGGCGGCCAACAGGCTTAGAAACATTGGTGATGTAGCTAGACTATCTGAGCATGTTAAGAATGCAGAGGGTGGAAATGCAAATGTATCTCAAACAGCTATTACATCTGAAAGGGAAGCGGCTAAAAAGGCCATCAAAGATGTTGCCCTTGGAGTTGCAGAGGCTGGTGGAAATGTAGCAACTGGAGGCAAACTTGGACTTGTTACATCAATCACCAAACCAATTCTAAGAGCCAGAAATGAAAGACTTGCATTAGAGGAGGCTAAGAAAGCACAGCAAGAACAGTTAGCAAAAACAATTTCTAGAACTGCAGGCATTAACAATATTAAGGACATAGGAAAATGAGTGTCAATCTTTCACCAATAGGTAATGGATTTCAATTTTTTACTACCACTGGACTGCCATTAAATGGTGGATTTATCTACACCTATCAGGCAGGCTCCACAACTCCTCTGACCACTTATTCAGACAATGGTGCAGTTTTTCCTAATACCAATCCTATTGTTTTGGGAACAGATGGTAGGCCACAGAATGAGATTTGGTTGACTTATGGCTATAACTACAAGTTTGTATTGACTGATAGCAATAATGTGACTATTCAGACTTATGATAATTTGTATGGAATTATTGGAGTTCAATCTACAAGTGGTGGTGGTGGAGCTTATGTTCCATCAGGCTTGATTGCAATGTGGTCTGGAGCTATTGGAGCTATTCCTAGTGGATGGTTGCTTTGTGATGGTACTAATGGAACACCAGATCTAAGATCATCTTTTATAGTGGGTGCAGGCTCCACTTACTCCCCAGGTGCTACTGGAGGCTCTACAGATGCTATTGTGGTGTCACATACTCACACAGCTACATCTAGCTCTACCTCTACGGTGACTGACCCAGGCCACTTCCATGCTTACCAAAAGGCTACAGTAACAGCTCCTCAGTCTGGTAGTTCAACTGCGGTATTTACAGCTAATTCATCTGCTAATACAGATTCAGCAACAACTGGAATATCTGTAGCAACATCCACAACAACTACAAATCAAAGCACTGGTGTAAGTGGCACAAATGCTAACCTACCTCCTTACTATGCTTTAGCTTACATATTCAAATCATGAGTACAGAATCACCCATAGATCTTGTTAAGTATGGTGTTCTTTGGCAAAAAGTAGAGAACATGGAACAAAAGATTGACAAGCTAGAAACAGGCATGGAAGAGTTGCTCAAACTTGCTAACCAAGGTAGGGGTGGGTTTTGGGCAGGGATGGCAATAGTCTCTGCTCTGTCTAGCATTTCTGGTTATGTAGTACATTTTTTTCAGAATAAATAATGCCATTCATGCTTGCTATCTCTGCTGTATCTGCTATTAAGCAAGGTGTAGCAATGTATAAAGAGGCAAAGCAAGTAGGTCAAGAAGTCTTTGGCATTTATTCAGAATTAAGTGATTCACTTGGATCTTTTTTTGACCATCAAGAAAAAGCCATTGCAGAGGTTAAACAAAAAGAAAAGAATCCTCCTAAAGGCAAAAGCATAAAAGCTCAAGCTCTTGAAAATGTAATCAAGAGGAAACAACTTGAACAGGCAGAGGAAGATTTAAGGCATACCCTTATTTATGACTCACCTCCAGAATTAGGTGCTTTGTGGTCTGATTTTCAAAAAGAAAGAGAAAAATTAGAAAAAGACAAAGCCAAGTTTGACCAAGAGCAAAAAAAAAGGACAAACTTGAGGAGAGAGAAAGAAAAGCAAGAAAAGAAAAGTGGGATCTTAGAATTGCAATCTGTATTGCAGTCTTGGTGGTCATCATCACAATCTTTGGCTTGATGTACTACATAAACCTAGACTATCAAAAAAGTAAAGTTGAAGAGCCTTGGCATATTGAGTTTAAAAAGAAATTTAAAGACAATAGCCAAGAATTTGAATGTTACAAAATATTTAGGGAAACTGGATATTCACCCAAATATTGTTTGTAAAAGGAAAAAAAATGTTTAATCCTTGGGTTTTGTTAGGAATTATCTTATCAATAATTAGTGCATTTGGGTCAGGATATTACAAAGGGGAAAATGATGAATCAGCAAGAAATCAAATTGAAGTTGCAAGACTTAATGAGCAAGCTAGGTCAGATGAGCAAAAACTGGTTAGCCAAAATTCAGATTCTCTTAAACAACTCCAAAAAGTAAATCAAGATGCAGATCAAAAACAAACTCAACTTAGGTCTGATTTGGCTAGTGCTAATCTCAGGTTGTTCATCCACACCAAAAGTGGCTTATCAATGCCCTCAGATCCCTCCAATGCAGATAGAGAAAAGGGAAGCGAACTTGACCAATCAGCTAGTAACTTCCTTATCAGCCTCACCACAGAAGGTGACAAAGCCATAAATGAGCTAAATTCTTGTATAGATCAATATAATAATGCTTACAAAATCATGAAAGGAAACCAATGAAAAACTGGACATTAAAAGGAGTTGTTACTATTATTGCTTGCATAGCTTTAATGGAAGTAGTGACCTCTATGGTTTGGATGTTTGTTCAAGCTATCTTGGATCCAACTGTGGATGATAAGGTGGTGTTTGATATTGTTGGCCCAGCCTTTCAAACAGTGGTTGGTGGATTTATTGGCCTAATTACAGGCATTCATGTTGGAAAATCTGATGAATCTCAGTGAACACTTTACTCTTGAAGAGGCTACTTATTCTGAGACAGCCTCTAGACTTGGCATTAATAATCAGCCAAGTGAACAACAATTAGAAAATATGAAAAAGTCAGCCCAAGGCATGGAAGAGGTCAGAGCCTTGTTGGGTAAGTCTATACATATTAATTCATGGCTAAGATTGCCAGAAGTTAACCAAGCAGTTGGAGGATCTAAGATTTCTAGCCATATGGATGGTTGGGCAATAGACTTTACTTGCAAGGACTTTGGGACACCTTTAATGGTTGCAAAGGCTATAGAGGATGCAGGCATCAAATTTGACCAACTCATCCATGAATATGGTATTTGGACTCACATTAGTTTTGCTCCTGAGATGAGAATGCAGAAACTCACTATTTTTAACCCAGCCAAAAAATACAAATCTGGCTTACTTTCTAAGGATGAATATGAAAAACTTTAAAATTGAGGGCAAAGAATACAAATCTCCCAAAGCTCATTATGTGGTTTTGAGAGAACATGAAAAGAAAACTGAGCATGAGTTGCATAGACTAGAGGATAAGCTCAAAAAGCATGAGCACCTACCTATGGAAAAAGCTCATCCAGAAAAGAGTTAATTTAGTTTATTTTGGTAATCAATATAAGTCTGAGGTAATGGCACATCTTTAGGCCATAAATCAGTCTTGATTAGAGTAAAGACAGTTCTAAGGTGTGCATCCATCCAGAACTGCTCTTTTTCCTCTTTGCTTAAATAATGGCCTTGGTCTAAGGCATGGTGACAGTCCCAACAGAGAGCCGCGATCATGTTGTCATCAGACTTAATTGACCTACCTTTCCCATGCACAGAGCTATTAGAGTGAGCACCAACTACTGTTTCATCCTCACATCCACAAGCATGACAGTGTAAATATCTAATATTGTTTAAGAGTTTGGTGCTCCTAACATATTGCCTTTTAGGGTGTGCTTTCAAGCTCTATTCCTTTTTCATCACACCAAGCCTGTAACCAATCTACAAACTGACTAGCTTGGTCTTTGGTGAATTTACGACTCTGGAGGCCTAATTGCACAAGTCTATGCCCATCTAAGGATGGTGCTATTTTGGAAGCATGTAGGCCTGTTTCTGTGGCAAATTGGTCTATTAAAAACCTCTTCCAAGATTCTGCATCCCACTTAGCTCCAAAATGTTGTGCTTGCTTAGTAATGTCAGCAATGATGGCATGAAACTTAGCATTTTGGTCATGGCTCCTATTTTCCTCCTCAACTGTCATGACTAGGGTTTTACCTGATTCCAAAGCAGTTTTCATTTTAGGCCATAGGTTTTTAATAAGAGCTGTGCCTTGCTCTACATTTACAAGTTTATATTGCATATTAGTCAACCATGATGTTTAGCATTCTGAGAGCTGACTCAATGCTATCTACAAGGCAAAATGGCCCTCCTTTCCAGTTTTCAGCAAAATGCTTTTGATTTTCATTAAACCCTTTTTTGCCATAACCAGTTTCTTTATTTTTAACCTCCATAAGCAAGGTTTGACCATGATAGCCAACCAATAAATCACAAGGTTCTTTGAGGTTATAAACAGTTGCTCCAACAGCTCTAAGAGCATCCACAATACCTTTTTGGTTGTTATCCACTCTACTTGCTAATCTCATTCTTGTCCCCTTGCGCGAATAGCCTCTGCCAAAGTGCCACCTGCGTACTCAACGCTATCTTCACAAACCTTTGCACACTCCTCACGTTCACGTTTTGCTATCAAATTTGCAAAATGATGTAATAACACAATAAATGTATCATCATCATCTCTAACACTTATGGGAAATATATTCCAAGCAATGTTAATTATTTCTTCCTTAGTCATTTTCTAATTCCTTAATTTTTTCAGCAACATCTTTACCTAAATTTTTCAATAATGGATCCATCATTTTTTGCTTAACCATATCTCTGGTGTAGTCCCTAAAGCCTGGAGCTAATGCCAACTCAGCATAGAATTTAACTATGCTTTGGTATTCAGCATCCCAATCAAAGATTGAAGATCCATTTTCTGAGGGCATTTTGGTTTGTCCTTTCTCTTTTATATTCATCTTTTTTTTTAGGATATTTAGCCCTATCAAGTTGTTTGACAGGAACATCCCAAGGTTTAACTGGTTGCCAAATAGTTTTAATCATACAAGTACCATCCCATAATTATTAACTCCTGGTTTTACGACCAATCCCTCTTTTCTGATAAGTTGGTTAATTTTGAATTTTCTATAATTTACTTCATGATGCCATCTGTTAAATTTCCAAACCACTTTTGATACATCAGGATGCATATCCACAAGCATTTGAGACTTTGGTAAAGTTCCCTCTTTAGAATAAAAAGCATCTGTATTGCCTCCTTTTAAAGTTTGAGTAGTAGCTTTTTGTTGAAGAAATGCATTAAATTGAATAGTACAAAAACCATCTTTTAGCACTCTTAAACTCAAATCAGTATCTTCATTGTATCTACCTCTCCATCTATAGGGTATGTCATTTTGAATAAGCAAACAAGAATAAATCCTAGTATTCATAACAAAAGGAGGATGCAAGGCTTTAGCTAAAACAAAAAAATCATAGTTAAATCCTGAAATATAAACATTAGTATATCTATCCACAAAATCTTCTGCACATCTAAAAATAGCAGTGGTGTAGGATCTAACCATTCTGTTTCTATTTAGCCTGCAAAAGTTTTCAATATTGTCATCCATAACCCAATGTCTTTTGGCTCCCAATCCTATTGAATGTTCCCAAGCAAAATTTCTAGCTCCTCCTGGGCCTTTACTTTTGGTATTTCCAAGATCATCAAAAGTGTCATATTCATCTAAATATTTTTGAGGAAGTATTAAGATTTTTTGAGGATCTATGACTTTTGCATAAATATCAAACTCTTGTTCTTCAACAACAATAAAGTAATCAGCATTCATTCTTTCTAATGCTTTGCTGGTTAGTCTACTGTCTGCTCTACCTTTAGAGACAATATAAATTGGATATTTATTTTTCATCAATATATCTCAAATGAGCTACAGCTCTTGGTTCTGCATAAGGAAACCAAATGGTCTTAGCCTTTGGAGTTATTTTTTGTCCTACCAACTCTGCAAACTTTTGGACATCTTCCTCATTTCTGAATCTGACATTTAAAACTCTGTAGGGAGTTAAATCTTCTTGGACAAATTCAGGCATGTCTTGCCATTCAGCTTGAGCAGTGATAATTTCACCAAATAAATCATATTTCATAATTTAAACCTTTAGCTTTAATGCCTCTTTAGCAAATTCAAGGCTGATTTTTCTAACTTTATACCCCATTTCTTGTTTGGCAAGAATAATCCTAGCCCAATCTCTACCATCACCCATAGGCTCTTCAAGTTTCACCCAAACTTGTTCTGGAGGAGGTTCTTTCTTTTTCCATTGGTGCAAACTACATTTGGGTTTTTCAATTTGAACAGTCCATGGGTTGGTACAACCAAACTCACTACAAAGCAATCTTGCACCATCATCTTGAGGTTCTTGTTTTGATTCTGATTTTTTAAAGCTCATTTGTCATACTTCCCATCAATTATTTTTTGAAAATTACTAGCATTGACCATCCAAACAAGGTCTGGCCTCCAAGTCCTGTTATTGCTTTCAAAGCCTGAAGATAGTTTTGTGTCCTTGGCTATGTATTGGAAAAACTCATCCCACCAGACTAAACCCTCCTCCAAAGTGGTGTATCCATCTGAAAAGTCAGACTTTTGGGATGCTTGAGTCCATCTGTTTTTCAGATTGGTTTGCCTTGCTCCCTCCCAAACTCTAGGCTGAGTAAGGTGAGGTAAATGCTTTTGATAAAGTTTCAAAATCTCTTGATGAGGGCAAGTTAGGAGCTTTGCTCCTGACTGTATAGTATTAATAATTGGTTTATGGTTATTGGTTAATGGTTCATGGTTATTGGTTAGTTGCACATCTGTTGAACACCTGTTCAACACCTGTTCAACGTCCGTTGAAGTTCTGTTCAAAGATCTTTTAAGGGCAGATGCTTTTCCTGCTTTAGAAGCAATATCAATTAATGATTTATAGTTACTTATCTCTTTGTCACACCTAGAATGATGCCAAAATTTAGAATTCTCAGATAAAGTAAAAAACATTTCCAAAATGCCTTTAACTGCATCTTCTGAATCTCTGGAACTGGTTTTCATGGTCAACTCAAACATATTGTTTGGAAGAGGTGACTCAGTGTCATAGTAAAGCCAGATAAGTTTTAAATAAATGCCAACTTCCTCATTGGTCAAAAATGAGGTGTCTTTGATGAAATCACCAATGTGATGTTGATAATAGTGCATTAAATGCTCCGCGTATCTCCCAAAAAAGAAACTATGGCAGGAGGGGAGTTCTCTTTTCGAAAGGGGGATCAATCCCTTTCTAGCCCAGTTTCAAAATATTCTAACCTAAAATCTTGGTGTCTCATCAAACCATTCAGGTCTC
>Ga0214192_1000939_pt1 | contig 16901 bp, 12 predicted proteins | sample TroBogEpilimnion_44_FD_153030 | JGI IMG/M metagenome (GOLD analysis project Ga0214192, IMG submission 153030) | Freshwater microbial communities from Trout Bog Lake, WI - 29JUL2008 epilimnion | ecosystem: Environmental > Aquatic > Freshwater > Lake > Epilimnion/Euphotic zone | place: Trout Bog... | reverse complement strand
TAGTAATAACATTAAGTAATCATTGTTATAATAGAGTATAATTAAGTATAATAAGGCTTCTTATATACTTTTTTACTTATTTCTCATAGATTGAATAAAAATTGAATATTTATACATGTTGAAGCCGGACACATGTTAATATAATTATATAAATAAGGCGAATATAGTTAAGGCAAACACATACACTTATGACCACTGAAATTGAAAGAAGGTACTTTTCTTTCGACAGGAATGAATTAGATGCTAAAATTGTTGATTTAAATGGGCGTAAAATAGGTACGTATCATTTTAGGTCACTTGTTTTTGTCTCTAAGCCAATTATTACTCTAATAAGACTACGAGATGAAGGTCATCGAATTAGATTCACTGTCAAAGAAAAAAATATTGGAGACAAGTATGAAACGGAAAGTGAAGTTTCTGTAAATGATTTTGATGAAATGAGTTCTATTTTGCAAAAAATGGGACACGTCAAAAAACATTATACTGAGAAAATCAGAGAAATTTATAACATCGAAAATTCTGAACTAGTCTTCGACCACTACCCAGGTTTGCCAAGCTACATCGAAATTGAATCTCCGACCGAGGAAGAAATGAACTATATCGCTCATAAATTGAGTTTAGACCCATGCGAAAAACAATATGAACCGTCTGATTTATATTTAAAAACGTATGGTATTAAAAAGGATCGACCCATGTCCGATTTATCGTTTGACTCAGTATTTGACGTGATGAACGAGTTTATTACAATCAATCGGGAAATGATGATTGATGTTGTAAAAGAACAAACTGAACTGTTGAAAAAAAAGTGCAATTAGTAATACAGAATCAAATAAAGAATAAAAGAATGCGATAGAACAGATTCGAATATGTAAATTAATTGAGTTTTTATTTATTATTTTTTATATTTTTTGTATTTTTTATATTTTTTAATTTTGTATATTTTGATTTGTATTTTATATATTTATTAAAAAAATTCTCTTCTTTTTTATCTCGATAAACTAATGAGTATATGTCCGCATATTTACTATTTCTGTCTGTATAACTGTAAAGAGATGTATCTTTCAATACATATTTAGTAATAGCAAATAATTGTTCACTATATTTATTCATTTGAGAATTATTCATTACTTTTCTTATAAATAATGCTCCATAATGTAACGCATTATTTAAAGAATATGATGTAATTGGATGACCATATTTTGTATTTTTAATATTATCCGTTTCGTCAGTTAATATAAAATATTTTTCATTATAAAGAGAAATTTTCGATATATTTTTTTGGATTATGTTATAATAAATTTCTTTTGCTTTTTCATAATCAATTTTAAATCTTTGTGGAGCAACGTCCAAATTAAAAAAAACTATTAAGTTATACGTGTTTATTAATTCTTTTAACGAATATAATAAATATTCCATCGGATGCCATCCCGGACCATACACATAATTTGAATTTTCACACATTTTTAATTTATCTTTTTGAACTAGTAAATTATCAATAAATTTTTTAGTACTAATACTTTCATCGTTTATAATGTCTATCGGTTTTTTTACTACAGAACCGCTCATAAAAAAAGATTTATTTTCAATGTGAAATAAATTTGTTGATAACTCTCTCGTCATATTTGCCGGATTTACATTTACTATTGACCAGTCTGTATATGTCGAACATATTGTATATTTATCATTAAAGATGCTATGGTCATATGTTTTCTCCAAATCTTTTATATTTATAATTAGATTACCATCACTGTAACCACCAGTTAATTCTTCGTATACATTTAACTCATTGACATAATCGCTACTTTCTAATAATTTTTTTTGTTCTTCCGTTATTTTAATAATTTTATTATTTTTTACGAGCATGTATTTTTTATTTTCATCATTTTCTGGTATTGTAGCATCAAAATTCTTATTTTCTGTTAAATAAATTCTGTATTTTAAATTTTTTGCGTTAAATTTTGGAATACTTCCATACCAAGTTCCAAATTCAGGTGTAGTACATTTTTTATCTCTGGGTTCAACGTAGTTTATATAAATTGATTTATTCTCTAATAAATACTTATCTTCGTCATCAACCGGATGAATAATTTCTTTTTTATTATTAGCGGATAGTGTCGTAATTTGATTATATTTTACATTCTCAATAAAATCTTCGTTTGATTCAAAATGATATTTAAACACCGCTCCAAAATACGATTCATCTCCAATGACACAATATCCATCTTTAAATATATTTTCTAATTCTTCTACCGTCAATTTTAAGTTTGCATCCGTGCCAACATGTGATTCAATAAATTTCTGATATTTGGTATTTGGTGACACTGATTTTATTATCGTAATGTTTTGTCTTACAACTTTTGGACATAAAATATCTTTATCTTTTACGTAAGTAGGCAAATTTTCAAAATCAAAATAAAATGATAAATGTTTTTTATCTATAGCCATCCATTGACTCATAAATGTCACATCATTTATTGTAAATATCCCTCCTTGATAATCATACATTTTTTTAAATATATTTCTGTTGTATCCACCTCTATCTGAACCAAAATATAACCAAGAACGGTCATCTGATATTAGTTCTTCTTTCATTACTTTGTAGTTATACAGTGGATTATTTGATACATCCACCAAAATCATTTTCCTAAATATATTACCATGTGTCATCAACGAATACTGCATCATTAATAATGTAGCTTCCACCAACGAAATTGTTCCCCATTTTGTCAATACATGATGTTCTTTATCTACTATTAATAATTTATTACTTTCTTTCATTTCTTTTAATAATTCACTTGAATCAATAAAATTAGTTAATTCTTTATAAGAATTATGACTTTCATCAATGATCATTGGATGAATAACGATGTATAAAGAAGAATCTTTTGTTTCAAAATATTTATTCCAATGTTCATCATTGATAGGAAATACACCTAAAAACATCAGCAAAATATTATCATCAGGCTTTTTTTCGCTTGACATTGTGCGATATATAATTAAATTATATTATTTTAATTATATTTAAATTATTAAAAAATACAATGCAATACACTGTAAAAGACATCTATTACACATTTAATTTTATAAAGTTCCTATCATTGCTGTACTATCTAATCTTTTTAAATCCGTTTCGCTTATTTTAGCAAGTATATTACTTTCATTACACACTCGCACAATATTACTTACGCTATTTGTAGCTCTCATATATAATACATATTTATTTTCATCACTTTTTTCAGGAACTGAAAATCTCGGACTTGATAAAGGAAATAATCCCGCACATTCATTTGCACCAATGTGTTTTGTTATTTGCGGCTCGTAAGTATCAAATTTAAATTCTTTATTACAATTGCTCCTTATAAATAAAATGAATTGAAACAAACCTTTATTTTTGGAAATTACATAGTTATATAAAAAATCAAGCTCTGTCGTTTTTAATATAATTTTATATATTGTTTCGGAAAATTTTTTCAAATCTGCGTTTTCAAATAACAAACCCGTAAAAAATGGATTTTTTGGAGAGGGATATATAATATATATTCCGTCTTGAATTTTATGTAATAGTTTATTGTTGTCATTAGCGTCACTATTTATATAAGAAAATATTGGAAAATTGTGTTGTGATGTATATTGATTGTGAATATGTATTTGACTATAACCACACATTGCACTAAAAAACATTGTCCCAGACTCATTATCTAATAACACATTCGCAATTTTTACTATGGTTTCATAATATTTTTTATTTTTTACCAGTAATTCTTGCGTGTTGTGCAAATATGTCGTAATGAGAAAATGTTTTTCAAAATAAGGAAACGTGTTTGGTACAACTATTATTCCTGGATTCGTAACATCATCGTATTTTCCGGTTTCTAAAATGTGTAATATTTTATATTTTTGCATTGGCAGACAAGCTAAATTGTCATGATATTGAATCATCGAACATAAACTACAATTTATTGGTTTGTCTAGTGGCTCATCGTAATGGCAAGAACCATTTTTTGAACACTGAATATGTCCATCACATATTTTTAAATCTCTGCCAAGTCTGCACGTTTGGTCAAAAAATATCAAGTGTGTTATATCACCAGACAAATTAAATATATAATCTTTTTTTCCATCTTCGCGATCAACACATTTTTTAAACTCTTCATTAGTTGGAATTTTTCCGAATTGTTCAAGAGAAACTACTGCATTTTCAAAGTTAAATCTATTCAAATTGCTGTAAAAACTTACTCCGTCATTGTCTACTTTTTTTAAATTATTATATATTTGATTAATGCCCTCTTTCAAGTCTTTCAATTCAATTGACACAGGTAACGAACCACCCACCATATTTTGTTTTAAATTTATATATTTATTTTTGTATTTTAAATATTTTTTATAATATTCCATATGTACCATATAAATATTACACACATTATAATATTTCATAATTAATTTTATTTATTAGTTCGTTTATGTATAGTAATTTTGTATCAGTGTATTTTAAAATTTTCTTTTCTTCCACAAAAAAATCATTAATTAATTCATGAACCAAAATAAATTCAAAAGATTTTTTTGCAATTGGTTTTTTGAATAAAACTAATAACGCTATACTTTGCCTTAATATTGTTTCCCAATCCTTCAATAAATTTTTATCAAAGGTCAAATTTTCCTTAATTTTGTTTAAACAATTACCCACTATTAAATTCATTTTTATATCCAATATTTTTTTTTTATTTTCACTTAACGAATAATCAAAAACAAAATTATTGTCTTGATATTCTTTTAGCTCAAATTCATTAGTATTTTCAAATAGCAAATAATATATAAAATTCGATATGAGATGACACGGATGTGAATTAACTACATTTGACGTTTCAATTTTAAACACACAATTATTTGAGTCCTCCACACAAATTATATTGTCGTATTCAAACAAATAACCAAATACTTTTACATTATTGTTTAACAAGTTTAAATAATCGCTAAACATGTTTTTCGTTATTTTATTATATTTTACACAATTGATTGTAACATCACTATCAAACACTTCATCATACTTATAACTATCCCATTTATTAATTGCTTCATTGAAAGATTTAATTATTTCAAATGAAATAGAATTTTGGTTTATTGATTTTAAAAATCCATTTAAAATATCCTCGCTCAATCTTAACTCTATTTTTATGATTTTATTGTAGTTTCCCTCCGTAAAAAGATTGCTCATTGGAAATCCACGAATATATTTTAATGTATAATTTTTGTTAAAAGATATTATATCATTATGTTCATAAAAGTTTTTTATTCTCAAATAATTTAAATTCTCTTTTTCCCTGTCACTACTATTATTCACAATTAATTTGAATTTATCTTTGTCATACGAATTAATTACCTTATTTCCTTTTCTAACTCTATAATCAATTTTAAATATTTCATTATTAAATATTTTATTATCAATCACTAAATCAAATAATCTTAGATCATACACTACATAGCTTTTTTTTAAAACACAATATGCTTGCTTAAATTTTGAATATATTTCTTTGAAATTAGGCATATTTACCATTTCTAAACTACACATACTCTTTTGCTCAGCAATAAACTTTATGAGTTTCTTTTTTAAAAGTTCGATAAATTTAAAAAAAAATCCACCGAGAGAATATTCTAAACGAGAATTTAATAATAATTCCGTAATTTCTCCCACAACAATTATTTCGTTAAAAAAATAAAAATTTTTATCCAATGTCACCACAGTGTTTTTATTGAGCGTCTTATTTAATTTTAATATTTCTACTAATTCATCATTCATTAAATTTTTGTTTGCATACACTCGAATATCCTCATTTTTTGTCATATAACGCATATACGCTGATTTTTCAAAATCGTACGTATCATACGAAAATAAATACATATTAACATGAAAATTATAAAAAGTTCCGCGAAGTTTTAATACTTCGATTTTATTAAATATAAAATAAGTTAATTCTTTGTCGAAATATTCACTAAGAGGTACTAAATTAAAAGATGAATGTAACGATTTTTTATTTGCATTTATGTATTTTATAAATGATTCGTTGTCATTAAATATAAAAATTGTATCGATTACCCTACTTTTAGCGTCTAGTACTAAAAAATCTCCAATCAACTGCAAATCATAAAATTTAGAAGATAGTTCGTATTTTATATAATCAAATTCACTCAACGGTTTTTTATTATGTTCCCTCTCTTTTTCATAATCATAAAATTCAATGGCACTATAAATTTTCTTATTTTCTACTTCAACATATTCACCGGTCGTTTGGTCTATTTTTAAATCTATATTTTTTCCTTTATCATCTACTCCAACTAAAAATTTTATTTTTAAGTGTTCCAAATTAATTTTATTTAACAAAAAATGATGTAGTATATTATAAATTGTCGGATTGGTAGATGTTAATGTATAACTTGAGTTATAATGTCCAGAACTATTATATATTTCTGTCACATTATAATCTTTATTAAGTGTCAGCCATCCGGCACTAGAAACTTTTGAACCGCGAGACATTGATGTATGATTTGTCTGCAATTCTATGTCTCCTTCCTTAAATTTCTCTCCTTTATCGGTTAAATATAAATCTCCGTTGGGTGTTAATATATATATAAAATTTGTTAAATCCTTGGAATTATTTTGTACTCGGGGCAATAAGTACTCAGACATAATTTTATTATTTTGTATTGTACAATGTCTTGATATCAACTCATCTTTATTAAAATATTTAACTCTTACAATATGTTTTTGTTTATAAATTTTTGTAAAATCGGAAAAATATTTATTTTCAAAAAATATTGATTCGTATGCAGTGTATATATTTTTTTTTTGGTTAAAATCGTTATTGATAGATGATGGTCTATGTTTTATATCATACGATTCCAATTTATATATTTCTTCTAAATTTATCAAGCTATATTTGGGTTTTTTGTAGTCATCTAATATTTTTTTGCATTTTTTTGAGTTAATACACCCAAAAGCAGTTTTAAACGTTCCACTGTTACTTATTTTACAAATATTGTCCTCGCCACTTATTTCATACATTTTTTTGCATTCATATTTTGCATTCAAATATTTTTTTTTATATTTAATGTATTTTTCGTAATAATCCATATATATTTATATAATATTTTATAAAACGTTATATAAAAACCAAACATTATACCACCTTCTTCAATATCATAAACAACACAGTTAATATCAATCCGTAAATTATTACTCCCTTTACATGCACTCTTCCCGTATCGTCCGGATTTAAACTTGTAAAATATTGAGCAAATAAATCTTTTACCATCTCTTGCGATAATAAAAAGTATACGCCGAATAAAATTATAAATTCTTTTAAATTAAACAAATCGTCAAATATATATGAACTTACGCTTTGTGAAGAAGGAACACCATTTTCCGACATCATATGTTCAAAACCCTTTTTAATTTCATCTTTGTATTCATGTATTTTTTTGGATTTTTTACTCTTTGAACTGTTATTGGAATGTTCATTTGAATCATCATAATTTCCCCCACTTTCATATCCTGACTCTATATTATCCATATTTTTATTTGATTTTTTTGAATAATTTGAATTATACGTACCATTATCATCATGTAATGATATATTATTTTCTCTCAAATTATTAATTAATTCTTTTGTTATGGATTTGACTAGATGTTTATCTTGACCTCCATTATGAGGACTACTTTGTGGAATATTTAAGTTCAAGTTCGGCGTATTCATGATAGGCAAATTATTAAATGTTTGAGCATTATTCATTGGCGGCATATTATTCATTTGTCCGGAATTATTAAAAGAACTCATCGGATTAAAAGAACTCATCGGATTGAAAGAACCCATAGTATTTAGCGGAGTAGAGTTATTAATAGCTGGCAAAGTGGAATCTCGACCCAAATCCATAATATTGGTCCCATTTAAAGTTTCAAGGTCAATTGAACTTGCCATATTAACAAATTTTTCATTTGACATATTATTCATAAAGTGATTATCCGTATTTTGATTTATATTAGTATTGTAGTGTTGATTAGTAAATTCGTTATAATTACTCATATATAATATAAACTATATATTAGTTATACACAATATTTTTTTAACAGAAAAAACGGATTTTTTAATTTGTCGTCTTCCAATTCCTTATTTATTTTATCAATTACATTTTTTTCTTCTGGAGTTCCTTCAGAAAATTTTATTAATTTTATCAAATTTTGCACTATGTCCAAGGTTATTCCCCAAAATCTATTATTTGTTATCGGACATAAGGTCGCCACATATAATCTACCTTTTATTTCTTTTCCGTACAATTCCGATGCTAATTTATTTAATTCTGTTCCTTCTTCGTTATAACCAACCAGAGTTAAGCCAAACATTTGAATTGGAGGTAGTTGTTTAAAATTTCCACCTATCATTATATTTGGATTATCACCTGAAAATTCTAATTCTAATGTCGTTCCATCACTATTCAACATCACACCACCGTGATAAAAATTATTCGTTACCAAATTTATAATATCATCTTCCGTAACTAATCCGTTCGTCAATTTTCCGTCTACATATGACGATTTTACTATTGCAATATTTCCATAAATTGGAGCTAACTCTATATTACTTATTGACGCTAACTGATTTAAATCAGAGTCAGATTTTGTAATTCCCAATTGTTCCATAAACACAACCTCATACATGGATTCACTATTAGCAAACATTAATAATGTGTTTCCTTGCAAGCTTTCGTCTTCCGAATTACCTGTAATCTCTACCATTAAATCTTCCAATGATTCATTACTTGTTGAAAAAGTATTACTTATTGATATTTTATTATTCAAATATGATTTTACTAATGTTTTTATTTTGTATTTTATCGATTCCTTGTGATTTGGATTATCCATTATCAATTCACTTTCTTCCAAAATTTCATACAAATCTTCATACAGCTTATTTTTTTTAACTAAACAATAATTGTGAGACTCCATTAATATATGTTTATTATATATTTTTTGATTTTATATAATTTTTATCTTTTTATTTTACTTGACGTTTTACTAAACTATGTCTTAATCCAGTCTTTTGTGACGTTGGCTTAAAATAAATGGGCTAAGAAAAAGTGTATATGCTTACTATAATAAGAAACTATAAAGCATGTGCACTACTTTTGCGTTATAATAAGAGCACATATGTTGAATTCAATTTATTTATATTTAAACGTAATAAAAAATTGATAAATTATTACAAATATTATTAAGTATATCATCATACACTATTATATATTATACGTAATGCCATCACATATTTGTCCAAAGTGTAATAAAGATTTTAATAGAAAAAGTAATTATGATTATCATATTAATAAAAAAAGTCCGTGTAAAACGTTAAATATAATAGAAGATGAACAAATATTAGATAGTGAAATATTAAATACTGAGGTGGTTAATACTTTACCGTCAAACACTGTACCACTGGATACTCAAATAAATGTACAAGAGAATAATAATATGGAAGTTATTGATAATTTAGGTAAAAATGAAAATGAAAATGAAAATGAAAATGAAAATGAAAATGACATTGCAGATTATAATAAAGATGGAAATAATAATGTTTGTCCTTATTGTGATCTTACGTTCACTAGAAAAAACAACCTAAATAGACACATAAAAGTTCGTTGCAAATATAAAAAACAGTACAATAATGAACTTACAATACTAAAAAGTGAAAATGTTAAATTAAAAATCGAAAATGATGAGTTACAAATCGAAAATGATAAGTTAAAAAATGAAATAAACGAATTAAAAATTAAAAATACTGAACAACACTCCATTCGTAAAAAAAATATTGTCGTAGTTGACGATATAAAAAAAATTAATAATGATTTTTTAATTAACGTCACGACAAAAAATAAAAGGGAAAATATTCCCCAAGCACTTAGATTTGCAGTTTGGGAAAAATATTTAGGAAATGTCATGGAAGCTAAATGCCTTTGTTGCAATAACGTTAAAATATTTATTACAAACTTTGATTGTGGACACATAATAAGTAACAAAGATGGAGGTAAAATAAATATTAATAACTTGAGACCAATATGTAGATTATGTAATTCATCAATGGGTACGATGAATATGAATGATTTTATGAAAAAGTATGGTTTTTATAATAGTGCTTAATAATCTATTTTTTTAATATATTTAAGCTAAATAATAATATTTATTAGTTCAGTTAAAAATAAAAATTCAATTTACATTATTTTATAAAGATTATATTGATTTTTGAATTTTGAATTTTTGGACTTTTATTTTTCTAAAACAACACACACACAGCTTAATTTTTTTAAGCTATTTAAGCTGCTTTAAGCTGTTTAAGCTTTTTTTAAGCTTTTTTTTAAGCTTTTTTAAGCTAATAAATTATTTAATTTATTATAAAATAAAATAAAATAAATTAAAAATTAAATTGTAATGTAATATTATATAACGTCATAAATAATGGTTAATTATGTATGCAACATATGTAATAAAGTTTTTGACAAAAAATGTAATTTTATTAACCATACTCAAAAGAAAAAAAGACCATGTTCTACTTTAAATGAAGATATTAAAACAGATAAATATAATTTGAATACTATTTTAGCTCCAATAAGCACCCAATTAGCTCAATTAGCTCAAATAAATGCTCAATTAACTCCAATAAACACCCAATTAGCTCAATTAGCTCCAATAAGCACCCAATTAGCTCCGATTAATACAAACATTATAAATAATATGCATATTTTAGAACATAAACCTCTAGATAAAAATATTGAAAATATAAATATGGACGATATTGATATTTTATTAAATAAAAATAATAAATTAAACGATAATGCTTGTTTATATTGCGACACTGTGTTTACAAGAAAAACAAATTTAAATAGACACATGAAAGAACGCTGTAAATCTAAAAAATATTGTGATGAATTAGAACTATTAAAGGAAAAATTTGATTTAATAATGAAAGAAAATGAATTATTAAAAAAGAGTAGTGGCGGACAAATTGTTAATAATACAACAAATAATAACAATAACACCACAAATAATAACAATAATACGCTTAACAACAATACAAATAATCAGATAAACAATGGAACTGTAAACAATAATTTGAATGTAGTTCAGTTAGTTCAATTTGGCAACGAAAATATGGATGATATTGACATAAAAGAAGCATTTAACACATATTTAAGTTCAACAGGCGGAAATATAGTTTCAAATGTATTAAGAATGACAAATTTCAATAAAAAATATCCGGAAAATCACAATATATGTATTACGGATTTATCGAGAGAATTAGTAAAAATATATAACGGAACTAAATTTATAACAAAAAAATTCAAAAATGTGAAAGGTGACATATTAAACAAAGTTGTTAAAAACACTCATATAATAGTAAGTAAATTAGAAAACGACAAAACAATAAAAAAAACTCAAGATTTTCAGTCCAAAATGAAAATTAATAACGTTTCCTTGAAATTGATTGACGGACAATCTCCGGAAGATATTGTTAGAGACGAAATTAGGGAAAAAGAAAAATTATTGACCAGCGATAAAAAATTAATTTCCAATAATAAAAATAACTCTAACGAAATAAATTATGATTATAGCGATACGGATAGCGAACTAGAAGAAGAGAGAGAATTTAATTTTGAGGAAAGACTAAGAGTAAAATATTTAGAAGACAAACAAGATGGATTAATAAATATAGCTCATGAACGTATAAAAGATGAGTTATACAATAACAAAAACCTAATTACACACGAAAAATAGTCTAATGTGTTTCTTTAAATTTGGGATTATGAAGTTTGTTCATTGAATAATTCATTGGACATATTGTTATTTTTGGTTTATATTTATAATGACGCCCTTTATCGTCTTTGTATATATTTTTAACTATTTCATTTGAATCAGGACCAATATATTTGATATCTCTAAAAATGAAATAGCCAATAACAACTCCCAATAAAATTCCAATAATTATAGTTATAAATGTAAATATTATTGATTCTGAATCTTCATCTGTGTATATTAGTTCGTGTTTATATCCACTCGATGTTAATAAATTGTTAGGTACATTTGAAAAGTCCGTAGAATTTTCTGAATTTTTTATATAATCGTTATTAATTTTGTAATGATTTTCTGAACTATAGCTCATTTATTAATAATATAATAATATATAATATTTATCCAAAAGAAAAATTTTATATGTTTTAATATTATTATCAAATAAATGGATTCAAGCACTTCCGACTCATTTTTAACATCAGATTATAATACCGGACCAGTCGGCAATTATAATACTAATTCAGACAGAATTAGTCCCATTGCCATATTCTTAATTTTGATTTTACTAATTATGCTGATTGGTTTTTTTCTTAATAATTTAAGTACTGGCAACACAAATATCAATAATTTTGAACCTAATTTAGAAAAATATAAACCAGAACATAAAGCCGAACATAAATCAGAACATGCAGCAGAACACACAGCAGAACACACAGCAGAACACAAAGCAGAACAAAAACAAAATGTACATAACGTCATGCACCCTTCTTTAATTAAAAAATCATTACATATCACAAATCAAGAATTGAATAATTCTATTAACAAATTAGCGGATTTAGTAAATGCGACGAGTAGCGAAATCAGAACTGACAATAATCAAGAAATAAAAGATTTGGAGAAAAGAATTGATGATTTAAAGTCTGAGATGATAATACTACAGTCCAAGTTATTAGACAATGAACTACATAAACCTGAAGAAAAACCCACCAATAAACCTCATCAAGTTCAAACGCCTAACATTAATATTACGACTGACCGTGTAAATCCTCCTGTATCTTACACTTATAATAATTTTCAGGACGATGTTGTTATCTATGACCCAATTGCAAATTATGACAGACTCAAACTTACAGACCCATTAGTTGACCCGAGAGGCAGAAGTTCTGCTGACCAAATTCCAACACCACAAGTCGCGGCACAACTCAATTTTCCGACACAAGGCGTTTTAGACAGATATCACAGAGTTGGGCTATTAATTGCACTTGATAACGATGAGGATGGTTCTGTGTATTACGACAAAACAAATCGATTTGATGATTTTTATGGAAATCAAAATAACAAATCAAATAATATATTAGAAACGAACTCAGATTATTCGGAAGCAAGTTATTATCCTTCAAATTCCCCAACTTATTCTGCAGATACTCAACGCAAATATAACGGCGTAGAAATTGCAAATAATTTAAAGAACAATTCGAGGTCAAATTCAAACACAAATACTACTACAAATCCTTATTCTAATCCTTATTCTAATCCAAATCCCAATCCATATTCTAATCCAAATAACGATAGTATATTCACCACATCAGCAATGTCAGTATCATCTGTGTCTTCGCCCAAACCATTATCTAGTTCTTCATCAAAATCTAAGGCAAAAAAACATCATAAACATAAAAAACATTCACATCAAAAAGAGAATTTTGAAATAGAAGGATTTACGAATGAAACGAATTATGAAAATTTTGAATCGGGAGATGACAATAATGATGTTGATGCAGATAATGTTGATTACAATACTGATATATATTCTAATCCAGACTCAGTTCCGGGTGATGGAAACTATGGTGTTAATTTGAAGAAAAAATATCCATATTTTGACAAATATGATTATGAATTAGATGCCGGAAGTGATTTAAACAACTTTGAGGATTTTAATTCAACTGAAGGTTTTGGAAATTTAAATGGCGGAAATAATCAACACAAAAAAAGAACTACAAATATAGCTAACGTAGACAATGGTATTTTAGAGTTGATTGGAAAGAAAATAACTGATAATTGGTATAAATACTTTACATCGATTAGTGTGGGAAACAAAATTATAAAAATTAATGTTCACAATAGGAATAGACGAGAATTGTATGATGGAGACATCGTTTATATTTCTGAACTTGGTAAAAGATATCGAGTTAAAATCGATAAAATGGATATGATTGAATATAATCCGTATTTTTTCTAAATTTGATAAATATTTGCAAATAAAATTATAAAAATATATTTTTTTATAACAGATTCTTTATATAAACTTTACAAAATATTCCATTTACCAGTTCTCAAATAACTTGCCATTACTTTATGAGCACGCCGTCTTATTTTTTGGTCAGGATCATGATTAAACTTTTCAAGTGATTCTGCAATGTTTGTTTCTAGATGAGATGGTGAACCGTCACATATAGTATGTAAAACTTGATATCTTATGTCAGAGTCCGTATCGTCAACCATTTCAAATATTCTTGTCCATAGTTTATCAATGTCATCGAGGACTCTACAAGGACACATTTGTTTTAATGCTCTGAGTCTAATTTTTGGGTTGGGATCTTTAGATTCTGTAATAATTTGTTCTAATTGAGACATGCTTATAATAATGTTTATTAATTATTATTTATGCTGTTGTAATTTCAATTTTTAGCAATTTATGACATGTTTCATGAGTAAGCGACTTTTGAGTTTATTGTCAAATTTAAAAGTAATTATGCTTACTAATATAACATTTAGTAAGTATAATTACTTTTAATAAGCTCATTTATTAAAGTAAACCTTATAAAAGTCAAGTCAATAATTTGTTTTTATATGTATATTAAAAGTTGTAAGATATTTGAGATGATATAAGATGAATAATTTATGATTTAGAATAAATTATTTTTATAATATATAACAATAAGTCAGGATGTGAGTATTATAATATTCACAAAAAAAATATGTGCCGGTTCTTTTATATGTTAGATTTTGATGTTTTTATTTTTTTTTAAATTAAGGTATTTTGTTTTATATTTTAAATATTTTGTTCTATATGTTAAACTTTCTTTATATTTATTCTCTAGTTGCTCATATATTTTATAATTATATATTATTTCATCATCATATTCTAGTTCTATGTCGTCGTCAGTTTCTGACATTAATTGATAACCAGATTCTACATTAAGTAAAAAAATTGATTGTGACAATATAAATTTGTCAAGATCTTTATCTGTTAGCTCGTTATATATTTGTATATCATTTGTTATTAAGTAATTAACATTATTATCAAATTCTGGTTCATCCACGACATATATACCAGGTCTAAATGTAATTGTATGTGTATTTATGGGAGAAATCAATACTAATAATTCTGTTATTAAAAATTTTAATTTTTTTATGGTTATTTTTTTATTATCGATATTATTCATGTCGTATTTATATTTCTGAATTTCTTCATATAGTTGCGATAATTCATTTTCAACTTCGTTATAAGTTTCTGGATCGCGTGTTGATTGTAGTTTATCTTCTGCCAATGAAAAAGAATTCTGTAGTTTTTCTAATTCAATTTTAAAATTGTCGTCAATAACCGAATCATATTCTAAATAACACATTGGTCTAAATAATTCTTGTAGTAATATTTCGTCATATCCGTCGCTCAGTAATGACAAAATATTTTCATCAGTATTGTATTTTTCGTAACTTTGCATAGTACATTTTATTTTATTTTGGATTTGTTCAAAATAACTCTTATTAAATTTACATTTCAGTGACACGACACCCGCCAACATTGGATAAATATTTATATGATTTAAATAAAATGGATTATCGTTAAAGACTATGTCTATTTTTTTATAATTATTCAACCATTCTGAGTACTCATAAGTTAATATTTGTTTTTTGTCGGTATTATCAGAATTAGTATTAAACGGGACATTAGAAAAATGAAATCTATCCTCACTTAATACGTATAAACTGTCATTAAAAAATTGATGTGGAGGAAGAATTTCTACATCATCGCCAGAGTCAGATTTAAGATTAGAAAATGATTTTTCTAATTTTCTGACGTGGGGCAATATATAGAACGACATTATAAAATCACCGTTTTCTAAAACTGATAAATTATGGCAATCCACAGCAGATAATATTCCATCTGCTTCTCTTGAAGCGACTATATTTGTACTTTCGTCATAAAAACTAGAAAATCTCAGTGTTCTTAATTTACCATGAGCAAAATTATCTTTGTAAAATTCTTCACAAAATAATATATTTATTTCGCATTGTTTACTTTCACTAATTTTTTTTAATAAATTTATTAAAAGTTTTAAGTTATGGCGCGCTGAAGAACGTTCATGATAATTTAAACTACCAAAATCATTGTTATATAGTGTTTCAAAAAGTGTTCTGTCCAAATATAATCGTAATATCCAATTCGGTAAATATTTTTCAATATTATTCAAGGTAGCAAGTACGTTTGGTAAATATAAAAATAATCTACCAGTATCGATACAATCAGTATAATACAAAACAATATTTACACAATTACAACAATTGTCGTACTTATTCGTATTAAACATTTTTAAAAAATTTTCTAAAAAATCCTCTTTTAATTTTATTTGATTGTCTTTAATTTTTTTTATAATAGAATCGACGTTATAAGTAAATTTATAATAATCTGTTTTTTTATTATTAAGTAACACACATTTGCCAAATAAATTTGATGTAATGTATTGATTAGTAAGGTCGTCCATTTGTAAAATATTACTAAAATTATCAATACAACTCTTTAAACACATCTTGTAATCAGAACCTTCATCGCAATTTATTAAATCCTTATATGATTTTACACATTTTTCAAAAATTTTACAATTTATCGAAGACTCAGACATAAATATAATTATATATATATTTTTTTTTTAAACAATATTAAAAAAATTAATCCCTGAGAAATAAGCATTTTTAGACCTATTTACATATATAATATATTTTTAATTTTAAATATATTATTTTTCCTTTATTTAAAATTATTTATGTTTTTGAATGTATTATATTTTACTAAAAT
>Ga0214192_1000938_pt1 | contig 16912 bp, 23 predicted proteins | sample TroBogEpilimnion_44_FD_153030 | JGI IMG/M metagenome (GOLD analysis project Ga0214192, IMG submission 153030) | Freshwater microbial communities from Trout Bog Lake, WI - 29JUL2008 epilimnion | ecosystem: Environmental > Aquatic > Freshwater > Lake > Epilimnion/Euphotic zone | place: Trout Bog... | reverse complement strand
AGTCCACCAAATGGTCCACCAAGAGCTGTGGCAATCGTGGGTGCAATCGTTTTTAACCAGTCCATATCAATCCTTACAGTATTTAGGTAAATATCCTGTCTCTCTGAATATCTTGTAGCACTCTATCTCTTTGCTATTTTCCTCGAATTTCCTGTGAAACTCAATATACCAACGTTCTTCTCTCTTGCGTTCCTCTGTCCAGAGGTGAATCTGGTACATCAAACCGCCAATGGTAAACGCAACAACGAAAACAGCGATACAGATTGCGACTCCCACTTTGACGTTTCCTGCTCGTATACGCCTTTCGTGTGATTCGAGCAGTTCCTTTTTTTTTGAGCTTTGTCCAGCGCCTCTTGTTCCTTTACTAGCCTGGTTCTCTCTGCTTCAAACTCTGTCCAGACCGAACCTAACTCAGGAGGTGACTCGTAGACAAGCATCTGTCTTAAATCATACTCAGCCTGTTCTAGTTGTTTCTTACGCAACACGTTCTCTAGGGCTATAGCTTGCAGTGACTTTCCCTTGGGAGGATTCTTCTTGAGTTCTGCGTCAGCCTTCTTAGCCTGGTCTTGATGGTCAAAAAAAGAGCCAAGTGCACCACTTAGCTCGTTTACTATTTGGACAACTTCCCCGCCTGTTTGCTTGATTTCCTTATAGGCAGCCACTCCGCTTTTTACAGCAGAGAACGCCATCATCGCCAACGTAAACGGGTCTATAAACCTTCTCCAGGAGTCACGTAAACTGTTGTCGTACCAGGAGAAATGATACGAGCATAAACGTTTGCAGTTGCGCTTGTTTGCATTGCTGTGATGACTCTGCTGTTAAAAGGAGAAACAGGAATTACAAAAAAACTGTTTGTTGCATTAGGAGAAGCAATATTAAATGTACTACTTGAACTAATTTGCACAAAAGCAATGTTTGTCAAATCTTGATTGGTAATCAAATACTGCTGACAAGGAGTCAATGCTGTGATGTTCGCAACAGTTGATTGTGTATTTGCTGAGGAAGCGACTAGGGCAACCGTGTTACCCATAGCCTGAAAAGCAATATTATTAGCCATTAGTACACCTTCTTACCGCTACCAGATGTAGGCGACTTTTTGGTGTTGTAGCTAGGTGTACCAGAGAAGTCAATAACAGACCTGAAGCCACCTTTAGGCAACGTGCCAGGAGTCCAGCGTTCCATATCAGCAGTGCCGTCTCTAGGAAGTTGTGGGCGAATAGACTTAGCTATTTGTTGATTCATCTCATGTGGTCTTTGATGCTTAGAGTTAGCCATGTGGCTATTCTCATAGTCACTACTCGGACTCATCGGGTTGATACTTCGGTTGTTGCTTGGCATTACTTCTCTCCTTGTTGGTTACGACTAGGTAACTGAATAGTACGAATATACTCAAAGTTGCGACTCTTGTCCAATCCCCCGCCCACATTGTGTAGCAAGCCAGTCCGCAACTCATCGACAACGCCAATATCGTTATCAATCGGTCTGAGATGACTTCCAAAGCCAGACGAATTAAAGCTACTGAATCCATGATGTACCCTCCTGTTAAAGGTAATCATATTATCATATATCCTTATCGTCTTCCTCGTCTGCGTGGTCAAAGAACCCTGAACCGTATTCATCATCCGACACTTTTGCCTTCAAAGCCTCAAGTTTCAGCGCACGGTCCACCACTTTCATTTTTTCTGTGATGGAAGCGGTATCGTCAGCCATGACAATAGTCAAAAGCTGATTTATATGTTTTTCTAACTCAGGGTTAAGCCCTTTCTCTTTCTTCCTTGACATCTGTCCAAGCCCTTCCTGTTTTAATTCCGCTTACCATTGGCTGAGTTATTCCGTACATTTGGGCAATTAGACCTTGTGGCTTACCCTCTCCTATCAACCCCCAAATTTCTCTAACTTTTTTTTCATCCAACTTGATGTCGTGACGCTTTCTTAAATTTTCTTTATTTGTCACGTATTTCAAATTTGATACATGGTTATTGGTAATGTTTCCGTCAATGTGGTCAATTACCAATCCTTCTGGTCTTTCACCTATAAAGTATTTTGCAACTAAATGATGAACAACTAACGTTTCTCTAACCTGTTTTTTTGAAGCTACAAGATTTAAATATCCAGCTTTTGTGTAAAGCGGTTTAACAATTTTTTCTGGCAATGGTTTTAATGCACCATTCCTACTGCCAACTTTTCTTGCTAAAGACTTTATTCTGCCGTAATTTGAAATCTGATAGATTCCTTCGTATCCTTTAATGTCTTTCCACTGTTCCATAACAATACCTCCTAACAAGATATTATCGTAGAACTACAGTAATGTCAACTATCCTTTTTTACCGACATCCCCATCTCCTACGAGCTGCTTTTCCACGTTCTCCAGACCAACTCTTAGACCTGGCGCAAAAGGACTTGTGACGTGGACCAGACTTCTGAGGCGCTTTTAGATTGCTTCCTGTGGCACGGTTGTACTTAGCCCTGCCTTTCGCAGTGAGTCCACCACCAGCTGCAACAGACTGTTTCTCACCCCTGCCAACAGATAGATTAGGTTTTTTGTCGCTCATCTTTTTGACTTCCTTTTTCCTGGCTTTTTGGACTTACGAGCCGTTGACAAAGCGATAGCAATAATTTGCTTCCTGGGGCGACCACCCTCTTTTGTGAGCTTGCTAATGTTTTCTGAAATGACTTCACGAGCTTTTCCTTTTTTGAGTGGCATGACTAATCCTTTAAAAACGTTTTTCCAATTGTGTAAGCTCCAAAAGGAACTCCAGCAGATATGACTCCGTACTTGACAAAAAGTTTTCTAATTTCAGATGCTTTTTGAGCTTGAGCTGCAGTCTTGTCTACTTTCTCAATGTCTGCTTGCAAGGCTTTAATTTTTGCTTCTGGGAGCATTTTGTTTTTAGCCAAATAACTCACCATGTTGTCTGCAATTCCTCTAGCTTGCTTAGGGTTTACATTAAGCAGTTCTTTAAATTCATCTATTTTTCTTTTCTGGTCAGAAGCTGTTTGAGCTATTTTTGATTCCGTTGTTTCTCTAACAGTCCCAATTTCTTTAGCTTTTGCACCTAGCTTTTGAGCAGACTCTGATAATTTTTTAGCCTGTTGTTCGGTTTCTGAAAGTTTTTGAACATAACGATTTACACGAGTATTTAATCCTTCAACCTCGTTAACCCATTTAGAATTGTTTTTTAACCAATCAGCAGCCTGAGCAGCCGTTTTCCCTTCTAACTCGTTAACAACGTGTTGATTTGCAAACTTACGAACTGCTGCCTCATCTCCTCCAAGTTGTTTTCTTAAAGAATTAAGAGTATCTCTGTTTTTAAAATAATAACTAGGATAATCAGTCGGCATCATTTTTACTTCGCCAGGAACTTTTGCTTCTGTCGCAACACCTTTTTTGCCAAATGATGTCTCGTATGAATCTAAAAACTTACTAAATTCTTTGTAATTTCCTCTAGCTGTTTGCCGTAATGGAGCATGAGTATTTAATGCGTCTCCAATAATTTCGCTTATTTCCCTGTTTTTTTCCTGTTGTACAGCTGTGTAATTTTCCGTTTGAGGGGCAGATGCTTTTTCAAAATATTTCCTAAACTCTAATTCAGTGCCAACAGCGTCTTTAGATTCTTGCAAATCTTTCAATGCTTTAGCAGCATATTCTCGACCAGCAGAACCCGAACTAGGTTCGGAAGCCATTTTCTCCAACCGAGCAAGCATGATTTGTCTAGGATTAGATTGTTCAAATCCTTCTGCTTGTTTAAAGTAATTCTTAAAATCTTCAGCAGCTCTTTGTTGTCTTCTAGCCCCGCCAGTAAATTCTGTACCAGTAATCCTGCGTTGCATTTCATCGCCTAACTCAGCGACTTTCTTGGGCGTACCTAAATCTGCAAAAGAACGAGCAGATTCCTCATTTTTCTTTTGTGCTTCTGTTGTAAATTTTTGTTCAGCTTCTTTTAAAGAAGTCTGTTGTCTGGCACGTTTTTCGTATTCGGCTTGAGTTTCACCTTTAGCTTTTTGAGCAATAGCTGTTTTAGCTTCTTCGCCAGTTTTTCCAACACTTTCAGCCAATGCTTTTTCAGCTTCTCTTGCTCGTCTTCCTTCTCCACCTAACAAGCTCATAGCCAATCCAGACCCAGTAAAAGACAGTGGCATGGTTATAGCTCTAGGTACTCCAAAATATTCTCCTGTTTGTTCTAACCCTTCCCCAACAGCTCCTCCTACAGCTCCAGTTGCTGCTCGTTTTAACAACGGAGCTTCTGACAAATATTTGCCCGCAGCGGTCATCCCTGCACCTAAAACTCCAGAACCTGGAAACGGCAATTTACCAACAACTTTGCCCCCAACCTTTAAAACAGGAGGAGCTAAAGTCCCCGCAGCAGCACCTAACCCCGCCCCAACTCCCAACTCTCCCAGAGAAAAATCTTCTCTCGTTGGAGGCTCAAAAAAGTATTCTCCTAACTTTTCAGAAATAGACTGAACACGTTCTTTTGTTTCAGGGCTTACAGGCGTTGCTCTTTGCTTTGGGGTTAATAAAGCAGCTCCACCGCCTGTAGTTGCAACAGGTTGAGCAGAAGACAAGTCAAATCCTACTTGATTGCTTGGAACATTTGGTTGAACAGGAGTTGCTGTAGATAAATCAAAAGCCATTATTCAAGCTCCTCTACTTGTTGTCCGTCTGGACTTACGTATCCATAATTTCCATGAGAATCACGATGTAAAACCCATCCACTTGAATTTGTAGGAGGATAACCTGTTGTTGTATCTACAGAACTTTGAGTGTCTTCTGGGATAGATTGAACTAAAGAAACTTCATTAGGATGTTTTGCAAAATGTCTTTCTAAAGCAATAACAGCCGTAGGTTTAAGACCTAATCCTTTTAATCTATCATCTGTGGCTTGAATTTCATTTGCCAAAACCCTGTTATAAGACGATGCACTCATATTTTTTCTAGACAAAACACTTTGAGTTGCTCTAAATTCCGCAACAGGAGCACGATTTCCATATTTTGTTTGCAAATTTTGCATAACAGCATCTAGTTCAGCTTTTGCCATTACTTTAGAATCATCTGATAAAGCACTAAAAGATTTAGAAAGTTTAGGGTCTGTTTTTAATTCTTCATAAGCAGCATCTAAATCTTCTTTAGAAAATTTTCCGTCTGGACCTGCTTTAGTTGCAATAGCTTTGTTAATATAGTCTGCAAAGTCTACTTTTAAACCAGGAACTCCACCTAATGTAGTATTCATTTCTTGCAAATCTTTTAACTTTTGTTTGTATTGAGTACCAGCCACTGCTTTAGAAGCAGTATCAACATCAACAGGTTCTCCAATAATATCTGAAACAAATTTAGCTTGATATTCGCCTTTTTTTAATGATTTTTCCCCAGGTTCTTTTGCTCCAACTTTAGTTGCTCCAGCCAGGTTATCTTTAGCTAATGTAATTTCTCCAGTCCTGTTATTGAACAACTTTGTCACTTGTTTTCCATTTTCAGTAACAACAAAAGGAGTTAATGTGCCTTGTTCCATTTTTCTATCGTGAGCACGTTTTTCCGCACGGTCTTCTTCTGCACGTTTTTCAGCTTTTAGTTTCTCATTAATTTGCCAAGCCTTTTCAGACAACTCATAAGTTGCTGCGACACCCATCTTGTCCAAATACTCACCCATTTGTTTTGCTTGATGGTTTGCAATAGCCTGTCTAGCTTGCGCCAATCCTAGTTCTTTATTGACAGAAGCAGTCTCAGCAGCACGTTTAAGCTCGTCTCTCAATCCTTCTACCGCTTTACTAAGAGCTTTTTGATTCTCGTCAAAGATGTCTTTTTGTTTCTTGTAAATGTCTTGCTGACCTTTTTGATAGCCCTCTAGCATACCGTTTTGGGCAGATAAAGCAGCTTGAGCAGAACCTTTAGCACCACCGCCAATCAAAAAACCAAGAATGTTAGTCATGGCAAAAATAGTGCCCAAATCCCCAGCAGTCTGTTGCGTAGGAATAAAAGGCTTGCCTAACTCATCAACAGTTTTTTCGTACTTTTCTTTTAACTCTTTAGGCTCACGCTCTTCTGCAAATTTCTTTGTGGTTTCTGCTTCAGCTTTTGCCAATTCTTGCTGACCATAAACCTTTTCTTGCTTTTCTGCAGCTTCAACTTCGCCCTTGGCTTTTGATGCTTTAAGAACGTTTTGAGCAAATGGGTCTTTTATGCCCATAATGTCGGATAGTGTTTCAGCCATGTCTACCCCTTATGATTGTTGAACTGTTGTTGTGGTTTGCGTTTGACCAGGCAAGCCAACAGCTCCTGCAACCGTTCTAGCAATGTTTTGAGCATAGCTAGAGGTAAGTTGATTGATATATTGGTCAGCTTGGATGCCAGTTTGAATAGCGCCTTGAGCAATCTTATCGCCAACGCCTTGCAACTGAATACCCATGTTCATTTGGTTAGCCAATAAACTTTGTGTTAATGTGGCAATTTGGTTCGCTGCTTGAGCTGCGCCTACACCACCTCTAGCCTCAGCACCTTGGGCTAATTGAGCACGTGCAGCCTGTAAAGTTTGTTGGTTAGCAGGAGTGAGTTGACCTTGTTGAGCCAACTGTTGTAATTGCTGACCCTGTTGTTGATAAGGCGCAGCCATAGACTGTAATTGTTCTTTAGCTTTAGCAGCATCTTGTTGAGCTTTACGTACCGCATTAGCTCCCAAAGCTGCTTGTACACCGCCAATACCAAGGGCAGCCAACGTTTTTGGTTGACCTAGAGCTTCTAAAGTTTTGTCGTAGAACGATTTATCAGTTGGAGCTGTTGGAGAGACTGCTGCAGCGCCAACGTCAGTAGAACTTGGTGGAGCATTAAAACTGTACGCTGGTTGTATAGCAGGAGCAGCTGTTGCAGATGGCGTAGCGGGTAATGAACCTAATGCAGGAGCTTGCAAAGAGCTAGGCAACGCTAAACTTTCGTTGTAACTAGGTATTCTTAAAGAATCAGATGACGCAGGAGGATTAGCTCCCGTGTTAGCACTAAAACTATACGGTGATGTGTCAGATGTTGCGGGCGACGGTGTTGACGCAACAGGTGCTTGTCCCTGTGCACTTGTTGGGTCTGTATAGTATGTTGACCCTGTCTGCGCTGGGGCAGTAACAGGAACAGCTTCACTAACAGGTTGCATACCTTGTACGCTAGTAGGCTCTGAATAATAAGTTTCTTCATAAGAAGGAATACCCTCTGGAGTAATGCGTCCAGAACCGCCACGACTCTTTAAGAGTGCAGCTTCTTCCTCGCTAATAAAAGCTAGTTTGTGACCTGGAGGGGCTTTTGCTTGCAACAATTTGGCAATCTGGCGAACATCACTGCCCATGCCTGTAAGTTTTTTAATTGCGCTCATACGTTTAAGCCTTCCTTCAAAGATGAATATTTATCGCCCCATGCCAACTCTGGTGCTTTACCCGTGCTAGGGTCTAACTCAGTACCACCAGGTGAACCTCCTGTTGTAGAAGACGTTGTGCCTGTTGTACCGCCAGAAGACTCTATTCCAGTTGTACTTGCTCCTATAGCACCTAATCCTGTTGACTTAGGAGCTAAAGCAGTACCGAGTCCAAATCCAAAGACGGATTGCAAAGCAGACTGAGCTTGCGGAGACAGACCTGGAGTTGTCTGTGGCGTAGACGTTAGTGTATCTGTTGGTGTGGCTTGAGTAAATCCATAATCAACCCCGCCAGGCGTAAATACAGTAGGGGATAAGGTGTATTGCAATCCTGGGGCTTGTGGCGCACCAGGTTCTACAGTCTCACCCGTTAAAACGCTAGAAGGTAATTTTAATCCTTCCGTGCTTGTAGGCGCATTTTCGAATTGGCTAACTTGTGGCAACGCATTTGTAGGTACGGTCAATCCTGTGCCTGACATAGGTCCAGGCGAGGTTAGAGCAGACACTTCTTGAGCACCTAGTGCAGCACCTCCAGAAACCACTCCTCCCGTTAGCGCCCCTTTCCCAATATCTTGTCCTGTAAGCGCAGCTCTTGTTGCTCCTCCTGCTGCACCACCCGCAGCAGAGGCTACAGGGCTTGTACTACCCGCAGCTGCGCCTTCTATAGGCGTTGTAACAGGCGCAACTAAACTAGCCACTTCAGAGCCTACTCCAGCACTGGCAGCAGCCGTTGCTATCTGGTTTACATTACCACCGTTAGCAGCCTCTACCGCAGCAGCAGACACAGCAGCAGTTGCAGGAGCACCGATAGTGCTTGATAGAGCAGCGCCTTCTGGACCAAGTGCGTAGGTTAACGCTACTGTTTCTATGACGGGTAAAGGATTGTCAATAATGGCTTGACCAACGTCACCAATAGCATTGACTGCTTTTGTTACGTCATTGCCTAAACTTTGTACTGCGTTACTCATTAGACCTCCACCACGACAGACATCTGACCACCAGGCATAGGTTGCAACTTGTACTGCAAACCAGCCATCTTGAGAACTCTCTCTATTTGTGGGTTAGCCATGTAAAATCTTCCTTGATGGAACTTTGCAACTTTCATAGCTTTAGCAAATTCTTTTACGTCTTTGACCAACTCTTGTGGCGTAGCAGCAGTATCCATTGCAACGTCAGCAACTCCATTACCTTTGTTGTAATAGGAAAAAAGAGTGTTTCCTGACCGCATAACTCTAAATTTAGGGTCAGTCTGGACAAGATGAGACATCGCACCGTGTACTTTTTTAGGGTCTTGACCGCTACGAGCTAGGCTCTTTGCCAGAATATCTTGTGTGCTCATCTTAGCCATTACACGACTCCTAACGCTTGTGCTATCTGCTGGTGAATATCTTGGTGTACACCTAGCCAATCATAAAAATCATCTTCAACGTTAAAGTCAGCGTCTAGCAACTGAAACGGGTTGTTGAGCCTCAGAATAGACGCTAATGACTCGTGCATCTGGTTGTGGATAAGTAGCCAGTCGTCAATGTTAGACGGGTCTATTTCTTCTATAGGGTAAAAAGGAGTAACAATCCCACGACTGTTGAGTGTTTGATAGAACAGTTCGTGTTGCAAATAGTTTTCAAACGCAAGCCTACCGAGACCTTGGACATCCCCAAATTCTACGTAGGCTAAGTCGTCTTGATTAATAGATTTACCCTGCCTTATCTGCTTTGTTATCTAGCTTGTTGAAAATTTGCTTACAAATATCTTTAATCTCATCAATATCTCTGTGATAGTCTTCTTTTGTCACATAACTACGTTGAGTTTCACGAACATCGTTATCCAATCTTTCTATCGTCTTTGTGATGTTGTTCAGCACCCATCCTGCAAGGAATCCTGCAACTGTGACCACAATATCAAATAATTGTTGTAATTCCATGTTAGACAGCATAGTAAGGTACTTTTACGACAGTGCCATTTAAATCAAAAAGCATATATCCTTGCGGAACAAGTGGGATACTAGCCGTAGACATCGTGGCATTAGCGTTGGTTGTTGCAGTGTGATTGGTTGCTTGTACGTTAATTGTTCCACTGCTAATCGTTACATTGCTTATGCTTATGCTAGACAATGTGTTTGAAAACTGGTTTAAAGTACCACCTCCAGTAGAGATAAGAACTTGACTGTTAGACCCTGCACTTCCTGTAATTGTTAGAGCACCGTTAGCGTTAACTCCAAAAGCGCCTGTTGTCAGCGCACCTGTGCCATTTCCAACAATAAACGAACCAGAAGACAATGAGCCAATACCCGTACCACCATTAGGTACAGGCAAAATACCAGTAATGTTTGCTGCAGGTATTGTTGAACCCGATAAATTAGCCGTAATGTTTCCGCTAGTAACAACCGCATTTCCTAGTGTCAAATTACCTACAGTAGAGGTCGTGCTACCAAGAGTTATGGTTGCGTTGCCCAATGTTGCTGTACTGTTAGATAAATAACTATTTGGGAATGTTGCACCTAATGCGTTAATCGTAATGGTGTTATTACCATTTAACGTCATTGCATCTGTTGTTGCGTTATTTCCTACAAAGTGAACAGCATTATTAGTAATAGTACCAATAACTAAATCTACGTTACCAGAATAAGCGTAAACAACATTAGCGTTGTAAAACCTTCCAGTCCCAGAGTAAGTGCTAGATGTAATTCCAAAGTCACCGTAAGCAGTACCAGTATCATTAACAACGGCAAAGTCAGTAGATGCTTGATTACCGTTGCTTAAATTTTGTACAACTATTTGTATATAGCTATTATCATTTGACGCATAAGAAGCAATAACGCCTGTGTCTGAATAAGATAGATTTCCATAAGAAAATACACCAGCACTTGAACTTGAAAATATATTTCCTGTTCCAACAAAAGAATTGGCTGTTGTTACATTATCAAATACAGAACCACTGCTAATTGTTACGTTGTTGAGAGTCAAGTTAGATAAAGTCGTAGTAGTGCTACTAGCGGTAATAACAGTATTACCTAGTGTGATTGGAAACCCTGAATTACCACCACTTGAACTACTTACGGTCTTTAACATTGTAATCCTTTAGTATCAATCCCCGTCGCCTGGGGTTATGTATATCGTTGCATTTGCAGTTGTAGCATTTGCAGTAAAGTAAGCATTAGGCACAAACGTAATAATCTCGTCTGTACCTGGCAATAGTGGCAAGCAATTAGACTGCGTACTTGTTGGTACAACAGCACCAGAAGACGCTAACGCAGAAGTCTGACCATATCCCAAAATAACAGTCACAGAACCGCTATTGATAATACGGTACTGGTTACCGCCTAGTGTTGCAGACGATACTTGTACAGGAGCAGGAGCAGTTGTAGTAGCCGTGATGACTACCGTGTTACCGCAAGGGGAGAATGGGGCGCTTACACTCATGTTGTACTCACTTCATCTTTGTATAAAACAATAAACACTGCCAGAACAATTCCTGCAATCATTTGCTCTACAGGCGTAAGAGGTAATTCAAACACAAACCCTTGTAATACGCTGAGTACAGCAATCAACAGAGCGTGCTGAACAGACTTTGTTTTTAGGAGTGTGATTAGTTTGTTCATACGCCAACTTTAGCTTCGAGAGCTGTTACTTTTGCTGATAGTTCTGTTACTTGTTTTTTAAGTTGTTGGCAGTAAACAATTAGGTCTGGTACAAACTTGGAATAATCTACGCCCCAAGGGGTTGTTGGCAAACCATGTTCATCCAAGTCATCTTTACCTTGATGTATAGCACTTGGCTTTATATGAATTGCATCTTGTGCAAATACACCCCTGTCAGTTGAGCCATCTACTTTCCAAGTAAAATCATTAACAACAATATTGTCAATTACTGAAGTATCAGTTGCTACGCCAATTAAATTTTTAAGCCTTGCATCTGAAGATGTGTTGTATGCGGTAGAAGATGTTGTACAACTAATAGTCCCTACTTGTGTACCAGAAGTAGAACCACCGCCTGAACTATCATAAACAAATTGAAATGGGTTAAAAGTCGAAGCATTTGCACCTACCCTACAAATTGCGCCAGTAGTTGTACCGCCATAAACCCTTAAAGTTGTTCCTGTTGCAGTTGCCCCAACCAACAAATTACCACTATTATCTAGTGTCATTGCTTGGGTATAAGTTTGTGTAGCACCAGCAGATACCGAGGCAATTGTGTACCAATAATGCGAACCTTGAGATTGGATATAAGAAGAACCAGCGCCAGTTACTTTTGCAACACTTACACTTCCGTTGTAATAGCTATTGTTTTGTAATTGTAATGACCCAGTATTGTTATTTACAAGATATGCGGCAATAGAAGAATTCATTTCAATAGCTAGTCTACCGCTACCCCAAGAACTAGGCGTAGTTCCTAATCCTAAATTACCGTTACCATCTAAAGCCAAAACAGATGCGTTTGCAGTAGCTACGTTGCTACTGTTGATGTAAATAACACCATTAGCTCCACCACCAGATAATCCGTTAATAGTGACGTTAGAAACAGTCAAGTTGCCAACAGTAGTCGTTGTATTACCAAGACTTACAGACGCATTACCAAGCGTTGCGTTTGTAGCAAAGTTAACATCTAACTGCGACAAAGGAATAGATGTTGTTGCGTTACCGAAAGTATAGGGTACACCAGACATATTAGAACCTCACTCTTAATTCGTGTTCAAACTCAAACGTATTTACTACAAAACCCGCATTATTGGAAGTCATGGTGAGTCCCAAATACTTACCGTACTGCGAGGCATCCGATTTATACAAGTAATACCCTGTGGATAACAACCACTGTATAACAGCACTACTGTTATTTACCCATGATATTACCTGAGAATTGTTATTTAGCCAAGAAACTCCAGTGTCAGACAATGTGTACGCTGGACTAGCTCCTTGCTCAGAATCCACCGTCACATTGAACTGTCCACCCGCTGTTAACGTGGCTTCTACTGCAAATTTTAACGCTTGCTTGGTCCTGATAGGGTCGCCCATATCTTGCAAAGCCGTCTGAATGTAACTTGCAATATTAGTCGTTGAATTGTTGTAAAACTGATATAGCGCATTAGACGTATTTGTACCGTAAAGGTTTACTTTTCCACCTATAGGGGCAGAAGTAACATAAGGAATTTGTCCTTGATACGTAATAAACCATTTTTTCTCAAAAAACACGGCTTGGATGTACCGAGAACCACCGTATCCAAACGGACATCCGCTAGTAACGTAAAAATTAAACACTGCACACAAAATATTATTGAGCAACGCCTGACCAGCTGTAATTGGCTTTGTAAAGTCTATGTACGGGAAAATACCGTCTAGTGGGTCACTAATCTTGGTGGTTGTAGAACCCACAAGTGCGTACACACCATAGTCGTTCAGGAACAAAACAGACCTGAAATACGGGAATATGGCATAAATTCGTTTAGAACCAATAGACGCAGAGACGTTTGTATTGGTAAATACGGTACTTCCTGTAGAAGTAACCTGTAAATTACTAAATACGTTAATACTGTCGTCACCAAAGATGTACAAGAAGTTATTGGCTGACAAAATAGCCTGAATATTGCCGTGTAGGGTTGAATCCGTTAAATTAAACGCTACAGCAGACACAGAACTAAAGTCTGTTGGGCTAACCGCACTAGACGCATAAACTGTACGCCCTGCTGCCACCCAAACACGTCCTGAGAATGTGGCTACATCCACAATTCCGTTGGTGTTGACAATAGCAGTAGCCGTTGCATTTGCCGTTACGTTGGCTGTATACCCGTTTGCAAAGCTCACAGTAGGCGCTGAAGTGTATCCAGAGCCAGGATTATTCATAATAACCTGGGTTACAGCGTTACCAGAGACAATTGCAGTACCGTTAGCGCCTGACCCGCCACCACCGCTAAATGTGACGTAAAAAGAGCCATTAGCACCGTATCCAAAGCCCCCAGAATTGATTAAAACAGAGACTGTACCCGTTGCGAAGGTTGTTAACTGGCAAATAGCCGTGGCGTTTGTGGATGCTCCCCCGCCTTTAATTGTGATGGATGGGGGTGACGTGTACCCAGAACCCGCATTTGTAAGCGATATATAGCTAACTGTATTGGCTGTACTGACTGTAGCCACCGCAGTAGCTTGTACACCGCCTGTCTGATTAGGTGCGCCAATTACAACGTCAGGAACACCCGTGTATCCAGCTCCAGGGTTGGTAATTGCAATAACACCTATAGAACCTATGGCGACTAAGTTACCGCCATCCCACTCATAAAGACCTTTTACAGGGTCTCCAATGTACAAATTGGTGTTTTGATATTGTGTAGCTGCTACACCAGAAGCAGAAAACGTACCAGCAGCAGCAATATTGCCTTTAGTTAAGCTAGTCAAGTCAAAATACTGCATTGACCCGTCAATTTGAGACGCAACTAAGTAATCATCTGTAATATTTGCACTTGTCAAATAAGTGACAGTGTTGGAAAAAACTACAGCGTTACCTGACGAATTACTGACAGTTGTGGATTGAGGCGTAATACGCAAATTACCCGAACCAACGGGCATAGCGTTCTCTAGCCAGTAAAACTCATCTTTCTCGATTGCCGTGCGGTTGGCTTTGGTGTCAATTCCCTTGAATAGTTTAATAACCGCATAGCTTTTCTTTTGCTCTGCTGCTGCCATTCCTAACCTCCACTACTATAGGGGTTCGGAATCCTTCTTGTATAGGTACTGTTGAGTACGTTCAAGACGTGTTTGTTATATTCTTGCTTAAATATCTCGGCTTCACCGTAAGATTGCTCGTAAAACTTAGCTTTGTAGGCTGCGTAATACTGTGCACAGGTTGACCACGGGTCTAATATCTGGTCTACGGCTGTTGGTGTACTCAGAGACAGAGCTGTCGGCAAAATGACAGTATCTAACTCAATGTAGTAAGACTGGTCAGGTATAGGCGCAATATAAATCTGTTGCTGACCGTATACAGAGAAGCAAATAGGTCTACCTATGTAATTTTGCCAATAGCGTAACTGAGCAGTGAAGTCAGACCAAGGAAGGTAACGCATAGGTATACGACTGTTACCCCAGTAAAGATTAATACCAAGAATGTCAATCGTATTAATTGCATTAGGCAACGCCTGGAAGGGAATAATCTCAGCGTTTTGCACAAAGAGCAAAGTTGCTGTACCGTCTGCAAAAGCAGTAGATGGGGGAAAAACGTTAGCGCCAGTAGGGTACGGAGGTGCTGATGACCCAGAAGTTCCCGAAGTCTGGTACTGGTAAATGTAGACGTTGCTAAAAACATATTGCCCCGCAGTCACAGCAGTGTTTGCCACCCACGGAGTTGCGGGTGTTTGATTTGTGTTTGTGCTGTTGTACGGGTTAGAGGATGTAATAGGCGTGGACGTAGTTTGTACCGTCCGCAAGCATCCTGTGTCTCTAACTAATCTTTCTCTAGCCTCGTTAATGTAATTTGTTAACTGAGACTGCGACCAAAAGTTATTGTTGGAGTCATGCAACAGATTTTCAACTTGATAAAGGTAATCATTGAGCGTTGGCATGAAGCATCCATAGTTAAGCTACCCGTCTTTCAGAGGATTTCCCCCCAACGGATTTTTCAACCCGAAGGGGTACAACTCCTACAGCCGAGGGTAACGAGCTGTTTTTTCCTGGCTTCACAGTTGTTATTTCAAACTGGTCTAGCTTTTTTAAACTTTCCTCAAGTTCCGCATGAGTGTGAATCCACCCGTGCCGAACCAAAATGTGTTCTCTATCGTCTAAGCCGTAACCAAAGAGTTGTACTGCTCCACCTAGTGGAATCTCTACAGACTCATTACGCTTAAACTCGTAGACAACACCGTCATAACCTATGGTCAGTTCGGTGTTGCTACGATTCGTGACAAATACGGTTTCCATTAGAAAGAAACAACGTCACCGTAAACTTGGAAGTTAACTGTGTTTGAATTACCAGAAGCTGTTGTTACGTTAACGTACAAAGCCTGAGTAATTGAACCAGAAACTACTGTGTTTGACAGGTATGGTTGAGCAATGGTTAAGTCTTGGTATCTGCCTGTAGCGGTCATATTAGACAAAGCCACGTTAGCAACAACTGCGTTAGAAGCATTGCCATCGTTACTTGTTGTAATAGTGACGTAAGCGGAAGAAACAGCACCAGTTGGGTTATTTACCGTAATTCTACGGACAATAACTGCACCAGAACCTGTAACGTTTCCGCTATTTGTCAAACCACCATTCAACAACGGTATCGTAGCTGTTACGTTACCTACCGTTGCGAGTGATACTACTTGAGCAGAACCAATGCGACCATTCCCAAATGAATCCAGGTAAAACTGACTGACTGAATCGGGATTAGCCATTGTTTACTCCTTAAACGTTGTTATAAGTACCAGAAACGTTCTGACCACCTTCAACTGTCAACACAGTAATGTTGGCAACGTTGGTAGTAGCGTTTGCAAATACGTTAACACCGTCAGAAATAACCATACCGCCTGTGTTAATTGCGTACAAGTTAGAAACAGCCGTGATGTTTCCACTTGTTGCATTAACGGCAGTAGCTACAGTGATGAAAACGTTAGCTGTACCAGGAATCAAATATGTTCCTGCGGGGATAACGTTACCTGTGGTTGTTGCTGAAATGTTAGCAAAAGTGAAGTACGCACCAGGCGTGTTCGCTGTTGCATTTGCAAGGATGATTTTGTTTAATGCTAATGACATTATTGTGCTCCTTACAGTGAGAGGTAGTTGTAGTTGTTAATCTTAGACATTGACTTGGGCTTGACAGACACCAACTCAGCAATCATAAGAACAGCACCTACGTAACCAATTTGCCAGTTCGGGAGTGTGGACTCAAATCCTGTGAACACAAATGAACCTTGCTCGTGGATATAGAGGCTGAGGTAGTTAGTGTTCAGGAAGTACACAGTACCTTCTGGGCAATATGGGTCTGGATAGATTGGTACACCAGCAACCATCAATGCTCTGAAAGCTGCTTGAGGACCGTTGTTGTCACCGTCAAAGCCTGAGCCTGGGGTGATAACGTATTGCTCTTGACCTACAAAATCTTGAGCCAATAGTGTCCAAGTACCAAATCCGCAAACACCAAAGCTAGGCATTTCAGCGCCACGCTTAACTGTTCCAGAAATGTATTGGAGAATGTTTTGACGAGTTGGGTTTACGTATCCTGCGTTGTAAACCTTTGACTGCCACCATGTGTAGGTGCTACGGTTGATATTACCGTAAGTAGTCTGGTATGTTGCACCACCAGTACCGTCATCCACCGCTGCGGGGAGACCAATAAACTGTTGGTTGTTTGTGGTGTTGTTGTACAAGGCTGTTGCCATTGCATCCATCATCACGTTGGTTGCGTCATTCATACGTGCTTCAATCAATGGAATGATTGCAGCGTCTTGTTGAGCAACACCTTCCATACCGAGGAACGGCACGGGAGAAATCATCAACTTGAGGTCAAACTCAGCGTTGTAAGCACCTTGTTGTACTGACGGCTGGGCAAAAGAGC
>Ga0214192_1000937_pt1 | contig 16915 bp, 12 predicted proteins | sample TroBogEpilimnion_44_FD_153030 | JGI IMG/M metagenome (GOLD analysis project Ga0214192, IMG submission 153030) | Freshwater microbial communities from Trout Bog Lake, WI - 29JUL2008 epilimnion | ecosystem: Environmental > Aquatic > Freshwater > Lake > Epilimnion/Euphotic zone | place: Trout Bog... | reverse complement strand
TCAATAAAATAATATAAAAGAATGATAATATTATTATTGCCATTTATTATAGTAATAACATTAAGTAATCATTGTTATAATAGAGTATAATTAAGTATAATAAGGCTTCTTATATACTTTTTTACTTATTTCTCATAGATTGTTAAAAAATTGAATAAAATAATGTTTGGTATATTCGTTTAACTATCACTAAGTTCAAAGTATTAAAATTTAAGCATTCGGTCTTAGTCGATTACTTTGTCTATTAGCTCTAAATCAACCATGAGTGTAAAATTATTGATAAATCAAACTGAATTGACCGAAATTATATGCAACATATTTCGAGGTGTTGTGACTTCAAGACTGGAGAAGACATTTAATGATATCTATGACGGACAAACCAATCAATGTTCACATAGGGAAAGAATTGAAGAAATTGACGAATCGGCAAAACAGACACATAAAACAAAAATATTGTCCGTCGTATCGATTGCAAAACGTCCAATGATTGATATATACGTTCAAGTTTCGGTACTGGAATCTGGAGAGACAAAATATGGCATATTCGGTTCAGATTTGCGCAAATATCACATGTATTTGCCTAAAATTCATGATCGCATAACTGGGCGAACTCATCGACCTCAAATAGGGGTAAGACACAGTAGATGGTATCCGCATTTTATGGCTTCTGTTATGAAAAACATCTCACTACATTTAAGAATGTTGGATTTATATCTCAAAAACAACGGAATCCTCATTACACTGGATTATACCGCTTCTCTCACCGGAGTTTTGGGTCTAGAAGTGCCGATCGACATACCAGAACCATACAGCGGAATGTTTGATGAAGAAGTGGAATGTGATTCAAATCCAATTAAAAAGTGTCCCGGCATTTTTGTTTTCGGGAAAAATGGAGTTTCGCACGAAAATTCTAATCTTATGGCTGAAGCGGCGTCTAAAGTTGCAGGATTCGAACATATTTATCCCATCAATATCAAAGAACCCAAAGACATTACTCAATTTATCACTTCTGAACAAACTATTGCTATTGGAGTCTGGAATCGACATGCGCGAATTCTTGTAAAACAAAGAGACAAGAGTAAGATTGAAATTCTTGATCCTTGGAAACGACATATTGAAACTGACATTTTGGTTCAATTTACAGATTGTGCAAAAATTTGTGGCTGGAAGGTGGTTTTCGTCAGTCGAGGAATTAAAGACCAAGCTTCTGGCGAAGGGTCTTGTGTATTAGTCGCTTTTGCAAGAGTATTATTCTTAGCATCCGTGGGAACTACGTCATATAACGTAAAATATTATAATGAAGTAATTCCAGATTTTTTTGCATTTTTATCCAGCTGTTTATACAGAAAAATTAGATAATATTCTTCTTGAAAAAATATTATTATTAAAAAATTTTTTTATTGCTTATTACTTATTGCTTATTGCTTATTACTTATTGCTTATTGCTTATTCGTTTTTTTTCAAATTTGCTAGTTCTTCAATATTTAAATTGTTCATGCCTAGACTTTTCATCATTTGGGACAAACTATCCATCATTTTTTTATTGTTTTCCAGACATTCTTTCAAACGCACATTTGAATCATTTACGTCAACACATTCTGATTTAACACATTCTGATTTAACACATTCTGATTTAACACATTTTTTATTATTCTGTTCGTCATAATTACATTCACAATTAACATCATCATTTACACAGCAATTATTATTTTCATTTGGCTCTGTATTTACTGTATTTTTTTCAGAATTAATTTTATTTGCCTGTGCTGAACCAAATAAATTGAACATGCTGGTAACATTACTCATGTCAAAATTAAATCCAGTTTTTTCACTCAAAAACTTATTCACAGAATTAATTTTTGTAAACATGACACTTGAATTATCAGTCGTATTTTGTTCTTTATTTAATTCGTCCCCTGATTCTTCATCGTCTGTTTGATAATATGATTCTGTATCTGAATTATTATCTGAATTATTATTAGTTTGTTCATTTTCTTCATTTTTATCATTTTTATCATTTTTATCATTTACTTTATTTGGTTCTTCTAATTCATCATTTTTAATAAAATCATCTAAACTTTCAAAATCCGGATTATTTGTAAATTGTGTTGTCATTTTACTCAGCGAACTAGTCATTTGTTTTAATAGGGGAGCTATATTGTCTAGTTCCGATTGCATTTTTTTAATATTTTCTTCGCTTGGACATTCATACATTTCAGACATTGTGGAAAATTCAGGAATTTCCGTCATCTTGGAAAATACTTCTTCAAAATTATTCAACTTAACGTCTCCCATTGATTTTAATTCTCCCATTGATTTTAATAATGTATTTATATCAAACATGTCGGTTAAAGAATTATCCTTTTGTTTTATTTTGACGGAATCGTATTCATCTAAATCCGACTCTGACTCAGATTCCGTTTCTAAATCATCCGGATTTATTGTTGAACAATCTGAATTATTATCTTCTTTATTATCCGTTTCTTTCTCTTTATCAACTTCTTTATTATCAACTTCTTTATCAACTTCTTCCTTTTTAGTGAATTCATTTAAGTTTGAACAGTCATTATTAGAACTTGAATCTACAATACAACTTTCACTATTCAATACATCATCCAAAATAGTGTCCAATTTTTCACTTATTTCTGATTCCGATAAATTTAAGAATTCATTGTCTGTAGTTGAAATAATTGTATCTAAATTTTTTTTATAATCGCGAATTTCTTTTAATAGTTCATTGCTTTCATCCATTATAGTATCCAGCTCTGATAATACATTATTCACAGAATCTTTTTTTTTTACTGATTCACACGTTGGGTCGTTATTAATTTCGTTATCCATTATATAATTATAAAACATAATATAATTTTATATCAATTAGAAATACACAATTGAAAATTTATTGAACATGACATTCCGGACCTGTTTTACCCCCATTTTCATCATCACTTTCTGAAGTATCTTGGTTTTGACTTTGATTTTGTTGTTGTGAGGGATTTGAGTGTAACTTAACAAATTCACTCTCTTTTATACTATGCGCTTTTTCTTTGCGATATTCTGATTTGTTTGTTGGTAAAGTTTTTTCTTTACTTCTCAACCATAACTTTAATTTTTCGGAATCCATTACAGTTTCCGGATATATGTATTTAAATTTTATGAATAATTTACCTCTCCCTGAAGAATCGTTTTCATTATAACAAAGACCCAAGTTTTTTACGTATTTTACATCACCATGTTTAATAACTTCATCAAATTTAAATAAATATTTTTTACCATCTGGATGTTCGTAATACATCGAATAACCCGATAACGCGTCCCAAATATTAATTTTGTGTTCTAGAATAAAATCGTATTGATTAAATACTTCAAGATTGTGTGTATCTAGATTACCAAATTCATATACAATAAACACATCTGCAGTAGTCTCAGATTCAGGATCATAGTTACCATAACTAGTCAACTTCATCTTCGTCATGTAATCAAAATTTTTGGGAATAGTGATTTTTTTATTGGTAGTGTGAGAAACTACTCCTTTTCCTGAACAACCACCACACTCTTTATCCTTATTTTTTACAAATCCCTTTTGACCACATCCGTCACACGGCAAAGTTTGTTGTTGTATCATTTGGGGACCTAACTGACGCATTATTACACGTATTCCTCGTCCTTTACATAAAGAACATGTATCCTTTTTCTTATCAGTGTTCCCAAAACCATTACATTTTTCACATTTCTTATTTGATTGTATGTCAACCATTTTATCACATCCTTTATATACTTCCTCTAGTGTGAGTTTGACTTTTATTTCTTGAACCGGTTTTGGTTTTGAGCGATTATTCATTCCGGGCATTCCACCCATTCCGCCCATTCCACCCATTCCAAAAAATCCACCCATCCCTGGCATTCCGCCCATTCCTGGAAATCCACCACTAAACATTCCGGGAATTCCACCACCAAACATTCCGGGAATTCCACCACCCATACCTCCACCAAACATACCACCTAACACCTCAGATAAATCCGGAAATCCATTCTCAAATTGTGGTCCTTCACCATCACATAAACCAAATTGGTCATATTTTTCTCTTTTGTCCGGATCTGACAATACATCATTTGCTTCAGTTATTTCTTTAAATTTGTGCTCCGCTTCTTCTCTATTATTAGGATTTTTATCTGGATGCCATTTCATAGCCAATGTTCTAAAAGCTTTTTTTATATCTTCTTGTGTCGCATCTTTATTAATACCCATAATTCCATAATAATCTTTTTTTTGGTTTGACATGATTAAATTATATTTATTATTAGCGACATATATTTATATTGAATTTTTATAATATAAAATTAATATATTTCTGCCCACGAAATAGTACCACAAGTATAACCAGTCGTTCCACCGTTAGAGAGATTTTGCACAGTCAGTATTAAAATATTTGAGGTGTTGCTATAATTTCCTGTTATTTGTATTAAATTTTTAAATAAATTTTGTGAATTAGAATATGTATTACCTCCTTTGCCTACTATTATTCCTTGATCAACTATTATAGAATTATTTGAAGTAAATCCGCTTGTTATTCCGACTGTATTATACTGCGCAACACTTAAAGAACCAATAAACGGTGATGTATAAGTGTCAACGTTCGTCCAACCTGTCACGCTTCCTGGATAACTGTTATTTACCGGATCAATGTACAACCTTAGTTTATACAATAATAAATCCGGCATTTGGCCCGCTCCTAAATTACTTCCCACTGCAATTTCTTTTAATAATATATTTTGATGATAATAGTTCTGTCCACCTCCTCTCAGCGCGATTAGTGGTGTTTCTGAAGATATTGCAGACGTTACTAATCCGTTTGCACTAAAAGGTCTTTCAATTGGATTATATCCACCCTCAGAAATAACAGTGGAACATATTTGAGTCATTGTAATAGAACCAGTCCCGCCTGTTATGCCATCTATTTCATATCTTACTGGTAAATTAATACTGCTCGTATACGGATTATATAACATATTTAAATTGGTAATTTGGTGACAATATCTAATTTTTCCATAAGCATAAAAACCAAATCTTACTCGACTCACACCAAGCCATTCCATGTCAATCACAAATAATTGACTTTTTGTAAAATCTAATTTTAATCCGCTCGAGCCTTGACCGTTCATTTTATCAATATTCCAATTTTCTTGACGCACTGTAATATTATTAGCATTATTTCTCACTACTATTGCCATCGGAAAATTATTATTGGTAGAAGTATATTCAAAATAAAGTCCATTTGTATCATCAAAATATCCAATTCTGTTGTAATAACCTGTAGGTCCTCCAATTTGAGATTGTGAGCCAGTATATCCAATTACCCCTGAAGCCATAAATAATAATGATTTTCCGGGCTGATATGTACAATATTTTCTACTTTGACTCGTTATTTTTACATGACCTCCAGCTGTCAATATTAAAGATGCATTTCCGCCAGTCAATCCAGTTTCTCCAGACCCAGAATAATTTTGACAAATTTCTAAATAATTTGACATGTATCCAATCGAACCCGTCGTTCCTTCGCCCGGAATTTTTAAATCAATTATAGTATTTGGATAACTCACTCTCATTTTCCCAAAAGCATCATGAATATTTTCTTCCTCATTATCAAATGCACTGATGGAATTTTGTGAAGGGGACTCGTATGATTCTGTACTTATTCGCGAATTTATTATAAGTGTAGTAGGATAATTTGTTATTGGGGTGTATACTATTCGATAATATTGTTTTAAAATAGGATAGGTTTTTAAAAATGAACCTGATACTGCATTCATTTTAGAATATATGCTAGAATGTGAATTTAAAAATACAGTATCAGAATAAAACACGGTAGAATAATTTATTGTTCCATTACTATCAAAATCAGTACCAGTTGATGAATATTGAATTAATAAACCACATGGAACAGAATCAATAGATGTATTTACATTGACGATTAATGTCGAATAGCCTGTGGTGTCTGTGGGAAAACCTGTAAATTTTCCTGTAAGTGTAAAATTTTGTGAAATACTATATTGATTATATGTGCCAGAATTATTTGAATCGTCTCTAGTTAATACATTTGAAAAAGCCATTTATATTAATTACTTAACATAAATTTTATTAAAAATACACATTTTACGTATTTACCGTTAAAATATCAAACTGCATAAACAATGTTATCATCTCTATCCTACTAGATAAAATTATATATGTGTCGCCCAAGACATATATTTTGTGTTTTGTTATAACAATTAGTAAATTTTGTATTTCAACATAGGAAAAATGTGTGTAATATTTATATTTTTTTTATAATATTTAATATATAATGACTTTTACGCCAACCGTTACATGCAAAATTGACTCCAATAATTCTAGTACTGCAATACTTGGAGCAAATGCAATTTTTACTGGTGCTACCACCGATTGCACCTTATATTCATCTATTGATATTTCTGTGTATTCTGACGTAGCATCGAAATTACAGGGTCTAGAAGTTCAATCGTCTACGGATGGTACCGATAGTAGTTGGTACACCTATTTTACTTTTAATGTTGATGCCGCAACACAAGTATATCGCAGTGTCAATGTACAAGCCCGATATTTTAGAATTAAATATACTAATGGAAGTAATGCACAAACAACATTTCGTCTACAAACGACCTTAGGAGTACAAAATCCAGAAATATATCAATCACAAAAACAGACATTTTTCGTTTAAAGGTATGACTGGGTCCTCTTTACAAACCGCCGGCTATAACGGATTTGCAATTAGTGTGTCATCGATGGGCAATACCGGTCCGACTGGTAATGTATTAACACCAGAAGTATCTGCTGATGGTTCTCAAACATGGTATAATGTTCCAGTCATTAGTTATTCGACAAATAACAGTACAAGTACAATAACACTTTATACTCCTGATTCATATTATCTTTCTCTTCCAGGAGGTTCGACCAACGTTAGGGTCAGATGTTCAGGTTACATGGGTGGAACTATTACCGGGACAATATCTGGCACATCCGCTGTTCCTAACTTTACAAATGTCCGCAGTTATATTAATGTTTTGAGTGCCCTTAATTCTATTGGGGTAACTGGTAGTTCTTCCGTAACAGCAATTGCTCCAGGCGCTACATTTACAGGTTTATGGGAACAAGATTTATTATGGCAAGGAGCATCTATGACTATATTTGCCACACAAAATTTAACAATAAGTTTTCAGCAGTCTGCGGATGCTATAAATGTAACCAGTAGCGATATATATACATATACTGCAAATTCTACTGGTCCAGATTCTAGTAAATTATTTAATTTAGTTAGTAATTATCATCGTGTAACCGTCACTAATAATGGTTCAACCGCAGTATATCCAATTATTCAAACATACACAACACCGAATTGGGCTCCCATTCCTGCTCGTGGATTACTTCCATTGGATCAACCAATAAAAGTAAATTATGACAGTTCAATTACAAGAGCAATTATTAATGGACAGACAGATTCCGGAAATTATATACCGGTACCAGTCGCACCTCAAGGATATTTAGAATGTGCAGTTCGTGCACCTATTGGTCCGTTCGGTTCAATGCATGTCGAAAACTTTATTCCTGTAATTCAACAAGATGCTATTTATGGATTAAATACAAACAATATTGCGGTCAATTATGCTGGAAGTGGTGCAAGTGGATATGTAGATAATTCTGCGTTTATAGTGAGCGCTCCAAACACATTTGGGGCATACGCCACTTTACAAACGGCACAACGCATAACATATCGTTCAGGTCAAGGAATAATTGCAGCCTTTTCAGGATTATTTCCGAATGGAGGATTGCCAGGAAGTCCCGGATACACTGGTTCTTATCAATTAATTGGAATTGGACATGCGGAAGACGGCGTTTATTTTGGGTATAGAGGTGCGACATTTGGTATTTTATACACTAATCGCGGAAAACGACAAATTGTATCACTCGGTATAAGTAGTGCCGCTATCTTCCCTACTGTACCTGTAACACTAGCAGGCTCAACTTTCACTGTGCCAATTACCACGACTACTACAAGTGCCGCAGCATATCAGGTAGCTACTTATGGCGGATATACTGGATGGGACGCACAGGCAATTGGTAACACAGTAACATTTGTTTCTGGTTCTGCTGCAAATTATGGCGCCATTGCTAATTTTACTTACGGAGTAGGAGGAAATGGTGGGTCATTCTCGTTGGGGACAACTGGAGGTGCTGCGACGGAAACATTTTATCCTCAATCTCAGTGGAACGGCGATGTACTGAATGGTTCCGGAAGTACTGCAAATCCGAGCGGAGTATTAGCAAATTGGGCAACAGGTAACGTATTTAAAATTGGCATACAATATCTGGGATTTGGGGCTATCACATTTGAAGTTGAATGTTCATCAGTTGGCAATGATGCGGCATTCAATATTGTTCATACAATGAAGCTTCCAAATTCCTTATCGGCGACATCTTTCAGAAATCCGTCGTTTCCTCTTTCGCTCATAGCTTATGGAGTTACTGGCGGTACATCAACTGTACAAGTGCAATCCGGTTCACTTGCTGCTTTTAACGAAGGAATAGTTAAGTATACTGCAAACAAATTTTCTTATACTTATTCCAATCCTGCCGCTATAAGCGCAACGACAATACCAATTTTTACTATTCAAAATGGATTAGTATACGGAGGAATTCCTAACCAAAGTATTATTACACTTGTGAGTCTTGGTGGTTCTATGAGAGAAACGACGGTAACTGGTGCTGGATATTTAACCGCAACAGTATTCTTGTTAAAAAATGCCACACTTTCCGGTCCGACAAATTTTTCAAGTTTTTCTTCAAAATCTATGAGTTATGTAGATACTGGTTCGACCGGAGTGACATATGCAGACAACAGTCAACAACTTTTTTCTATGCAGTTGGCTTCCAACAATTCATATAATTTCACGCTTCCTGATGAAATTTCTTTCAGCCAGGAGATTATTTAACTGTTGCAGCACAGATGCCGAATACTATCGGCAACCCCGGAACCATTTCTATAAAAGATCTAACAATAAATTTAAATACAAGAGAAAATAATTAATTGTGTGTTTAAGAAAATTATTGAGTTTAATTTTTTTGTAAAATTTAAACTTTTATAAAATTTTTTATGTTACGAACCACATACCTGTCATTCCTGGTATCTGTGGTAACAAATAATTTGACATGACTGTCAGAGATGAATAATCCGTAGTCATTGCATACCCCGTACTTCCACAGATTCTATCAGCAACATTATAATTTGCACCCGTCGTTCCAATTATTACATTATGTGCGGATAAATTACCACCCACATCCACAAATGTTAAAATTCTTCTATAACCATAAGATGAAAGCGACGATGTCTGTGGCAAATACACTGTAAACGACTTAATCGCACTGTTTAATTGATATATATCTGATAAGTTGTTATTATTTATATAAAAATCGTTTGTTATTATTGTATTTAAAGGATTACCGTAAATTGTATAACTTTGTTGATAAGATGGACCAGTCGCGCCGGTATATCCCGTATAACCCGTATAACCCGTATAACCCGTATAACCCGTATAACCCGTATAACCCGTATAACCTGTACTTCCTGTGTAGCCTGTATAACCTACATTTGAGGATACGGAAGTATGTATATGACTCAGTGTATTATCTCGCATATATATAGTTAAATTGGGCGACGAGTTTGTTGAATATGCATATAAAACAATTCCTATTCTACTACTCAAACTATCCAATGTATAACTGGGAATATATGCCGTATTAATATAGAGAGTCTCCGTAGACCCCGACACTGTCACAGCGTTTGCAGTACTACCTTCAAAAATTGAAGCTGTACCACCAAGACTCTTATATTCCCACACACTATAATAAATTTTTATACTTTGCGAACTTGCTGAGGCATATATATTTAAATCCCACAAACCGGCCTGTATTGTAGTCGTTAATAAAGTATTTGGTAATGTAATAAAATAAGCAATCAATGTTGCCGGTAATGTAGTGGGTACACTATTATATCTTAATGTCGTTTGTGTTCCAGTATTGGGAGTAATTAATAAATTATCAGACACTGCAGTCGCACCACTCGTCGTTCCCCCATCCAAAAAGAATATCGTCCCATTCGAAAATCCGTTTATTCCTGGCGATCCTGTATAACCTGTATAACCTGTCCATCCTGTGTAACCAGTATAACCTGTCCATCCTGTGTAACCTGTATAACCAGTATAACCAGTATAACCTGTATAACCTGTGTAGCCTGTTGGACCTGTATAACCAGTATAACCTGTATAACCGGTATAACCTGTCCATCCTGTGTAACCTGTATAACCTGTATAACCTGTATAACCTGTATAACCCGTATAACCTGTAAATCCTGTATATCCAGTAAAACCTGTGTAACCTGTATAACCTGTGTAGCCTGTATACCCAGTATATCCTGTCGCTCCAGTTGCTCCTGTAAAGCCTGTGTAGCCTGTGTAGCCTGTTGGACCTGTATTTTTTTGTATTAGTGAATATTGTGGACCGCTGTATCCAATTGAACCCACTAACTGAGCTACTAAATCACCAGCTCCGGTCGGACCAAGTCCAAAAATTCCCCAACCACCTAATACACCCGTAGGCACCAAAGGATTTATCGTTGGTCCTATATTTATAAACGGAGTCACAAAACCACTTTTTGTATAAATAAGGCCTGATGCGTTTGTACCCAAAGTCGCTTGTCCTGTAAATCCCGCAGGACCTTGAATATTTATTGTTCCTGGTCCAACATAAATATCTCTCCATCTAAAACCACTAGAACCCAAATCGTAAGCAATGGGTCGTGATGGAATTATGGATGTGTGTGCTATAATTCCTGTGTTTCCGTCGTAACTTAATATTGGATTGCTGTAAACTGTTGTGTTATCAGGACCAACAAATAAAAAGTTACCTGTCAAACCAGGATTAGTCGTTATTTGTAATGTGGGACCCGTCGGACCTGTATAACCTGTGTAACCTGTATAACCAGTATAACCTGTATAACCTGTATAACCAGTATAACCGGTGTAACCTGTATCTCCATTGTTGACAATTGGTAAATAACCGTAAGAAATATTTGTTATTGTGTCGTACTGGGCATTTATATAAAAGCGTCCTTGCAGTGCATTTGTTCCATTTACGAGAGGTTCACTATGTACTTGAATTCCATTTTGATACCAAAAAGCTCCGTTATTTGTGACCGCTAACGTAAATACATCTGTAAGTGAAAAAGAAATAAGGGGTTGTATCTGACTTCCGCCATAAAGACATAAATATTTTAAAGAACTTCCTGAATATAAAAATTCAAAACCGTAAGTCGCGGTTGGGCCGTTATTATTTGACAAGAAAACTTCTGTCGTGCTATTGCCAATATCATTCAATACAGGTATTTTAAAAGTTACAAAGGTTCCATTATACGGATAATATTCCAATGTATAAGTTGCTGCAGAATTATTTGTAGTTGCAGTTCGTATAATTGAATTGGGCGATGTTAACGATGCTCCCGGTTCTATTGTTGATGTTATAAGTGTAAATAGTGCAGGTCCCGTTTCTCCTGTGTATCCCGTACTTCCTGTAAAGCCTGTGTAACCTGTATATCCAGTAAAGCCTGTGTAACCTGTATATCCAGTAAACCCTGTGTAACCTGTATAACCTGTATAACCAGTGTAACCTGTATAACCAGTGTAACCTGTGTAACCCGTATAGCCTGTATAACCCGTGTAACCTGTATAACCCGTGTCACCGGTTGCTCCTGTATGACCTGTATAACCAGTGTAACCCGTATAGCCTGTATAACCCGTGTAACCTGTATAACCCGTATAGCCCGTATAGCCAGTAAAGCCAGTGTAACCTGTATAACCTGTATAACCTGTATAACCTGTAAACCCTGTATAACCAGTATAACCCGTATAACCTGTATAACCTGTATAACCTGTGTAACCCGTTGCTCCAGTATAGCCAGTATAACCCGTATAGCCAGTAAAGCCTGTATAACCTGTGTAACCTGTGTAACCTGTGTAACCTGTAAACCCTGTGTAACCTGTGTATCCTGTATAACCAGTGTAACCTGTAAAGCCTGTGTAACCAGTCCATCCCGTACTTCCAGTGTCTCCAGTGTAACCTGTATAACCTGTATAACCAGTGTAACCCGTAAACCCCGTATAACCTGTATAACCTGTATAACCTGTATAACCGGTGTAACCCGTAAAGCCAGTGTAACCTGTATATCCAGTAAAGCCTGTATAACCTGTATAACCAGTAAAGCCTGTGTAACCAGTAAAGCCTGTATAACCAGTGTAACCTGTATAACCTGTACTTCCAGTCCATCCAGTGTCTCCAGTATAACCTGTATAACCTGTGTAACCTGTGTAACCTGTGTAACCTGTGTAACCTGTGTAACCTGTGTAACCCGTATAACCTGTAAATCCTGTAAACCCAGTGTAGCCTGTATAACCTGTAAATCCTGTATATCCGGTATAACCCGTATAGCCCGTAAAACCCGTAAATCCTGTAAACCCAGTGTAGCCCGTATAGCCCGTAAAACCAGTATAACCTGTGTATCCTGTAAACCCTGTGTAACCCGTAAATCCTGTAAAGCCCGTATAACCTGTGTAACCTGTATAACCTGTAAAACCTGTATAACCTGTGTATCCTGTAAAGCCTGTAAATCCTGTGTAACCCGTCGCTCCAGTGTAACCTGTCGCTCCAGTGTAACCTGTATAACCAGTGTAACCCGTAAACCCCGTATAACCTGTATAACCGGTGTAACCCGTAAAGCCAGTGTAACCTGTATATCCAGTAAAGCCTGTATAACCTGTATAACCTGTATAACCTGTATAACCAGTAAAGCCTGTGTAACCTGTACCTCCAGTCCATCCAGTGTCTCCAGTATAACCTGTATAACCCGTATATCCGGTATAACCCGTATAGCCCGTAAAACCTGTATAACCTGTAAACCCAGTATAACCAGTGTAACCCGTGTAACCAGTAAACCCAGTATAGCCTGTATAACCTGTATAACCTGTATAACCTGTAAAGCCAGTGTAACCTGTAAAGCCAGTGTAACCTGTAAATCCCGTGTAACCCGTGTAACCTGTAAACCCTGTATAACCTGTATAACCTGTAAAGCCAGTGTAACCTGTATAACCTGTATATCCAGTAAACCCCGTATATCCAGTAAAGCCTGTGTAACCTGTATATCCAGTATATCCGGTATAACCCGTATAACCCGTGTCTCCAGTATAACCTGTATAGCCTGTATAACCCGTAAATCCTGTGTAACCTGTATAACCTGTATAACCAGTGTAACCCGTATAACCTGTATAACCAGTATAACCTGTATAACCAGTATAACCTGTAAACCCAGTATAACCTGTATAGCCTGTATAACCTGTATAACCCGTATAACCTGTATAACCCGTATATCCGGTATAACCCGTATAGCCCGTAAAACCTGTATAACCTGTGTATCCTGTAAAGCCAGTGTAACCTGTATAACCCGTGTAACCAGTATAACCTGTGTAGCCTGTATAACCCGTAAATCCTGTAAAGCCCGTATAACCTGTATAACCTGTATAACCCGTAAATCCAGTGTCACCAGTGTAACCCGTGTAACCAGTAAACCCAGTATAGCCCGTATAACCTGTATAACCTGTGTAACCAGTATAACCTGTAAAGCCAGTGTAACCTGTATATCCAGTAAACCCAGTATAACCTGTATAACCTGTAAACCCAGTAAAGCCAGTATAACCTGTATAACCTGTGTAACCAGTATAACCAGTATAACCAGTGTAACCTGTATAACCTGTATAACCAGTGTAACCTGTTGCTCCAGTATAACCAGTGGAACCCGGTAATCCTTGTGGTCCTTGTGGTCCTTGTGGTCCTTGCGGTCCTCGTGGTCCAATCTTTAAAGGAGAAACACTTCTTTTACATGATTTTTTTTTGCTTTTATTTTTCGATTCTTTTTTCGATTCTTTTTTTGATTCTTTTTTTGATTCTTTTTTTGAATATTTTTTCGATGTTTTTATATCGTATATTTTATATTGGACTTTTGATTTACCTTTTGATTGTATTTTTGATTGAACTTTTGATTGAACTTTTGATTGAACTTTTGATTTTTTCTTAGACTGAACTGATTTTTTCTTAGACTGAACTTTTGGTTGTTGTGTAATTGCAAGTTGAGCTGAATTTATACTCATATTTTTACTATTGTCAATATGCAAATATTCGTTATACATATTTTCCAAATTTTTATTGTTTTCCGAATCACTATCACTATCTGTATCAGAATCGCTATTTATATCAATGTCAGTATTTATGTTAAAATCACAATTGGTACCAGTATCACTACTATCATTACTACTATTATCACTATTGCGAACACTACCGTGATCACTGTCCGTATAAGTTGAATCAATTATGTTGGAAGTGTTGATGGTATCACTCATATTTATTGCGTCCAGTTCATCAATTGGACTTTTAGGTTTTTGAATTTTTTTTTGAGTTTTTGTTGGGTTACTTGGACCCGTCAAAATTTGTATATTATTAAATATATTATCGGACAAAGTGGACTCATCGTTTTCTTTTTTTATTTTTATTTTTTTATTTTTTTTAGAAATATTTTTTTTAGAAATATTTTTTTTAGAATTTTTTTTGGATAAAATTCCAATTGTTGGCTCTGTGTCATACAAATCTTCAATGAAATTTATGAATGTAGTGTCATATGTATTTTCTGTTATTTTATTTTTATTCGAATGATTTTTGTTATCCATCACTTGATATAACTTAACAAATAAAAAAATAATAGTAATTTTTATTCACCCAAAAAGAATTTAATGTATTTATATTTATATATTTACAATTTTATTATTGTCAACGATGCAAAATTCCATGTGTTACCTGTGGCCGTCAACGTTAAAGAAACATAATCGCCTGCTATCATGTCTTGTATGACAGAACACCCATAAGATGAAGTAGTGGTTATATTTTGTGAACCAAAACTTGTTGTATTTACACCTTTTACCTTACCTAAAAACTCGATTGAATTTCTTCCTTGGCCTTCAATTAAAAAAACATTATATTGAAACAAATATTTACCAGATAAATTAAATGTAAATTTGTCGTTTAAATTAGAGGTAGCACTTGGAGTGATATTTACATAATTCACGGTCGGAAAATGTATAATTAGCGAACTGTCTGGTGAATTATTATTAATAATACCTGAGAAATTTGCCAAACTGGTCGATGGTTGACCCTGTGGTCCCGGTATTAATATTGTTCCATTCATACTTTTATAAGTATTACATTTTAATGCATATGCTGAACAATTTACTTTACATGGTTTGCATGATGAACTAGAATTTGAAGAAGAATTTGTAAAAGATGTTGAACATCCCGCTGTGCAACCTGCTGTCATTCCACATGTCCATGAATTTGAGCTAGAATTTGAACTGGATGGACATGAACTTGAACACGAACTAGATGGACATGAACTTGACGGACAAGAACTTGACGGACAAGAACCAGACGAACTATTAGTAGTTGTATAAGTCGATGTGACATATTTTGATTTACAGCCGGTAGATTTACTTGATGATTTATGTTTACGCGATCTATGTGATTTGTGTTTTTTTGAAGAACTTGAAGAACTGGAAGAACTTGAGGAATTGGAGGAACTGGGTTTAGTTGATGTAGAAGATGATTTAGAGGATGACGACTTTATAGTTTTGCATTTCGAAGAACATTTTGGTTCAGAATTCGAAGAATTAAAAAAGCTATTCAAATGACCGCGAGATATTTCTGTAAGAGAACTTGTACTCATAATATCAGTTAATTTGTGCTTTGACATAGTTATTATTATATTAATAATTTATAAAAAAATACTATTTGTAGAAATAAAAATAATATTTATTAATAAATATTATCTTATACACTGTTTTCCATTATAGAAAAAACGCACAGTCATTTTCACAGACTTTACGATTTACAAATCATCACAATATGTATAATCGACACTATATAAATTTACACGCACCAATTAATTATTTCATAAACTAAGTAATAGTTAATTTGCGTATTGTCATTTGTTAATTCGTTAAGAGTATCATTATCAAACTGTTTTGTAAATAATTTGTTAAGAGTGGTTGCAGCATTTACATCAGACACATAATACTTAAGACTCAAATTTTCCACTATTTTTTCAGTGTTGATATTTGCAACATTTCCAGATACTTTTACATAGGTTGATAATCCAATCAATATTGAATTGATATCGTTTTTTAATAATCCGTTTTTCTCAAATTATCCCTCAAAAAATTGGAATAATTATTTAAGTTGTATACACGTTCTTGCTCATCATTATCATGATAATTTTTAAACAATTTATACGTTTCTTTATATAACGATTTATTAAAAGACGATATTTTCATATTAAATAAACTTGGTAAGTCATTGGCATTACAATCATTTAAAAAAATCATGTTACTCATAAAAGGGTCTTCCAAAGGAATCATATTATAAAAACGGTTAATATTATCCATTAAATTGGTTGTTAAATCGAGAAAGTAATCTACATTATTCACTCCTTTAATTTCGGACAGAACATTTATTAATATTTTAATAAATTGATTTCTTTTTGTTTCATAATTCGTATTTGGAATTGCATTTATGCATACATTTAGCTCTCTACAAACTTTGACTATTACGGATGCAACAATTACGGTATCAATATTCGATAAATCTCTACAGACTAAATTTAATCCCTGAGAAATAAGCATTTTTAGACCTATTTACATATATAATATATTTTTAATTTTAAATATATTATTTTTCCTTTATTTAAAATTATTT
>Ga0214192_1000934_pt1 | contig 16975 bp, 30 predicted proteins | sample TroBogEpilimnion_44_FD_153030 | JGI IMG/M metagenome (GOLD analysis project Ga0214192, IMG submission 153030) | Freshwater microbial communities from Trout Bog Lake, WI - 29JUL2008 epilimnion | ecosystem: Environmental > Aquatic > Freshwater > Lake > Epilimnion/Euphotic zone | place: Trout Bog... | reverse complement strand
GTGTTTGGCGAGATCGTCGCGCATTTCTGACAGAGTGTCAAAAATCAAACCCCAATCAAGATCAGATTTTTCTCTATTGGCTTTACGCATACCTTTGTAGTATTCAAAATAATCTCTACGCCAGTATTTGCGACCATCGCAACAAATAACAATCTGTCCATATTCTTTACCATATTTCTTTTTATATGATTTAATTGTGGATAGTGTTACGTGGCGAATTAGATTTTTCACTTCAGACTCTGTCCCCTTCAACTCACGCTGGAATGTAAGAATGGCTGCAAGAGCGACCTGACTATAATCTACGAGTATAATTTTAATTCTCCTTAATCAATTTCCATCCAATAGTATTGGATCTCTTTATAAGATTCATTGGATTACCATTATCTCTGAATTTCGGAGAAACTTCACCAACAACCATACCAACATTCACTCTTAAAATGCTCCGAGGATAATAGTTTCCTCACCAATTCTTCCATTTGGATTAGAAGGTTTTGTTTTGATTGGTTTAATAGCATTACTCAATGCACGTTTACCCAGTGCCAATCCTTTGAAGAATTCCTCAGGTTTACGCAGAGTAAACGCTTTAGATTCTTTGACATCAAACCCAATGATGGTTGTTCCTTTAACAGATAATGAACCACTCTCTGCTTTATAAACACCTACACGACGGTATTTAGTATTATAGAACCAGATCTCTGAAGCACCAACACAATTAGATGGTTGGATAGATTTTAATCCAAGTTCAGGAAACTCTTTCATATACTTCATACGTGCAACGAGTTTAGTTGGTGACACTGGTTTAGTCTTACGTGGTGCGCGATTTGCTTTTGCAGTCTGAACCATTTGTTGACAGTCAGCAATAATCGTTTGAACAAATTCTAAAAACTTTTTCAACTCACGTTTAGTAAAGTGGGAATAACCTTCAACGAGTTGGTCATCATCACCATCAATTGCTTCTTCAAGTTCTTTGGCAGTTGGAACAAACAGATCACCAATACGTTTGGCAATTGGTCCAGCTACCTGATTGGCAAGCAGGTAATTCTTTGTTGAGAAATCAGACTTACATCCCGCAAGAACAAAATCATCGATTGCACCCTCAATTTCACCAGCAATCTCATGAGCCTTATCTTCCATTCTTTGTTGAATAGAAATTACATTGGCAGGTGATGCAGCTTTTGCTGCATCACCATCTTTCTTGTCTTGTTTATCTTGGGATTTTTGACGAACAGTAACTTGAGACTTTAAAAATTCAATTCGTTCGTTTAGAAAGTTCTGTTCCTTCTCTTGAAGTTCAGAACCTAAGTCAATCAGTCGAGCAAGAATACCAGCATGACGGAAATGATTCTCGTCAACCTTTAATAATTCTACTGCTACTTTTTTATCAATCTTTGCATAGTGGCTGATGAACCACTTCTTCTTATCTTTATCATCATTGTTTGAATTGTAATAATTCAAAGCACGCATCAGATCTCGTTGATAATTATCTTTATCAAGAGCAAATTCATCACCACCTTTTGCAGTGTGTTCAGCACGTTCGATCAGTTGTCTGCGTTTCAAATTGTTAGTTGCCATGAGTTTTCTCCATAATATAGTATAATTATACCCTACCTTTGAATCAAAGTAAAGCGAAATTTGACCAACGCAGACACTGATCTAGTAAGGGTTACAGATATCCCATTACAACACCAAGTGGTGCAACGAAAATCCCAACCACTCGAAGAATGGTTTCTCCAGTCAAAGTTGCAAGACCAGTGTGATATAAAATTACAATATTATTAATCCATCCGAAGAAAAGACCAACAATAAAAGCAATGTAAAGTAATACTACTGTTGCGCCATTATTCATAATGTAAATCCTACTTTAATTACAGAGTCCCAGCGGAAAGAACGCCATTCATTTTTTTCTGTGTCGAAAACTCGTACTGCGGATCCAGTAGCTTGGCTACCTTCTGATTTTGTTTTCGGTAGCTTTTCTGTTGGGATTCTTGACTCAACAAGGGTACATTGCATTGCTCGTTCAGAACCATCTTTTTTGGTAAAAGTAATGCACAAATCTTTGATGTTACTGTCATGTAGAACTCCTAGTATCCAGGTTTTAAACTCTTCGAATTCTTTATCACTTTTAAATACTGTTTGCATTTTCAATTTCACCTTTCTCATCAATCAACTTTGTTTTAAAAGTAACCTCGATTAAATCGTATGGAACACTTTTAATTTTAATGTGTCGTGTAAGACCATTACGCTCAGTCACATATTCATGTGATTCATAGTTCATTAGTCTTTCCTTTGTGCTTTGTTTTGCGAGTGTATGCAACCTTCGACTCCACTACACGCATACGGTATTTTGGAGTGCGCAAATCTTTTGCTACAAGACTTTTTGGTTTCGAAGGTTTATTATACATCATTTTTTATTGCAAAGCAAATTTACTTAAAACTTCTTTGGCTTCCTTAAATTCATTCATGTCTTCTTCCATTGATCAACAACCATTTGTTGTAGAACATCGATCAAACGCTGTGTTCGTCTGTCATGGGTATTATACCATTGCATAAAATCTTCATATGTGTCAAGTTCCCACATCTCATCGAGCAAACGCACTTGACGCTTAGACAAACCAGTAATTTGAATCATACAGTTTCCTTAAAAATTCCAGACCATGTCATAAGTTTGTTAAGTTTCTTATTCTTTGCAGCTAACACTGCTGATTCACTGACAATGCCATTATCAATCATCAAATCAATCATACACATTAAGTCTCCGATTTCTTCTTCTAGATGTTCACGATTACTTACGTTATTATAAACATCTTCCATACCAAATCGGAAAACTTTACTAATCGCTTGTGTTACTTCAGCGCATTCTTCTTGCGTAATTAGAAGGATCTCACGATTTGATTCATTAATCTCTTTCATTTTAAAAAACTTATTCACTGATTGCTTCCTTCCATCTTTCTTCAACAATTTCATTTACCCACTCAATGGGACACTTAAGAGCATTCGATATTTCCTCACAAGACCATTTAGTTGTGTCTAGAAGATAATGAATATTTTCCCATAATTCCTTCATTGCAGCCATAATAACCTCACTTTTTATCATTTATACAACTATTATACCCCAATCCTACATTAAAGTAAAGCGAAATGTTGAAAAACCCTACAAAAAGTAGGGTTTTTTGTAAGTTATTGATTTTTAATACTTATTTATTACCGAATAGTGGGTCTAAAAAATGTATCTGAAAAAAATTATCTACTTTCCTTGCCAAAGAAGGATACATCACAAGAAGCAACTGTATCACAAAAACTAACGCTACTGATGCAAGAATTAATATCCCAGACAAAATAGGTATAGTAACAAAAGCAAATATACATGCAAATATTTGACACAATTTCAACAGGAATTTAATCACGCTTCTCATTTTTATCTTTCTATTAATTCGTTTACAAAATCTAACAATAATATATGATGTTTACCATTGTGATATTTACCTTTCATCCAACTATAACTATCATACCAAAACCTCATTGTTATAATAACTGACTTGCTAAAAATTGTGCAGATTCAACAATAAAACGCATTGCTACTTCATCAGTTGCTAATTCTTGTGCAGCTTGAACCTCAGCAATTTGTTGTAGTAGAAATTGATATTCTTCGTTTGTATAATTACCTGCTTCATATTGTTCACGGATAACCAATAGTTGATTAGCCAGTGGTGCAGCTGGACCACCCAAACCTGCAGCTTCTCTTAATTGTTCTAACATTATCTTCCCCTCCAAGCATCAGCGACTACGTCAAGACGTGTCTTGTTAATTTTCAAAATAGATTCACAAAACATTTTGTTATTGGAATCTTTGGCTTTTTTAATCGCAACTTCTAACTCATCAATAGACTTCGCTTGAGGGTCTCCTCTAAGAGAAGCATATGCGCCAAGATGATGAATTTTATCTTCAGCATCTGTCCAGTTTTTATCATCGCAATTTAACTTCTCTACTGCAATTTTAGTTGAAACTAGATTGTCAAATAATGAACCATCAAAACTGATTGGCATTAAAGAACAACCAGAAACAAGTAAAACTAATGCAAAAATAATTTTCTTCATAATATTCCTTATACAGTAAAACTACTACCACAACCACAAGTATTAGTTGCGTTTGGGTTTGTTACTTTAAAATTTGAACCCATTAATTCAGTAACATAATCAATAGTAGATCCAATTAAATATTGCATTGACATTGAATCTACTAAAACATTTTCTATTATAAAATCATCTTCTTGTTTCTCTTCTTCGAGAGTAAACCCATAAGAAAAACCAGAACATCCACCACCTTGAACAAACGCACGGATATACGGCATTTTTTCTTCAGCTAGGATCTCTGTTATTTTCTCTGTTGCTGCTGGTGTTAGAGTTAATTGCATAATATGGTGAAAAATAAAGGGTTAACATTAGATATATAGCATTCCAGCGACTGTTAGCATTGCGCATAATTTTCTCGGAAACACGCCAATTCCTGTTAAACTCTTTGCCATTTTACTTTTCCCTTATTTACTTACCAGTCTATTTATTGTTTTGCAGTTCTTCCACTTCTTTTTCTATGGTTTTAACACCTGTTGTGGTAAAAACATCTTTTGCTTTATTTAAAAAACTTTTTGCTTTATCAGACATACTTTCAGGACTTCTTCTTTCAAGTCTATCATATAAACTTGCTTCCCAGTCTTTACTTTCATCCACTTTAATATCAAGTTCTTCTTCGGAACCTTCTAATACTTCTGGAACATCTTGCGAATAAGTCGGATTTATTTCGGATTGATCTTCAGTATTAATTTCATCGCCAACAGATATACTAATTGTTTTAGTTGGTTCTGGTACTTCTGGTAAAAGACCTTCATCAATTTTAATATCAGCTTTACCAGCAAATATATCCAATCCTGGAGTTTCTTCTTCACGTTTTTGTTGCCAGTTTGCGGCAATTAGCAATAAGACTGCCAATGGATCAAATACTGAAACAATTAAAATGATAACCCAGCGAACTGCTTTTTCTAGTACATCACTCTCTGGGTTATCACCATAGATTAATGCTGCTATGTACTTGATCGGTCCAACTTCTGCTTCGACTTTTCTGACTTCGCTCGCGATTGGAGCACGCTCTTCGTTGTACGTGGCGATTTTAGATTGCGAGTCGCTGATTTCTTTAAGGATTCTTTGACGATCTTTTTGCTGTCCCCGTCTAATGGAAATGGCACGCTCTGCTCCTTTATCGTCACTGGTTCTTCCGATGGTTTGATCCACTTGTTGATCAAGTTGAGTAATTTCTTTACGACTAGCATTGATGTTCTCCTTTTCGGTTTTAATTTTTTCATCAATTAATGCAAGTTTTGCTGCTACGTCACCACTAGGAATATTTTGATCTAAGTGTGCTTTAGACAGATATCCAAAAATACCCATTGATGTCAACATCATTAAAATCAACAAAGCAATAGTAAAGTATGATTTCATCATAAGTGGAATTTCTTTCCAGTTACGATAAATCCAAGAAGCAACCACAAGTTTCGATGCTTCAAGTAAAGTACCCATGATAAAAATTGGAACTACTGATGCTGCGAAGATCACAATAAGTCCCATCACAGAATAATATGCAGCACAGGCAGATAAACCTAGTGCTGCAGCAAATAGTAAATATGTCATTTTACGGTTTCTCTATGTAACGTATTGGATCTCGAATTCTGTTTTTTATAGAAGCTATATGTTTGTCGTGTTCTTTTCTTTTTTTATACGGTAGCTGCATTATTTCATCATCAGTTTTTTGATGTTTTTTTAATTCAGCGTGTGCATCAGAAATTTGCTTATCTCTATCAGGATTTGGTATTAATGCTGGAGATGGATGATTATGGTCCGCTAATTTATATCCTTTACCAGCAGTATGAATTACTTTCTTTCCTTGTCTCTCTGCGTGTTTATGTGCGATATGAATATTGTTCCAAACTTTTACTTTATCTTCTTCGAGATATTCTTTAAATGTATACATTAAAATTTCCCTTTAATATGTGATCCATGAATTCTACATGAGATCTGCATATTATAATAGTCGTCTGATTCTAATACTTTCCTCCCGTACTGCTCGCGAGCTTCCACGTAAGAACACTCAGCTTTAGACTTACAATAAAAAAGAATCTCTCTTGTAAAGTTATCTTTACCAAGAGCCTCTACATCTTTATTTAGTTCTATACTTGAACCATAGTATTCACGCCAGTCAGAATCGATTTTAGATTTTATCTTCTTTCGTTTCTTAGTTCCATTCTTTAACTTAACAGTCTTGTAAGTTGTCTTTGAAAATTTAGAAAGTTTTTTACCAATATACATACGACTGCTGGCTTTGTTCGTAATTAAATAAACAAAGCCAACACAGTCTTCAGGTAATTCTTCAACGATTTGATTATTATATGTCCACATAGTGGACTATTTATTCTTCCTCGTCAAAGTCCTCTTCTTCATAGATATCAGAGCCACATAGTGGACAGTGAACTATATCTTCAAAACTAAAGTCATCACCTTTTACAGTGATCTTACCTTCAGCTTGACATGATGAACACTCAAATTGTTTTACAATCATGCTGCTTTACCCCATACATCACCCCATGAACCGCTTAAAGCTCCTTTAGCATAATCGGTAACTCTATTTTCGAAAAAATTACCATGCACTGGAGCATTGATCATATCGGATACCCAAGGTAATGGATTCTTTTTAACTTTAAAAATACCTTTCATTCCAAGACCGATCAATCGGCGATCAGCAATGTAACGAATATATTGCTTAACATCTGCAGCGGATAATTCCATCATATCGCCATTAGAATAACAAAGGTCAATAAACTTGTCTTCCAACTCTACCATCTTTTCAGCGATGGAATAGATTTTAGATTTCAATTCATCATTCCAGATTTCGTTGTTCTCTTTGATATATTCTTTGAACAACTTAATCATTGACTCGGCATGCATTGTTTCATCAACAATAGACCAAGTAACAATCTGACCCATTCCCTTCATTAACCCATGGCGTGGGAAATTAAGGAGCATAATAAAAGAACTGAACAACTGCATGCCTTCCGTGAAAGCAGAAAATACAGCAATATGCTCAGCGGTAGAAGCCACTGTACCATTTCTACTAGAAATGTCAAGAACATAATCATGTTTATCTCTCATTTCTTGATATTCTAGAAACTCACTATAAGTTGACTCAGGCATACCGAGAGTTTCAATCAGATGTGAGTAAGCAGCAATGTGTAATGCCTCACGAGCAGCAAAACCCATTAACATCATTCGAATTTCTGGCTGCGGGAAATACGGTAAATAATTATTTACATACCCACCAGCTACATCAATGTCTCCTTGAGTAAAGAATCGAAAAATATTAGTGAGGAATTGCTTTTCTTCATTTGTTAATTTCCTTTTCCAATCTTTAACATCTTCTGCCATTGGAACTTCTGAATGTAACCAATGTGCCTGTTCATGGGCAAGCCACGCATTGTAAGCCCAATCGTATCGAAATGGTTTAAAATAAGATCGTTCATCTGTAAGTTTAAGGCTGTTGTGTTTTTTTATCATTTTTTAATCTTCCTAATTTCCATTGTTGTTCTGTTGGTTTTTCTCTAAACATTTTAAAAGTTTTCATTTTTATCCTTCGCAGGCAAGACAGGTATCTGCATCACCAGTAAGAGCATGCAGGTCAATCTCTTTAATTACTTCACGTTCAATTCGTTTAGAAACTTTGTCAGCCTTCGCAATCTTATCTGAACGACAATAATACATTGTCTTTAATCCGCTCTTCCATGCTTGAAAATGAACAGCATGAATATATTTAATATGACTATCTGGTCTAAAGAACACATTTAAACTTTGAGCTTGGTCTATATATACTTGCCTGTCTGCGGCATGCTGAACGACCCAACGCTGGTCAATTTCCATAGACGTTTTGAAAACATCTTTTGTCCACTCTTCCATCCAATCGAGGTGCTGAACTGAACCATCATTCGCAATGATACTACTCCAAGTTTCTTCATACCAACCATCCTTATGATTCTCAGCTTCTTTCTTTATAATAATATCAAGATAGCGATTTTTATTTAAGTGAGAACCCGATAGAGTGTCCTGGCGATAACAGTTTGCTCTATACGGCTCAATTGATGGTGATGTATTACCCATAAGGATACTACTTGATGCATTTGGTGCAATGGCAGCGACATGTGAAAATCTATTACCGACACCATCATGCGCCTTCTTTATTGTTTTTACTTTCATTAATTTCTCCAATTTTGTAACCGATAACCTATTCAGCGATTTTAGATTTTCAGTTCATCTCCTTCAAGGACGGCACAAGCACGAATAGACATTTCTTTACCATCTCGGACAACAGTAACAAAATCAGAAGACTTAACGCTAATGGAATTGCCAGAATCATCTTCGAAAAGAATTTCACTTTGGGCATCAGGAGCTTCGCCACGCTCAGATCCCAGTTGAATATTCGCTTCATCTAATTTATCTCTTATTGTTTTAAAGATTTGCTTATTTTTACCAACAGCCATTGGCGATTCCCAAGCAAGATTATTTTTCTGTAGATATGCATGCCAACCCAATGCACCAATACCAATAGATCTTTCTTGTTTGGCAGAATAGATTGCACGTTTAATTGTTTTTGGTGCGTTCTGAATAAAATATTCAAGAACATTATCAAGCATCTCAGCAACATCTCGAAGAAATAATTTATCGTTTTTCCAATCATCATAATATTCTAGATTCAAAGAAGATAAACAACAAACAGCAGTGCGCTTTTCGTTTGTTGGTAGGATAATCTCTGAACAAAGATTTGATTGATGCACTTTCAAACCTTTATCTTTAAGCCATTGTGGTAGCTTACGATTTGATTCATCAATGAAGTGAATGTATGGTTCACCAGTCATCATTCGCATTTCAAGAATGCGTTGCCATAATTCTTTGGCAGATACTTTCTCTCTAACTTCTTTAGATGCTGGATCAATTAATTCCCATGAGTCATCAGCATCATTATCAATCATACACTTCTCAATAAGTTCCATGAATGAATCAGGAATATTGATACCGTGATGCATGTTTAATGTTCTTAAGTTTTGGTCACCTGTCGGTTTACGCATTTCGAGAAAATTGATAATATCAGGATGACTAATATCGAGATAGGCAGCATAACTACCACGACGAGTACGACCTTGACGATACGCCAAAGAAGAAGCATCATACATTTTAAGATGTGGCATAACCCCAGTAGACTTGTCATCAGCAGAGCGAATACCAAACCCAATACCAACGCCACCCCCAAGAATAGAGAGCCAACTCGTTTCTGAAAGATTGTCAACTAATCCCTCCGCAGTATCTTCAATATAATTAAGGAAACAATTGTGCACAATCATTTTAGATTTACCAACCGTAAAAGTTTGTGTATTCTTAACTTGAATATCATAAACCTTTTCAGTTTTATTAACTTTCTTTAATACAAAATTCATTTTATCCTCAACATAACTTAGAAAACATATAAATATATTCATAGGAGAAATTATGAATATATTAGAAAAATTACAATCTAAACTAGGGAATTCCCATTATATAAATCGATATTATAATTATATATTAGCGTGTAAAGCTAAAAATATTTACTATCCATTCAACAAAGAAAAATCCTAAATTAAATAAATCAATTATAGGAAAAACTCCTAAAGATCTTGGATTTTTCTTTATTTGTAAATCTAGTCCTGAATTTTCTCAATATTGTGTCGATCTAAATCAAGCGCATCTACCCGAACCCAATCATCCTCTTTGGTTAGAACTAAATGATTACCTGTTACGCGAAAAACTTCTCCCTCAAACATAAGCTCATAAATGTCTTCAGATTCTTCAGATTTAATAACTTCTATTTCGTTATAAGTACCATCATGAGATAAAACTTTATCGCCAACTGATAACTCAGATAAAGTTTTAATTCCATTATCAGTTGTTATTTCAGTATCTCCAGTAAAACAACTAATAGGCATGCCACGCTTACTACGACCAAAAGAAAGAATGGGAGTAGAGTAAGAGAGCCAATGCTTACTTGAATATTCATAAAGTCGTTGCGCATGTTCTTCGTTACTCCCAAATGTTTTAGAAACAAAAGCAAACCTCTCTTGTGGGCTTACTTCTTCATCCTTCATATACGACTCTCGTAATCGTAATAATCCCAACTCATCAAAAAGTGCATCACGAGAAAAATCTACCTTGATACCATGCACGACATCTGCCATTTAATACTCCAATTATAATTATCGTAACTCAATGAAATATATCACTGGGTTGAAATACTTAGGAAAAACCATTCAAGACCCATACACCTATAAAGGATCTGGGAAACGCTGGCTAAACCACCTTAAAAACACGGTAACGATGTCACTACAGAAATAGTAGGACAGTTTACCACCATAGAAGAATTAACAGAAACATCAATTCCTCTATCTGAAAAACTTAACATTGTTAATTCTAAACAATGGGCTAATCTTCGACCAGAATCAGGAGATGGTGGAGACACTTCACAATACATAGATTATTCTAAATTAAATCGTGGTAAAGGTCAATCCTACGAGCAACGATATGGTATCGATAAAGCCAATGAACTAAAACAACTCCGTTCTAAAAAACTATCTGAAACAAGAAAAGGTAAAACCTACGAAGAAATATATGGCGAAGACGAAGGTAGAATCCTTTCTGATTCAGCTAAAGATAAAATTCGACAAAAAGCGATTGGACGAATTCAAATAAGATGCTCTTGTGTGGTGTGCAAATCTGAAGTTTCTATAAACAACATCACAAATCATTACAAGAGACATTAATGTCTTCAATAGGATACTGCTCTGTTGGAACAAACACATACTCTGTTTTTGGTATATAAGGAAACTCAATCGGAACTTGCGAATCTCGACCAGTAAAATAAGACTTAAACATTTTACCGTCTTCTTCACTCTTATACCATTCCCAGAACACTTTACCATCTATGTAATATGGCTGTCCATTGAAACGATCTGCTGATTTAAATACAGCACTACATCGTTTGTTCTGATATGTTTCGCTACCAGAGATATCAGAAACATTATTCCATTCCCATTCCCCACCAGTCAATGGAACAATAGGGTCAAACTTTGCTAACTTGGAAAACAAATTAATAGCGTATGGAGCAGAGGATCCCGAATGTCCTTCATCAGCAAAAACATCTAATAGAGCAAGCACATGATTACAAATCATTTCCTGCATTTCATCATTGTATTTACCGTGCTCGTCTAACCATCCAGCAGCACGAAATTCATTCATTGCGTGAAATTTTAAATTACTCATCACATAAATCCTTCATCATAGGGAACACTTCAGCGATAACTTTAGCGATTTCTCTTGCAATATCAGCATGTTCTTTCTGAGTACCATTCGCCATTCTTAGTTCACAGTAATGTACCCAGCTTCTAAGTGTACCATTCATATAAAGACGAGAAACAGTTAGTCCTTCTGGGAGTACTGCTCTTGCTTGTTCTTTGGCAATTCCATTTAGGATTGCCCACTCATATGCATCTTTGGCTTCTTGTATCACACGCTTCTGTCTTTCTTCCCAAAATGCAGCCAATGCCATGTTTGTATTTTCAATACTATTTTGACGATTCTTCGTATCTTGGAGTCGGGCTTCCCTAAGAACGAAAGATAAGTCTTTGGTTGGGTCAGCATATCGCTGGCTGAATTCTTGGAACGAGAAAGAACGGTGACGCAAGATTTGTCTTGCAATATCACGAGTAGTTTCAATTTCAATACACACACTGACCATTTCTAGTGGACTAAAGTGTTTATTTGCAATTAGATACTTAATTAACTTCTCTGATGTGTCAGTGTTGAATTGATTGCTTGGATTACTAACACGTGCACAGAACGCAATCAACTCCTGTACATCTGTCAAACCATCATGCTCAAATTCATCAGTGGCTTGACTAAAACTTACCATCTTTACTTTCATATTTTTTTCCATGTACTATATTTCAATTTTGCTTCTATTCCTTTAAAGGTATTTGTATTTATCGTCTCAACAATTTCATCTTGGCTTAAACCAGCTAAAATCATCTCATTGATATCCTTTTGTTCTATATGTTCAGGAAACATACAAACATTATACCCTGCATTTATATTTTTATCAAGTAATTTAGTTATTTCCTTACTTCTCGGTTCATTATCCATTACAAGTATTGCATTCGGTAGTATAGACCTAATAGTAGGTAGATCAAAACTGGATCCTGAAACAGCCAAACAGTTCGGGATAAAAAGAGAATCGATTGGACCCTCAACAATGTAGATGGGTTTACTATAATCAACTCTGTCGAGTCCATAGATTTTCTCCTGCGTCTCATCAACCTTAATGGTATAATACTTAGGTTCTTCTTTGCCATATGCTCTGCCTTGAAAAGCAAAACATTTTCCTGCTGGTGTAAAGTATGGAATGACCATACGTGGATGTTCATCTTGAATTGGTTCTTGGAACTTTGGTGTCACTGAATTAACAAATGCTTTGAACTTTGGAGCAAAGTACAAAAGATTCCATTTATCTTTTGGAATCTTTCGTTTGACAACATACTGAACAGCAGGGTGCGTTAATGGTAGTTTATCTAAGCGAGATAAACTTGAGAGGATATTATCCTCAAGTAATTCTTCTTTGGAAGTTTCTAACACGACAGATGTTTGTTTAACATCTTTATGTGACTTGTGTTTATTTGCGCCAGATTTGTAACGCTCTAAAACATATTCATCATATAAGTTTGAATCAACGTACTTGATTAGATTACCAAGACTTGCACCATGACCACAATTGTGACACTTTGAAACAATATCTTGACCCTTTACGAAAAGATATCCACGTGCCTTTAATTTATTTTTTGTTGAATCACCGCATACTGGACAACTGTAGTTCCAGAGATCGGACTTCTTTTGTTTGAAGTTCCTTAGACGAGTGCCAAGGATATTAGTATATTTTGTATCAATATAGAGCATAAGGTATATTATACCTTAAATACTCTTGCAAAGCAAATTATTTAAAAAACTTGTCCAGCAGATTGATGTGGGAAATTAAGTAACCAATTGCAATTGCTCCGCCAAGAATCATCCACTTCCAACGATCGAGAAGGTCGATTCTTTCTTTCATACCATCAATCTTTTTTGACATTGCTTGATGTTGATCGGCATCATTTTTTGCAAGCTCATCAATCTTTGCATCGATGTGATCCGTAATCTCTCGTGTTGTTGTAGTAATACGAGAGTGAAGTTCTTTAATGTCTTGTTTCACGGCAGCGACATCCTCTTTGATACCTTCGACTTGGGCTTCCAATTTGGCGATTCTCTCTATTTCCACGTTACTTTATACTCTCGAATATCTGTTTTTGTGTTTTATACCAGTTAATCCATTCTTGGTTCTTCAGCTGGCATTCTTTATATAAGCTGTAATTATAAGTAACAACCGAAACAACATCACTCAGTTTTGTTGTAGGCTCAATCAGTTTTAAATCTTGACATGCAGATTTTAATTCTTCTGGCGCATCAGGAAAGGATTTTTTAACAGGAACAACTGTTGAACAACCAGTTAACATTAATAAAATTACTAATATCTTTTTCACTTATCGCTCGCAGCATTATTTATTATTGTTATCACTTCTGAATCAACAACACATTGTTTGTCAATCTTAGCAGCATCTTGAATTATTTGTTTCTGAATAACTATTTGTTTATCGTGTATAATTTGTGTTTTCTGAGCAATTAAACCAGCTATTTGTTTATTCGCATCATCAGATTTAACTTTAGCTTCGTCAATTTCTTTTTGCATTTCAGCAGTTTTGCTTCGCCAATCAATTTCAGTTTCATAACTGCCATAAAAATATACACCAGCAATTAAAAATAAAATACCAAAAATCTTTAATGGTTCTTTATATGCAAATATCTTTGGCATTACCTCACCAATTATAAACGCAACTGCTCCAATAAGAAGTATAGCTAACACTGCATAATGTAACCAAGCATCAGGAACGAATGACAAAATCCACATTTTACGTTATCTCTTGAACACCTAATGGTTTACGACGACCCAAACCAAAAATTACTTTTGATTTACCCTTTTGATATTTCTTAATATCTTTTTTATAGATCTTTGGTTCTTGTGTTGAAACATTACCAGAAGTATTATTTGTTGGAGGTCCGCCTGGATTAGTCATGTTACCACCAGCTAATCCTCCGCCTCCATCACCATCTTCTTTTAAAAATCTACCAACTAAAATTTCTTCTTCAACTAAATGGACATTACTTTCCATTAGATGTTTAAACTGTTCTTCTAAATGAATCGTAGATCTTTTACCAACTCTAACATTTTCTTGAATCAACCATAGCGCAGCAGCAATACTTTTTAATCTGCTTTCTCCACCAAATTTATTGATCAACTTTTTAAGATTAAACACAAGACGAGTTAGATAATCGTAAGCATCTCTTTGTTCTTGTGTTTTAAATTGACTGCTCTTAATAAGGTTTTTTCCTTTGGCATCAATGATTCCTAATTTGAATGCAGCAGTGTCTGTGAAGTTAGTCACAAGCATGTGTAAAACTTTTAGTGCTATTGCATTGTCGATTAATTGACCCATTAGATTTCCCTTAGCTTTGCTATAACTGTTTCATCTAAAATATAATCAGAAAGATTTATTTTATAATCTGAAACTGTTTCTGGCATTTTGTTTAGATACACTAGAAATGTAACTAAAATATCCCAACAGCTTTCATCCACTTTATAAAATAACATCTTCGTGGTGGCATCACCAAACAAATTATATAAAACAATAATATGGTTTAATATAAGTCGTTCTTTTAAATCGCCATTGTTTTTATACCTAGAGATTAATTTCTTTAAATACAAAAACTTCTTTAGATCATCCTCAAATTCTGCCAAACTATAACACTGTGTGTTATCGTAATGATGCATTGCATAAAGTAGAAAGTTCGCTTCATTTAATTTTCCATTCACACCATTATACCTTCAAAGAATGATGGGGAGACAACCTCCCCATCCCTACATAATTATTTATTAAGCAACAGTTAGAGTTGCAGATGCAGATTGTACTGTTGGGTAGTCAGTAGCGGACAATACGCAATAGTATACGTCGCCGTTATTGGCTAGAACAGTAGTTGCTCCTGTTGTGTATGAAGCGGAAGTTGCGCCAGAAACAGCAGTGAAGCTACCAGTGCCGTTCGCTTGACGATACCATTGATATCCAATAGTTCCGTTACCAGTAATTGTAGCTGCAACAGTGAATGTAGCAGTTGCTGGGTGAGTAACAGAAGCATTAACTGGTTGAGTTCCGATAGTGATATCACCAGAAACTAATGGATCATTGTTAGTTACATAGTTAGCAAAAGACTCAGTAACTTCACCTTGTAGAGCAACAAGTTTCTCTACTTTATGACGAACTGAACTATCAGAAGCAGTGAATGTTAGATACTTCCACCAGCCAGCAGATTTAATACCGATAGCACGGTTTTCTGGTGCTTGAGCTTCTTCTTTAGTTACTAAGAATACTGTTGAACCACCATTTGTGCGACCATATACGTTTGAAACACCTGGATCGCGTTGTAGTGAATGAGCAGTACCAGTACCAGCAGCAGTTAAAGAAACTAGACCAGTAGCTGAACCAGTAGCGATAGCGTGCGCATATGTATCAAACAATTCTACGTTAAAAGAATCTACACGACGTGCGTAATAAGTAGTTCCATCTGTTAAACCACCAACTGCAGTTCCACCATTTACACTGTAAACAAGGGCATCGCCAGTAGCGAAGCCATGAGCCTGACCTTGTAAGCTGATAGTAGAGTTAGCTGTACTTACAACAGAAGTTGTATTTGTTGCATCGAAATATGCTTTTCTTGCAAGATTCTTTGGTGCTGAAGACAAAACGTCTTGATTTCCCCATAGTGCCATTTTTATTCTCCTTGAATTTGGACTTTATTATTTATAGTTTTTTGGCTGGCGACGTTTGTAAGAGCCAACACTTTGACCTGTTTTACGACCCTTGCTTGATTTTTGATCAGCTTCGCCGTCGTCAGCTTCGCCATCATCATGATAGCTAGTATTAGTATGTTTCATACCAGTGTTAGTTTTAGTTGCTACACCTGTACGAGTTTTAAATGTATCGCCAGTTTTTGATAAGGCAGTAAATTCTTCGCCCATTTCAGTTTCTGCATCACTATATGATGTTCCATAAGACGCTTTCTTTGTGTGACGATAAACACCATTCTTGTCAGATTCATATTCTTTTAATACACTGACGAAGTCTTTAAATGATTTCATTTCAGATTCCTTTAGTTTGCCTTCTTTTGCTTCAGCACGCTTCTCAGCATCCTCAAGCCATTTTGGTTTTTTCTTTTTTTCTTCTTCGTTGACTTGAAGGTCTGCTTCGATATAATCAGCAACACAACCAATATAGTCAGCTGCCAGTGTAATCTTTGCTTCTACCCATTCTGGAAGATCCATCTCTTTACCAATATGTTTCTCTAGACGATTAACATGATTGATAATAGTTTGAAGGTCAATCATTACCATCTCTTGGTCTTCACCTTCTTTAATCTCTTTAGGTTCTAATTCGCTTTGTTTAGCCATATCTTTAAATTTCTTAAGACGTTTATTATGATCTGCTGCTTGTTCAGCAGTTTCTTCTCTAATACTCATTACTTGCTCCCTTTAATTTTTGGTTCTTCCCAGCCTTCTTCGGTTTCTCTGGCAACAGAATTTTTACTAATCTTAGCTAATGATGTTTTAAAACCCCTTTTCTTACTAGCACGTTCCCCATCCATTTGTCCTGGAGCTGAAGTCTGAGTAGGAATAGAGTCATCTCCTGATGGTTGCTCAACACCTTCTTTTACTGCTTTGTGAG
>Ga0214192_1000929_pt1 | contig 17017 bp, 10 predicted proteins | sample TroBogEpilimnion_44_FD_153030 | JGI IMG/M metagenome (GOLD analysis project Ga0214192, IMG submission 153030) | Freshwater microbial communities from Trout Bog Lake, WI - 29JUL2008 epilimnion | ecosystem: Environmental > Aquatic > Freshwater > Lake > Epilimnion/Euphotic zone | place: Trout Bog... | reverse complement strand
ACTCCCTCAAGAGCTCCGTGTCGTTTACCCACTGGTCCATCTGCGCGGTTGTGCGGGCCCACGCTTTATATAGGCTCGTTCAGAGGATGGAGATGATGAGGCGGCTACTGCTGCTCGTATGTTTTTTGGGGGTGGGGGCAGACGACTCGTGCATCCCTCTGCCGTCCATGCCGGGGCCCACCGCCCAGGACCTGCCCCTGTGCGGCAACGGGGTGCTGGACCCGGGCGAGGTATGCGACGATGGGAATCGGGTGGGGGGCGACGGGTGCAACGCGTGGTGCGCTGGCTTCGACCGGATGAGCAGGGCGTGCACCTTGGCGGGGCAGAACCTGTTTTACGCCACACAGGCCAAGTGCCTCAGCTCTGTCTCGGCCTTTTCGCCCTCGGAGGCCTTCTTCTGCCGTCTCAACGCCATAGCCGCCGCGCCCGACGGAAGCTACCTGATAGTCGCCGACGGAGGGCTCCTGGTGCGCATGGACCTCTTCACCGACGCCGTCATGCACAGCCTGACCATCCTCCCCGTCACCGCCACCTACTCCTTCACTCGCTTCTGCTCCCTGTTCATCATGCCGGACGGGGACACCATTGTGGCGCACGAGTGCGCCGAGCAGAGCATCGTCGTCTTCACAGGGGGAGGCACCCAATTCAGCAAGCCCGTGTCCCTGCCCTTTGCGCCAGCCTCCTCCTCCATGTCGAGGGCCTTTTACGCCCCCAGCAGGCAGACCATCCTCTATGCGGGGGCGTCGGCCTCTTCGTGCGCGGATATCTACGCGCTCAACGTCAGCACCTGGACGGGCTCCATCATCGCATCCACGGGGTGCGTCGCGTACAATGTGATTGAAAATGGCGCCATGTACCCGTCCTTTTCGTTGGACGGCATGGTGCCATACCAGGTGACGGGCGAAAGGTGCCCCCCGCTCGTCAACTCCGCCTCGTGCTATGTGGTCTACATGCAGCGAAACGACATGCACCTCCTCAAGGCCTACGTCCCAGTGGACGGGGGGCTGGACGTGCACTTTTCCGTCAGCACCGATGACGGGGCCAACGTGCTCGGCTCGCCCCTCCAGTTTTCCACGGAGACGACGACCTACTCCCTGATTGGCAACTGCTTCACCGCGGCCGCCCAAAGCGGCAAGTCCCCGTCCGTGACGCTCGGCAATACGTGCGGGCTCCCGGGCACGTCGTGCAGGACGCCCCTCAACAACCCCTTCATCACGGAGATCGCGTCATCATCCTACCTCCTGCCTCAGGGGCTGTCCTCCTCGATGCAGCACCAGACCCTTCTTCAGATCTTTGCCGAGGACATGCCCCTGTACCAGCAGATCCTGGACAACGCGCACAACGGCACGGTGCCCATCGACTTTGTGGAGTTGCCCGGCACGGGCGACGTCGTCTACATCACGCAGACCACCGTGGGGCTCATAAGCCTCAAGGGAATCGTGCTGATGGATATCCATAACCCGGGCTACTGCAGGGCGACCCACGCGATCCTGTGCCCCCATGGCTACTTTGGGTCCGTGGGCACAACCTGCCTGCCCTGCTCCGCCGCCACCGCCACCGCCACCGCGCCACCACAGAGCGTCAGCGCCCAGATGCAATGCACGGGCTTCTCCAGCGGAAGCAGGAGGCGGCTCCTGCAATCCTCCTTTCAGAGCCCGCCCTATACGCAGATGGTCCACATTGTGAACAAGGCGGTCACGCAGGACACCCTCAACACCCTGACCAATTTTTATCTGTTGAGCAAGGGCTTCCCATGCACCACCACCACGGGGGTAGTCTCGGGGTATCAGCCCTACAACATGCAGGCGGATTACTTGGAGGCGCAGATGCCCCTTCCACCCGAAGAGCAGCAGCGCGTCCCCCAACTCATCGCCCAGGCCAATGCGCGCACAGGGAGGAATTTTTCCTCTGGCGTTTCCGAGGAGTACATGCTCGCGTGGTCCCTCCCCACCTCGACGCTCGTGGACGCCACGCTCAAATACATGCCAACCCCCCTGCTTGCCAACGCCGAGGCCTGCGGCATTTCCAACGTCACCATGGCCTGGCTACAGGCCTCTCCCTGCCGCTTCCTCATCAACAAAAACTTTCATAGGTACTGGCTCCCCTGCGCCATACAGCAGGGGCCGGTAGCGCAGGGCCGCAGGCTTCTCCAGCAGGCACAGAGTCCCCAGCTCCAGGAGCATTCCCAGCCGGCCTTCATGTCCAACACCATGGTGTCCTACGGCGTGTCCTCCTCCTCCTCGTCCTCCAACACCGCCCTGAACACATCTGGAGCAGGTAAAGCAGGGAATAATGACGGAGGAGTGGCCCTCGTCATCCTCGTCTCGGGTGTGGTTGGTGGGGTGCTGGTGGCCATCCTGATGGTCCTTGTCATCTACTTTGCGTGCCTTCGCCGCGCCGGCGGAAGCAGACCCCTCCGCGACATCAAGATGGCCTAGCAGCGCCTGATGCCAGCGCGCCACGTATATAAAAAAAGGCCGGCGGGGGGAGATAACAACGACGATGGATGAGAAGACCCCCGACTTTGAGCTGCCACAGGATATCTCCGAAGACGACGAGTGCCTCCTCAGCGGCATTTTGTCGGCCCTCTGCTCCCTCGACCTGTGTGTGGCGTACAAGGTCGTGATTCCCCCGTTGCAGCCGACCCACTTCCTCATCAAGGGACAGCTTTCCAACGAGGAGTTTGAGGTGGACATGGATCAGATGCACTTTATCCAGTCGGCGAGCCCCCTTCGCATCGAGGGCATCCTAGTGGCCAAGACCGCGGACCAGCACGAGCTGATCATCCGAGTTTTGAACTCGAAGCAGAGAGTGATGCTCAAGGACTCCTCTACGTTTTACTATGTATCCAACCGGAAGCGCAAGCTGCAGAGGCTATGAGCCGTGGGCTCTTGGTGCTTATTTCGCTCTGGACTTTAAATATCGCCTTCAGATCAGCATGGATGATAGCCCCGCGTCAGAAGAAGCGACGAAGGGGGGCCGATTCCTGCTTTTACTCGGCGGTCGTCTGGGTCTCCGCCCTCTGCCTCGTTTTCATCATCTCCCTGAACAGCTATGCAGAGCTCCTTGTCCTTGGGACCCAGGACGCACAGGGCGTGCGCTTTCCCCCCGCCGCCTCACCGTCGAGGCTCTCCATCTGCCGAAACACGGTCGTGTCCACCACAGACTTTGCCATTGTGAGCGTGGTGACGAGCGAGGGCACCGGGCGGTCGCCCTTCTACCAGCCTGCGGTCAAGGCGCTGGGCAACAGCATTCAGGCCCACACCAACCTCGACATGGTGGTCATCACGACGCTGCCCCTCCTCGTTGTTCAGCATAATGGGTGGATGGTTTGCTATGTGGATGGCCAAGCGAACATCACAGAGCTGCTCGCGTGGAGACTGACGCAGTACAAGGCCGTGGCGCTCTTGAGCCTGGATACCCTCATGGTCGGGGATCCTTCCAACCTCTTCACCACGTACTTTCCCCACCTCCTCTCGTCCAACAAGACCCTGGGCGCTGTCTCGCGGTCGCTCTGCCCGTCGCACACCGTGCTCAGCACAGCGGTCCTGCTGCTGATCCCCTCGCCCCTCACCTATCTCCGGATGCAAAAAAGGAGGAGGCACCTCAACTACACCGAGGACGACTTCCCCAGGCTCGTTTGGTCCGTGTTTCAAAAAAGACAAGAGCATGAGTTTTTGGAGCTGCCCATGGAGTACAACACCAATGTCAAGACCAAGTTCTGCGACCCCCAGTGGTGGAGCACGGCGCCCATCCGGATCCTTCACTTCACCCTAGTCAAGCCGTGGTCCCTCCTCTCCACCGACCTTTGGGACGTGGGCAAGATGCATCCGTGGGCCTGCTGGGCGTCAGGGCTCCTGGACGTCTGCGAGTTGTGGAAACGGTACTGGACCCGGAGCCCCTAGCGCCATTTGCTAAGGAGGGGGCTGTAGGGCATGCCGTGGGCTGCAAGTTGCTCCTTCAAGTGGATCTGAAAGAGTTTGAAGGAGATTGGGATGTGGTCGAATGTGTCGACGTACTTGATAATACCAAACAGATGGCTAAAGATCCATTGCATCCCCACTAGTGTCCTAAATTGGTCAATGGCTGATATTGCCCTCAGATGAAGCGTAGAAGAAAAGGACTTATCATACCCCCTGTGCTGTAGACATTCATTATGGAGGAACACAGTCTCGCTATTTATCCTGCTCACATCTATGGTTCCAGCTAGAGTGACGGCCACTTGAAATACCGATATCAGCTTGCTGGTCATGAGCTCCCGCACATCCTCGTGAGGATTGTAGTAGTTATTGCCTCGCAGTCTAAGCTTGTAGGGATCGGTCGATTTGGGTATGTAATCGGACTCGGAGCACATCCCGTAATCGGATATCATAAAGTGCTTTTGCCCCCCACGATCAACGTAAAGGATGTTGGATGGCTTGATGTCAACATTCACTAATCCCCTTTCCTGCATGAAGAGCGTGGCATACGTGAGATGCTCTGCCAAAAGGAGCCAGAGCTTGGATGGGCTTCCATCCGCTGCTGGCTTGAATTCATGAATGCTTTCATCGCAATGTTTCTCCATGAGATTCTCCAAGCTATCGTCACAGCGTTCGCTCAGAATGAAGGAGATATTGTCCTTTGTGTCGAAATGCAGCAGCTTGTGCATATGCTCATATCCTGGATGTGCCTGAAATAGCTCCAGATCCCTCTTCAATTCGTTGTACTGGCGACGATTGGCCTCTTGGGAAACTCCGTCCCACGTGACCCAGCGCTCCTGATCCCTTGTGTACTTTTTAAAGGAGGCTGGCTCCATGATCCTTTCGAAATTAGAAAATTCTGTACGATACTCGTCATAGATGTAGCTCAAATTTTCAGGATCCAGTCGATTGAATGCGAACACCGTCTTTGTGGCCTCATCCCCCTTTTTTTCATCATCATCGTCATCCTCTGTGGCCTCATCTGACTCTGTATCAGCTTTATAATACCGCTTTATACGAACCTGATGTTTGGGATTGAATTTGATCACCATGCCTCGTTTTTTGATGATACATGTATACGTCACGCCATAGGTGCCTTCTCCCAGCACCTTCCCCAGCTCCACATCCCACAAACGGAACTCAAGGGGCTTTTGCTCAACAAAGTATGGGCCTCCGTCCTTGTCCAAAGCAGCCTGCACGTCTGCATCCCATATGCTCTCCACCTCTCTCTCTTTCCCCCCCTCCATAGAAACCAGTCGGTCAATGGTAAGGTGTACGCCCGTGGGGCGGCATACATCCATGGTGCCTTTTGTAAGGCAAAGGCTCTTTATTTATATACTTCGAGCGTCATTAAGGTCATCCGATGACTTTATATATCGGCGCGCGACGGACGGCAAGATGCATCCGTGGGCTTGCTGGGCTCCTGGACGTCTGCAAGTTGTGGAAACGGTACTGGACCCGGAGCCCCTAGCGCGATTCACCAAGAAGGGGGCTGTAGGGCATACCTTGGGCTGCAAGTTGCTCCTTCAAGTGGATCTGAAAGAGTCTGAAGGAGCCTGGGATGTGGTCGAATCTGTCGACATACTTGATAATATCAAACAGATGCCTGAAGATCCCTTGACTCTCCGCTAGTGTCCTAAATTGGTTAATGGCTGATATTCCCCTCAGATGAAGCCTAGAAGAAAAGGACACATCATACCCCCTGTGCTTTAGACATTCATTAAGGAGGAACACAGTCTCGCTTATAATCCTGCTCACATCTATGGTTCCAGCTAAAGTGACGGCCACTTGAAATAGCGATATCAGCTCGCTGGTCATGAGCTCCCGCACATCCTCGTGAGGATTGTAGTAGTTATTACCTCGCACTGTAAGCTCGTAGGGATCACCCGGTTCGGGTATGTAATCGGCCTCGGAGCACATCCCGTAATCGGATATCATAAAGTGCTTTTGCCCCCCACGATCAACGTAAAGGATGTTGGATGGCTTGATGTCAACATTCACTAATCCCCTTTGCTGCATGAAGAGCGTGGCATACGTGAGATGCTCTGCCAAAAGGAGCCAGAGCTTGGATGGGCTTCCATCCGCTGCTGGCTTGAATTCATGAATGCTTTCATCGCGATGTTTCTTCATGAGATTCTCCAAGCTATCATCACAGCGTTCGCTCAGAATGAAGGAGATATTGTCCTTTGTGTCGAAATGCAGCAGCTTGTGCATATGCTCATATCCTGGATGTGCCTGGAACAGCTCCAGATCCCTCTTCAATTCGTTGTACTGGCGACGATTGGCCTCTGGGGAAACTCCGTCCCAGGTGACCCAGCGCTCCTGATCCCCCGTGTACTTTTTAAAAGAGGCTGGCTCCATGATCCTTTCGAAATTAGAAAATTCTTCACGATACTCGTCATAGATGTCGCGCAAAGTTTCAGGATCCAGTTGATTGAATGCGAACACCGTCTTTGTAGCCTTGTCCTCCTTGTTTTTATCATCATCCTCATTCTTTGTGGCCTGATCTGACTCTGTATCAGCTTTATGAACCCGCTTTATACGAACCTCATGCTCGGGATTGAATTTGATCACCATGCCTCGTTTTTTGATGATACATGTATAGGTTACGCCATAGCTGCCTTGTCCCAGCACTTTTCCCAGCTCCACATCACTCAGACGGAACTCAAGGGGCTTTTGCTCAACAAAGTATGGGCCTCCGTCCTCGTCCAAAGCAGCCTGCACGTCTGCATCCCATATGCTCTCCACTTCTCTCGCTTCCCCCCCCTTCATAGAAACCAGTCGGTCAACGGTAAGGTGTACGCCCGTGGGGCGGCATACATCCATGGTGCCTTTTGTAAGGCAAAAGCTCTTTATTTATATACTTCGAGTGTCATTAAGGTCATCTGATGACTTTATATATCGGCGCGCGACGGACGGCAAGATGGACGAGGACATATGCCTCGCCCTGCTGTCGACGCCCCTCGTCTGCATATGCCTTGTGAGCCTCCTCCACCTCCTGCTTGTGCATGTCCCGTACTTGAGCCCCGATTGCGGCTCTGTGCGATGCGCCGCGGGCTCGATGCCGCAATTTGTGGTGTGGAGCATTGTGTTGGTGCTGGGCGTGGGGTCCGTCGTCGCATGTGTCCTGAATAATCACTGCACGTACATCAGCAGGACCATGCAGGCAAAACAGAAGCACGTGCTGAGGGCATCAAAGGCCACGCAAAACCACCCCAACACGCCCAGTAGGGGTGAATCCAGAAACCGGCTTGCCGAGACCAGGGCCTCCTGGCACAAAGGCTTGCCCATGGCCTCCAAGGTGTAGTGGCAGCCTAAGTAGCACAGGCAGACAAAGCAGCCCCCTGATACCAAGAGGGGGATCCAATAGTAGAGCGGGAGGCTCTCCTCATTCTTTGGGGGCAGGAAGCACCTCGCCAATGTGAGCAGGAGGAGGAGGCTTAGAGGCATGATCAGATTGCGAATCAGGATGAACACCCATAGGGCGTTGCCGTCGCACGCCAAGGTCACACGCTCCGTCTGCGTAGTCACCAGCGCATACACGCAGAGCACATGAAAGGCCAGCATCCCCGCCTGATAGACCAGGAGGAACAGCTGGAGCACGTAGATTTCTGGACCCAAGTGCATGGGCTCTGTGGCACCTGTTATCTTTCATATATACCTCAACCTGTGCCTTCTTCTGAATCTGATACATCGCTCTGCAATCACTCGTGCTGCGAAAAGATCAAAACTCGTGGTGCGAAAAGATGAAAGCCCTCTGAATATCTATGATCTTGCCTTTTGTATTTTTTGAAAAAGGGGGCTATGGTCTCCAAATCAAGCTCTTCGAAGTAAAAATATGTGTTGCTCAGCATTTCTCCATAAACGAGAGGGGTATCTGTTATGTGCAGGAGCCCCCACAGGACTGCGCGAAAGATGGCCTGATTTTCTTCAGCAAAGGTTCCCTTGTACTCGAACAACAGATCCCAAGACGATCTTAAGAGCAGAAGCAGCCTATTGGCAACGACTACGTTGCATGCATCCTCAGAGAGCTTGTTTGTCAAGGGTTGACACCAATCGTCTGTCAGCTGCGTTTTCTTGTCTTTGACTGCCTTTCGCACAACATGTGCAAAGTAGTGCTGGAGCCTGAGGGCCAGCGTCTTCATCCTGTATGTCAGATGCATGTTCAGGAAATTCTTCAAAATCTCTGGTGACCTTGGGGCAAAGCCTTGCTCGGGATAGGGTACATATCCCTGCCCCCAATCCGCAGGCCCTCCTGTCCTTTTCGATGCTTCAATTTTGTAGAAGCCTATGTTGGCTTTGAGAGAAAGGGGATAATCAACCCATGGGTTTGTCTTCTGCATACTCTGCTCAAAAGTAAAAATGAAATTGCTGAGCCTTTTTGGACCTGCATTTTCGCCAGTGACAATAAGGCTCAGGAGAATCCTCACTGCCTTGAAAACGACCTTATCGTAAACAGAAAATACGTCATAGGTAATGAGTGCTTCCCAGTTATATTCGAGTGCTCTCTTAAGTCTAGCAAAGCTGGCTGTGTTGTACTTCGAGGATTCCTTCATCTCATTAGCAAGATCAAAAAACATCTCCCTTATTGCCTCATCGTCCCCGTCACAGGCCTTCATGTTTTGGATGAAATTATCCTGCATAATCAAGAGGGCCTCGATTTCATCTGTGGATAGATGTTCATGGAAATAGGTTATGATTATCCCTAGCCTCTCTCTTTTTCCAGACAAATTAATGGAGTCCATTTTGGAGGAGCGTTGAATTGGCTTGTTGTACTTATCTGTGGGGTACACTCGCGTCCTGCGCCTTTCTCCACCTGACTTGACATCACCCTGAGTAGCACCAGCAGCCTCCTGCTCTTCCTCGTCCGATGAGTCAAGATTTGCTCCCTTACCTCTCTTTATGCTCTTGGGGATAATAGGTTGAACTTTTCGAGGTCTCCTTGGAAAAGTGGGCTCTTCCTCCTCCTCAGAGTCTGAAGAACGATCTGGCATGGAATCCGACTTGCGCGCTGCTGAGGCCATCCCGCCATTTGACCCTGACTTGCGAGCTAAAGGTGCGTCACCCATCCTGTCTTTTGACGGAGCTGAAGCTGCGTCAGCCATCCTGCCATTCGACCCCGACTTGCGAGCTGAAGGTGAGTCAGCCATCCTGTCATTCGACCCCGACTTACGACCATGCTGTTTGGAGTCAGGCTTTGAAGAAAGAGCTGCAGCTGGATTCAAGAAAGGAGGCTCAAAGCGGTCAACCTGGTCCGCCAAATCCGCATCCCATTTTATGCTGTTGAAGAATTCGATATTTTCTTTGTATGCTTCCGGTCGAGTAGTCTTGGGTAAATCATGCGCATAACAGAGTACCCATTCCAAAGCATGCAGGAAGACCAGGTTTGGGAGCTCCTTGTTTTCCACCACCACATACTTGCTACGTTCCACAACGTAAACAAGCCTTTTTGCCGTGCATAACTTCAAGCGATCTTTCCTAATAGACTTCACAAAATCTGCAGACCACGTTGGTGAGAGTGGAAGGCCTTTTCGGAGCTGTTTTACAAGCAGGTCCTTGACCTCCCTGCACATTGCTTTCAGCCTGGGCGTCATATGGATGTTGAGGAAGGTCACCAGGTCACTCTGTTTTTCAGGCGAGTAATCATTCAACTCTGCTGCTTCTGTGTCGTTGGGATACCCCCAAAATTCGCCCGCAATCCTTTTTGGAAGCTTTTCCCTTTCTTCCTCTGTTGTGAATAACAAAAAGCCACTGATGCTATTTTCATCATCTTCCTCTTGATCCGCATAATCCAGCCAGCTATTGGTGTCCTCTCTAGCCTTCTCATAGAGTGTCACCAGCTGAAGCAAAAAGGGACTAAATGTTGTGAAGTTATAGTCTGAATGTGAAAGACACACAAGAACGATTTGCACCCCCTTGAACACCACCCTATCATAAGAATTCTCAGTGATGAGGCTAGGTGTATCACCATCCTCATCTTCTTTGAACATAGTGTCCCAAGTAGGCTTCATGAATTTGTATAGGTTCTTGAAAAGCGTTTTGGGGTACTTTGGTGTGACCACATCCACAATGTCCTTGATCATCTTCACAACCACTTGATTGTCCTCTTCACAGTTATTTATCCTCTTGACAAGTTCGTTCTGTATGGTGATGAGGCATGTCTTTTCCTCAAGCGTGAGAAATAACCTGAGATGATCAGAGACTTGCTCTGCGTTTTCCATGTTCACTTCCTCCCATGATCGAGAAGAATCATCCTCCTCTTCGTCCTCATCTGAACCACTGGCGTCAGAGCCCTCCTCCTCCTCCTCCTCCTCCGACTCTGAAGATGATTGACCCTCACCTACTGCATCAAACGTAAGCAAAAGAGTCTGATAACTTTCAAGGCCCTGAGTCCATGGTTTCTTCACGTCTAGACCTGTCACGTATTTCACATGTTCCTCCATATCGACCTTCATCATTGTAGGATTTGTTCTGTATTTTGCCATGCACCCCACCCACTTCAAAGCATGCAGAATTGCCATATTCTTCTCATCCTCCTTGTTTTTAGTGAGCAGTTTCCAACCTACCATAATAACCAAGAACAACCTGATGGTGGTATATAATTTCAGCTTATCCGTTTCCAGGGAGTCCGTAAACTCGTCGCACCACTGCCTGCTAAGGCGCCTGACGGTGGATTTAGAAACTTGGCGGACAAACAAGTCCTGAATCTCACGACATACAGATTGTATCCTGGGCGTCATCTGGAACTTCAAGTACTCTATCAGCTCTTTTCGTGTTTTTGGAGAATAATCTATGTTCCTAAGCGCTTCATTGTCGTTAGGGGCCCCCCAATATTCTCCAATTACATATTTTGGAAATGTGTCGCGGTCATCATCATCAGAAAGGAACCGCGGAAACCCAACAATTGTACAGTCGTCTGTCTCATATATGGCCCATTCGTTACCAAAGCCCATACCCTTTTCATACAAGGTCATAATCTGATTCAGGCGAACTGCGCCTACTTTGAACTCATGATCTTGAGTACAGTCCAGTATACTTTGAACTCCAATGGCAATTACCTGTTCATTAGGATCCTCATCGAATATGCCATTTTCTTCGGACACAATGATGCTCCAAGCTGGGCTCATGAACTCGTAGAGACGTTTGAGTGTCCATGAAGGGTACGCAACCTTTACACGACGGCTAACCCCCTTAATCATCTCCAAGACCCCCTTCCTATCATCCTCGCAGTGCTTGATTACCATGATGAGTTCGTTCTGCATCGTGATCAGGCACGCCTTCTCCTCATGTGTAAGAGTTTTTTCCAAATGCTCCAGGACCTCCGTACTATCCTTCAAGTTCACACCATCCCAAGACCGTCCTTCTTCTATTTTTGCCAGTTTGGATGATTGTTGGCTTGCAGGAGCACCAGCGTAGCGCTTTTTTGAGGTATTTCCTCCATCACGTAAGCCTCCTCCTTGGGCTGCTTGGTCCTTATCCTTAACAATTTGCATGCCATCTTCGTCCTCGCTTTCAGTGTCATTAGCATTAGCCTGACCTCTATCTATTTTTGGCCTACTATCCAAGGGATATGCAGGGCCTTCCAATGTCATACCAGCTTCGTGCTCACGCCCCATTTCATCAGCTTTAGCGTGATCTTTGTCAAATTTTGGCCTACTATGCAAGGGATATGCAGGGCCTTCCAATGTCATACCAGCTTCGTGCTCACGCCCCATTTCATCAGCTTCAGCGTGATCTTTGTCAATTTTTGGCCTACCATGCAAGGGATCAGCAACGTCTTCCACTTCCATGCCATGTTCAGAACTCTTTGGAGCGGGATTTTTGCGGGGCTTGGGCTCTGATGGCGTGTATGGACAAAGCTTAAGGTCGTAATCGCTAACATAGGGGAAAATGGTGAAAATTCCCAACTTCTGCTTAAACTTGCCCTCTGATGTCAAATAGTCTGGAAGGAGTAACTTGTTTAAAAAGTAAGTCTTTCCTGATGTTTGTGGATTTATGTATTCAACATATCCTTGAGGAAGCTTAGCTGTCTTGACACTTTTGTTGAAATCACCAGCATCTTCTCCTATCCTGATCATATCTTTCATATCCTGCATGGTTGGGAGCTTTACTTTGAACGAGGAAAGTGGTACCCCATCAGCGATGAGTTGTAATGTGAGACGAATGCAAAGAAAAGAAATCAGGGTCAAAGGGTCTTTGGGGAACTCTATGATATATTTTTTGTAAAGCATGGAATCCCAATAGGGCCTCAGAGTCTCCAGCAAATTTATGGCAAATTCTTTACATTCTTCTTCACGAATATGAGTATCATGATGATAAACCCTTGAGTATGCTAACTTGGTGTAATCTACAATCACCTTCATTTTTTCAAAGTTGATAGTTGCACCTTTAGCAAAGATGCTCATAGTCACTTTTTGCATTTGTACCCAGATCAGGCATTGTATATTCGTTAGAATTTTTCTCTGTTCTTCTGATAGGACTCGTAGAAATTCAGTATGAACAAATGGCATGGGACGGATCCCGAGGGGAAGTTCTTGCATTTCATCCTCATCCACCAGCTCCATCCTGATCACCAGCGCCGCAAAGCCCGACCTAAATACTTGCAGCGGTTCCAACGGCAGTCTGTTTTGAGGGACGAATCTCGCGCCAGGAGTGATGGGGGACCTTGTGCTGGTTCAGATGGAACCCCAGGTTCACCACCCCCTTGCTGGAGCCCTTGACCTCGGATAGCACATCCAAACGGGGCCTGGGGATGAGCACCTGCATCCCGTACGAGATCACGTGCTCCTTGTTATGGTGGTGCATGATGAAGTGGTGGTGGTCCGCCGTGGTATCCCCGCCATGCTCCACGCTCAACATTCTCCGCCTCGCGGTCCCGGTGTGCACGGAGGCGTTCACGAAAACGACTTGCGAGATGGAGACGTTGGCGGCGGCGGCGATGGCCGCCTTGAGGATGTTGGTGATGTTGTTGGCGTTGCTGTTCCAGGCGGAGAGCGTCACGTTGCTCAGGGTGACGACTACAGAGATGGTCTTGGTGTAGGTGCACTGAAACCCAGGCTGGCAGGTGCACTGCAGGAGGGAGGTGCTCCCCGCGTTGGAAACGGTGCTGGTGGGACACACGGCAATGCTGATCGCAGAGGTGCAATACGATCCGGCAGGGCACACGGGACAATTTTGGGTCTGGGCTGTGCTCAAGGAGTAGGTGCCGACCGAGCAGGCCGCGCAATCCTGCAGGCTTCCTCCGCCGCTCGTGGCGCGAAACGTGCCTGCGGGGCAGTTGCTCGGCGCTGTTGCGCCGCTCGGGCAGTATTGGCCGCCGGGACAGGGAGCGCAATCGCCCGGCGCGGTACCCAAGGTGGTCCCTCGATACGTTCCCGCCAAGCAGTTCAAGGGCGCCGTGCTCGTCGTGCTGCTGCAAAACTGGCCCGCAGGACAGGCCAGGCACACCGTCTGGTTTGCGCTGGGCTGGTAGTAGCCCAGGCCACAGGGGATGGGCTGAGAGAGGCCGCTGATGTTGCACAGGTTGCCTGCTGGGCATGGCGTCACAGCGGAGGCGTTGGAGGGGCAGTAGCCGCCCTTGGGACAGACCAGGCACTGGCTTGAGGTGGTGGCCCCCGTCACCGGTTGGTAATACCCACCGCCACAGGCGGTTTGGGAGGCGGCGCTGGATGGGCAGTAGCCCCCACTGGGACACACCAAGCACTGGCTCAAGCTGGTGGCTCCCGTTAACGGTTGGTAATACCCAGCGCCACAGGCGGTTTGGGAGGAGGCGTTGGATGGACAGTAGCCGCCACTGGGACACACCAAGCACTGGCTCGAGCTAGTGGCCCCCGTCACCGGTTGGTAATAGCCTGCGCCACAGGCGGTTTGGGAGGCAGCATTGGAAGGGCAGTAGCCGCCGCTAGGACACACCAAGCACTGACTCGATGTAGTGGCCCCCGTCACCGGTTGGTAATACCCAGCGCCACAGGCGGTTTGGGAGGAGGCGTTGGAAGGGCAGTAGCCGCCGCTGGGACACAGCAAGCACTGGCTTAAGCTGGCGGCTCCCGTCACCGGTTGGTAATACCCAGCGCCACAGGCGGTTTGGGAGGAGGCATTGGAAGGACAGTAGCCGCCGCTGGGACATACCAAGCACTGACTTGAGGAGATGGACCCCGTCACCGGTTGGTAATACCCTGCGCCACAGGCAGTTTGGGAGGAAGCATTGGACGGGCAATAGCCACCGCTGGGACACAGCAAGCACTGGCTCAAGCTGGCGGCTCCCGTCACCGGTTGGTAATACCCGGCGCCACAGGCGGTTTGGGAGGAGGCGTTGGAAGGGCAATAGCCGCCGCTGGGACATACCAAGCACTGACTTGAGGAGATGGCTCCCGTCAACGGTTGGTAATAGCCTGCGCCACAGGCGGTTTGGGAGGCAGCATTCGAAGGGCAGTAGCCGCCGCTGGGACATACCAAGCACTGGCTCAAGCTGGTGGCCCCCGTCAACGGTTGGTAATAGCCTGCTCCACAGACCGTTGGTGACGAGGCATTGGAAGGGCAGTACCCCCCACTAGGACACACCACGCACTGGCTCAAGCTGGTGGCCCCCGTCAAAGGTTGGTAATAGCCTGCTCCACAGGCAGTTTGGGAGGAAGCATTGGAAAGGCAGTACCCTCCACTAGGACACACCAAGCACTGGGTGGCGCTGGTCATATTGGGATAGGGCTGGTACGTCCCAGCCCCACATGGGGTATACATGGACGAGCCTGACGCACAGTAGGCGCCTGTGGGACAGCCCAGGCACTGAAAAGCAGAGCTTGCCGTCGACGTGGGCTGGTAGGTCCCTGCAGGGCACGGGACAGGACTGCTCACGTCCCCTGCACAGTAGTACCCCGCGGGGCATGCCACGACCCCCGCTGAGGCCTGGGATTCAGCATAGCTTCCCGAATTCACACTTACGCCCTGCGCACTCAGTGACCCGGAAATGCCGCTCAGGGTGTCGGTCCCGGGGGCCCCCTGGATCACCACGTTCACGTCTAGATTGTTGCTCTGGGCACACGCATGCTCCACTAGTACACTAACAAGGCTAAAGATGCAGCATAAATAAAGGTTGCGCATCGTCGCTCCACCAACTTTTCATTGCTTTATATACACGCGGCTGCCCGTCACGCAGCTTTGTAGTGGCCCCATGTTTTGGAGGCAATCATTCAAAGAGGAAGGCTCTCCTCCTCGCTCGCATCGGGACTGTCGCTGACAGTGAAGACCACACTGTCTGCCTGCTTCATGGATGAGTCGCTCAGAAGGCTCCTCTTCCAGGTAAAAAACCAGTAGCCTGCGTCCCACAGTACGCCGTGCTGTATCCAAATGGCGTTGAGCACATGCAGCCACACCTCATCGCGAAAAATAGTCCAGCAGCACCACTCCACCCAAATGGTGCACCCCACTGTGACCCATAGCGTGGCGCATACCCCGCCCACGTGCCTTTGCACCACCAAGAAGTTGTATAGACACTGGGATAGGATGATGAGGGGGAAGGGGAAGATGTAGCTGGAGTCCCAGTTTGATTGCTTGGTGGTGTCCTGGCTCTGGAAGCAGAAGAGCAGCGTCCAGGTGCCCACGGCGGCTATGCACGATAGCAGGGCAGAGATACACCACATGTGGTAAATGCGCCCCTGCAGTCCCCCCCATATGATATTTTGATCCTGATAGGTCATGTCGCGGGTGTACTTGTCCACCAGCCAAACGAATGACAGGAGCCATACCCCGCCAAGCAAAAAGCAGGGCAGGAACATGGGCAGAAAAAACTCGGCCTGCATTCAACTGTCTCTTGCTGTTTGTTTTTATTTTATATAGATTTTCTCACACAAGGCGAGAAAAGCCCCTAGCCATCTGATTCCGAATCGCTAGAGGGGCTCCTGGACCTCGTAGGCTCCTTTTCTTCTGAGAGGACAAGGGGCCTTCTCGGAATGCTTGGTGCTTGCTCTCCTTCTTCGCTTAAATCATTCTCTAAACTGCCTTCTTCTCCTCCATCATTGTCTTGTCTAGGCTTGTTGCTGCTAGGATTTTTTCCTGATGATAAACGTTTTGTCGCCTGACTCTCCGACTCTGAAGGAGCAGATGGCCTTTTCCCTCTTGAGGATCCTCCTCCTCCTCCTACAGCACCTTGCTTATTTTGTCCAGAGCCCTTGTTTCCTTTGATATTGGACTCAGAGGCTGAACGTTTTTTCACAGGCCCTCGGGCTTCATCCTCCTCAGAATCACTTTCAGTTATTCCATCAGACCCCCCCATCCCACCATCACCTCGAGGAGCTTTCCTTTTTTTCTGCTGAGGATCTCCTTGATTGGAGCCCCTCGCTGCAGCAGACGGTTTTGCTTGAGATTGTGGCCTTCCTGAGTCTACTACCTGTCCCCTACGCATCTTCGTTCGACTGCTTCCTGCTGCATCTGCAGGTACCCCCCCAGCATCATCATCCTCATCCTCATCCTCATCCTCATCCTCATCCTCATCATCATCATCAGCAGCAGCAGCAGCAGCAGCATCTTGTTTGGAGCCTCCTGCTGCAGGCCCCCCTCCATCTGCAGGTCCTTCCCCAACATCATCATCATCATCATCATCATCATCATCATCATCATCAGCAGCAGCAGCAGCAGCAGCAGCAGCATCTCGTTTGGAGCCTCCTGTTGCAGGCCCCCCTCCATCTGCAGGTCCTCCCCCAACATCATCATCCTCATCCTCATCCTCATCATTTCGTTTGGAGCCTCCTGCTGCAGGCCCTGCTGCTCTTCCTCGACGTCCCTCCCTTTGACTGGGCCCCCCTCTATCAGCAGATCCTCCCCCAACATCATCATCCTCATCTCGATTGGAACCTCCCTTTCGTCGACGCCCAGACGGTTGACTGGCTCCTCCTCTATCCGCAGGTCCCCAACCTCCTCCTCCGGAAGCCACTGGCCCAGGGCCTCCCCCCATACCATCATCATCACCATCACCGTCAACCAGAATAGGGTTTTCAGATTGACCCTTCCCACGACCCACATTCTTACCCATTTCTTGCCTTCGGGCATGGTATAGCTCCTTCCTT
>Ga0214192_1000926_pt1 | contig 17046 bp, 18 predicted proteins | sample TroBogEpilimnion_44_FD_153030 | JGI IMG/M metagenome (GOLD analysis project Ga0214192, IMG submission 153030) | Freshwater microbial communities from Trout Bog Lake, WI - 29JUL2008 epilimnion | ecosystem: Environmental > Aquatic > Freshwater > Lake > Epilimnion/Euphotic zone | place: Trout Bog... | reverse complement strand
ACCCTGATAATAACTATTGTCTTTTTGATATCCCCTATATAAGGGATCATCAAGAAGAAATATTAGCCGATTGCAGTAACTCTGTTAAAACAATACAAGATTTATGCAACGCAACAGACACAAATGTTACTTGGTTTTATCAACGTTATAACATCTATAGTGTAAATGGTGGAAACAAACATTTTTATAAAATATTTCAAGAACTTGTCGGATGTATTAATACATTTTTTGAAATAGAAAAATTAAATTTTGCCGATCAGTTATGGATGCAATCTTGGTTGAATAGCCATAATAGTACGGAAGTTTTAAAAAGACATCAACACGGTGCGCCAGTTAATGGATATTTAAGTATTGATCCAAAAAAATCCAATACTGTATTCTATTACAAGCATAGCGATACAGTACAATACACTATTGAAAATAAACCCGGTCAATTATATATAGGGCCTGGAAAGATAGACCACGAGGTAATAAATTTAGAAGAATATTCTGATAAAAGAACAACCATAGCATTTGATATAGATGATTTTGATTACCCAGATGCTATTACTAGAAATTTAGGGTTTATACCACTATTGTTAACCTCTAAAAAATAAACAGATAATTATTATAAACAGGAAAACATATGATACCTTACAAACCGATGCCACTTACTAGTAGTGTTCCTTACCCAGAATATAATTCAAATAATATAATGGTTTTTGACGACTACTTACCGCAGTACCTAGTAAATGACGGTATTCATCAACTAAGTTTAATGCAATGGGAGTATGGTCATGTAACTGATGCTAATAATCTAGAAAACGATGTATTTTTTGGTCGCCAATTGTATCATAAACTACAAGGCGGTGTACAAGCGCAATTTCCAGCCATCGTATCAAATTTAACAGCGGCAATTGAACGTATAATAGCACCCCAAATTGATCCAAATGCTACATTTCAAGGAATTTATAGGATTAGTGCAAACGGTTATACACAGAATATGAAAGTAGGCCCGCATATTGATACTAGAGAGTGCAACACGTTATGGACTGCTGTTTATATGGCTAATATAAGTGACGGAGCCTTAACATTTTATACTAATAATACAGATAATATAAAAACGGATTCTGTTGAGTTTGTTCCGGGGCGTATTGTAGTATTTCCTTCGGGATACACACACGAAGCAGAAGCACCAGTTCAATCCAAATGGAGAGTTACTATCGGTATTATGTTTGATTTAGATACAAGGCGTCAATATGACAACACAACAAGTAACGATAGTTGATGATTTTTTTAATTTAGAATGGCAATCCAGAATGAAAAAATTCTGGAATGTGCAAACACATGCACCTATATGGTTTACAAACCATGACTATTTTCCAAAGCATCTAGTAAGCGGGATAGGAATTATTTCAGTATCGATGTTGCCACCACCAATAGACACTGAAATAAAAGATTATATGATTGAACGTGGAATATTTAAACGTGATCCTAAATTTTTTAGTGGATTGTTATATCAAGGTCGTCCGATGAGTTTTACACACTGGCATCGCGATGACCGAGTTGACTTTCAACCTTCAATTGTACGTTCTGGTATGAGTATTTATTTGAATGATATTTGGGAAGAACATTGGGGCGGTTGGTTTTGCTGGAAGGAAAACGAAGCAGATACAACCGGTCATATGATAATTCCTAAATATAATCGAGCGGTAATACTTTCAGACGATGTTCTACATTCTACAACATGTGTTAGTACAGCAGTTCCTGAACCAAGATACAGCCTACAATTATTTTTTGAAAGAGATGCCCTAGCAGATGAATACCAATATAACAGATTACATACAAGTAGTTGATGTAAATATTCCGGATTCTATCTTAGAATTGTGCATAGAATCAGAGAATGAAATGTCTAAAGCCATGACATCGGCTGGAGATTCAAACTATAGAGATTGTTATGAAATTTATGTAAACCTGGAATTAAACCCTAACATGACACCAGAGGGTAAAGAACTATATAATTTTCTCAATCAAACCCATAAATCTCTAATTGAAGGCTACATAGAAAAATTTAGTATACCTGATAGTGTGATTAAAATACAGCACACTGGATTTCATATATTAAAATACGAAAAGTCTGGAAAATATAAAGAACACGTTGACGATTTTGGATCAAATTACTTTTCATTTAGACGACTAAGTATGAGCATACTATTAAATGACGACTTCATTGGTGGAGAATTTAGTTTTTTTAACAATCATTATCGTGTTTCTCTTAAGAAAAATCAAGCAATTATATTTCCATCATCGTGGATGTATCCACATCAAATATTACCGGTTACTGAGGGAGAAAGATGGAGTATTGTTTCTTGGACTATTTAAATTTTTTAGGTTTATGATAATTATCTTTATAATTTAAAATATTTTTGTCAATCATTTTTTTGCGTCGAGAATGATCTATATCCATATTTGTATGTTTCCAATCATCTCTTTTAAAAGGAATTACTAAAACGATCGGGTCACCTTTTTTAACATCCCATTCAATAGTTTCATTTCCACGAGCCGAACACATAGTTGGAAAACTTTGGGGAACGCAAAAATCATCATCCGTATCTACAATCGCCGGTACAATTTCAAAAGGTTGATAAAAGAATGTAGGAGGCAAAAATAAACAAGAATAACCAGGTGGAGTATGTACTACCCAAAATTCGTAAAATTTCCAAAAACTTTTTTTAATACCATTAATAACAACCGGGATTTGATCATGTACTTGTAATCCCAGCAATGGCATACTATATGTTTGACCGCCATGTTCGAATGACTCGTATTGATCAGCAAAAAAATCTCCTGAAATAGTTATATCTTCTTCATCATTAACAACTTCTCTTTTAAAGTGAAAATTGCCTACAGATCTTATATAGTAACCGCTAGTAAAAAAATCTATCATAGGAGGGCATTGTTTTGCTGTTCCGTGTCCTTCGATAGTAGTTAAATCTAAATTTTTAAACCATTCCGGAATCATTTTTTTAGCAGGTAATGGGGGGTACTCCTTAGCAAGCTCAAATGCTGGTTCAAATTTTATTTCCATTTTTTTAATACCTTCGGTAATTCACCAATTTGATTTCTTTTATCATATTTAAAATCTGAATAAGGACCATTAGCATCTACGTAATGAAAGAATCCTTGCACATGATAACATTTTTCTTTGTATGTCAGCGGCTCTCTCCGATGAGAAATATTATGTCCTTTATAAATTACTAAATCTCCAGGATTTAAAATAACTTTTTCTTCCCCTATAAAAATAGGCCAATCATAGTTTTCATAGCTGTAATTAAAACACAAACTTACAGATATTTCACATGCTTCTCGATCTACATGAGGATCTAATTTATCTCCATTTCTATATACCCTAAAATATGAATAAGTTGGATACAATGTTAGATTTGTTTTTCCTTCAATTAAGGGATGTAACTTTAATAGTAGAGTTTCCATGGTAGGATCAGCATATTTTGAATGCGCAGTCGGAACTTGTCGATTATCAGGTGTATAGTCTTGTATTTCGTCAAACAAGGCATACTGAGTTATAAAATCTATCAATTCATTTGACAATGCAGATTTTACTATAGTATAAGTCATATCAAATCAACAAGATCAAATACTGTTTGCAATTTTGTACGAATAGTTTTTGAACTAAAACTATTCCGTAGACCCTGATGCAAGGGTTTAGGAGCACGATCCATTGTTGACCACGACCATCCTTGATGCTCATCGCTTAATATTGGAACAAATTCTGAATCAATTACACACAAGTAGGTGTGAAAATTAAACACACGATCGTTGCTGACAAAAGTTTCTAAAGGAATAGTTTTGATTATTTTAGGATGACTACCAATTTCTTCGGAAATTTCACGCTGTAGGCCCTGCCACGGAGTTTCGCCCGTGACATTAGTACCGCCTACAAGTCCCCAGGTACCTTCATGTTTCCCTGTGGCCTTTTGTAGCAGTAAAAAACGTCTTGTAGATTTGGCATAAAATAATGCTCCGCTACAGACTATTTGCTCTTTTACAATATGATTTTCCATTGTGCGGCAGTATATTCACCCTCGAAGCTCTTGACCCATGAAACGCCGTTCCATTTGTACTGAACTCCTGTGTATATATTCGTCTGCCATATCATAGTGTCGTGTTCTTGATTGCTGTTAAAAATAACATGCCAAGCTGTTCCGGTATATTCTATGATATCGTTAGCGTAGGCTACTAACGGTCCCCATACAGTTGACGGAGAAACGTTGACACTACTACCAATGTCTTCTATGATAAGATAACGTCTACCTGCTGTAACATTAGCGGGTGTGTAGGTCTGTGGATTAACAATAGCGTCAAATGTTCCAGGGCTATTTGGTCTATAACTGCTAGCGGCATTGTAATGGGTAACATCCGTACTGAGATATCCGTTACTATCAATGCCAGTGTTGCTAGGGTAAGTATCTGGATTGTAGTTAATCTGTAATAATTTTGTGTCTAAACTATTAACAGCTATAGTGCCTATTACATAATTGCCGCTAGGCTGTTGCAGATAAATTTGGCTAGATCCTGCGTTATACTGTCCGGGATATTGCTGGAATAATTGGCTCCAGTCAACTGGCGCACCGGTACTTGTGGGAATATCTAGTGTAGGAGCCAGTGGAACATATCCATCTGTACTATCATACAATCTAGCCTGTCCATTGTAGACCTGTATTGTGTATCCGGTAATTGTAGTAGTTTCTGTTGCTAGTAACTGCCCAAGACTAGGAGTAGAGCCATCTGTTTGTAGTGTAGGATCTATACCAAGCCCTTCTATATAGCCCGAGGGATATGTGTTCGAACCTTGATATATATTGCTGATAATTTTTGTAATGACGCCGAGGTGTTTTACCTTGACCGGCGGACTGATCCAGATAGGTGATTCTAAACTTAGGCTAGCAACATCTATCGCTGTATCTGTTCCCTGTGGAACTTGTCGACTTGACCAAGTAGTGTCAGTTAGATTAAGCACACTAATACTGGTCCAGTCAATATAGTTGTCGGTGGTTTGTATTTCTAAACTAGGATTAAACAAGACCAAGATCTGCTCCATTATCTGTAGCTTCTGATCAGTGCTCGAAGCCCATATATCACATTTCATTTTTAAATTAAACGGAGTAGGCATGAGTCTTTCTACTGTGTAATTACGCCCTTGGGCGGAAGTATACTTTCCTGTAGAATTGTTAACATCTCGCTCACGGAAATGTAGTTTGCCTACATAGGTCTGATCGGCTAGTCTGTTACGATCTAGTTCAAGTCCTGTTATATAAACTGAAATACGTGGTATGTTACTGATACTATTTTCTGAATTTTGATTTAATATACTAGCAACTTGACGATCTGCATCTCCGTAAAGAACAGGCACTTGATGTAGTGTGCCGTCGCCGTACTTGACAACAAAATTACTGAATACACGAATCGTCTGTGTAAGATATCTACGTATCTGACCGTCATAAAACCATTGCATTAGAAGTCCGCCTTAGGTCTGAGCGCAGTTGATAAACTTGATCGTTCTGCTTCTCTTGTGTTATATAGTGTAACTGACCATTGGCCTGTTATAGGTATGGTCTGTTGAACGCCATTAATTATAGGTAAATTAATTTGCAAGCAAGCACTAACAGTGCCAACCGGACTAGTATAGTTGTATGAACTGTACAGGGTTGTTGGGTAATCACTTAAGGCGAACCCTAGTGTAGTAACTCCGATCTTGATTACAGCATATTTGGCTGTGCTACCTGTAGCAAACAATATTCTCGTGCTAACGACTGTAGCATTAATTGTTAGATTAATAACATCTGTGGCCACTTCACTATTATAAGTGTAATTGTTATTATTGATAAAGCTGGTCTTGAGTGTGCTTCGTGCGTCAGTTTGTGTCATGTCCATACGTACGGCATCCTCTACTTTGATCCAACTGTTGCCTTCAAATCTAAATAATCTATTAGGTAAGAAATCTGTTCTTAGATAAAAATCGTTTTGACCTGGATTATCTGGAAACTGAACTCCAAATCCGAATGCATAGCCGTTAACTGGGTATCCATCACCTATTAGGTAACCAGTGTATCCTGTTCGAACAGGAACACCGGCATTTTCATTAGCGAGATAATTTATCTGACTAGCATCTAACGATGATTCATCTGCTGTTTGTACCACAGGTTTGCCTGTTGCAGGATCTACAGCCAGTGTATAAAATTGTCGTGTTTCGTAGCCGCTCTTGGCCGCGTCTGACTGGGCTTGTGCCACTACTTGATTGTCTACATTCAATACAGTATTATAGTTACTAAGCAAATCAGCTAGTGTATTATTTGCGCCAATAACTGGATCGCCGTTGCTGTCTGCTAACGGAGCATTAAAGATAGATGTAAACTGTTGTTGGTTAGCTACTTTCTTAAGTTTTAATCTATATAGATGCGGAATCCAAGTTACTGAAAATCCTTCGCTTGCACGACCAACATCTGTTACTTGATAGTATCGAGGCAAGCTAACATTGTAATTGTTCAGAGCAAAGTCGTCACGTAAGTGTGGTAATTCCAAAACATCGCCGGTGATAGGTTTACGTCCTAGTATTTTCTGTATATCATTAATATGTACAGTCATATAGACTGTGTCATTTTCAATGAAAAGACCAAATTGGCTAACATTAAAATCAATATTTTGTACTTGATAAAGACCTCGTACTCGATAGATTTCTTTATCATAGGTACGATCGCGATTTTCTAAAAATAGCAGATCTTGTATATTAGTCACGCTAGTATTAGCATAATTAGGCATAGCCGCACTAGCATTTTCAGCTGAAGTATTAGCACCCAGGTATTTGTGCCAATAAACGTCGGTTCCGCCCACTGTGAACATCTCACTGGCTTGACGGTCAATGAACTTGTAGTCCTTGCCTTTTTCTGGTTTGTATAGGGATAAGCGTGGCATAGTAACATATTTATCGATAGCTAAATATAGTACGAGGACAAAAATATGGCAGATTCACTACCGTCAAGTACCCAAAGTACATCAACTCAAGAACGTAATAAAGTGTTTGATTATGTCAAACTCATGCTGGGCGATGGTATGGTTGAAGTAGAGCTAGATCCAGTACACTACGAAATGGCCCTAGATCGCGCTCTGAATCGTATGCGCCAGCGTAGCCCTAATGCTGTAGAAGAAAGCTATATGTTCTTAGAATTAATACAGGACGAAAATGAATACAGATTACCTGATGAAGTTATCACAGTCCGTCAAGTTTTTCGTAGAGCTATTGGCTCAAGAACTGGTATTGGTGCAGGCGGCACTTTATTTGAACCGTTTAATCTAGCCTACACAAACACTTATCTAATGTCGGGTAGTATGATGGGGGGTTTGGCAACTTATGATGCTTTTGCTGGCTATCAAAAACTAGTAGGACGTATGTTTGGTAGTTACATAGAATTCCTTTGGAAGCCCACTACTCATATTTTAAATATCCTGCAACGTCCGTTCGCCCAAGGAGAGCAGATCCTAGTGCAGACCTATAACTATCGCCCTGACTGGGTGTTGCTACAAGATCCATATGCTAAACAATGGCTACGTGACTATACCCTAGCAACCGCAAAAGAAATGCTAGGCGAAGCACGTAGCAAATTTGGATCAATCTCAGGCCCAAGTAGTCCTGTAACACTCAACGGTACAGCTCTAAAGAGCGAAGCTAAAGAGATGATCGAAAAATTGGATAAAGAACTAGAGACTTTGGTTCCCGGTGGTTCGGGCTACTACTTTGTATTAGGTTAAAAAATATCTTGACCCCTGTAATAAAAGTGTTATATACTAGCACTACTTACAGGGGTTTCTTATGATCATAGGTGTGTGCGGTTTTATCGGTTCTGGCAAAGATACTATTGCCGATTATCTTACTAACTTTCACGGTTTTCGTCGAGAATCGTTTGCAAATAGCCTTAAAGATGCAGTTGCCCACGTGTTCGGCTGGGACCGTACTATGCTAGAAGGCCGTACTAAACAAGCTCGCGAATGGCGTGAACAAGTAGATCCTTGGTGGGCAGAACGTTTGAATATGCCTAATTTAACACCGCGCTGGGTATTACAATACTGGGGGACCGAAGTTTGCCGTAAAGCATTCCATGATGACATTTGGATTGCCGCACTAGAGAATAAACTTCGTAATAGTAAAGATGATATTGTTATTAGCGACTGCCGATTTCCTAATGAAATTAAATCAATCAAAGAATCAGGCGGTATTGTTATCCGTGTTAAAAGAGGACCAGATCCCGAATGGTATCAAACTGCTGAAAATGCAAATGCAGGATTTGAAGGTGCAAAGCACATGCTAGAATCTTATAAAATACATGCTAGCGAAACAGCTTGGGTCGGAACAGAATTTGATGCAGTACTAGTTAACGACGGCACAATTGATGAGCTAATGACTATGGTTAAAGATCTGGTACAAGATCACCTTGCTTCCAACGAACCCCCTCTTTATGTAGGACTCGTTGACAGTTTGCACATACAGTCTTAAGATTAGTATGATGGCAGTTGTCTAAATTGCCATCTACATGAAACACAGCAAATACCTCTTTGTGGACACTTTTAAATCCACATTTGTCACAGCTATTTTTAATTCTATAGCCAGCACGATACCATCGTGCAACACCACGACCGCCTAGACATAATTCACATTTACGTCTATAGTAGGTGCGTCCGTTCTTACGATAGTTGATTGCGGCCGGTCTTATTCCGCATATACATAGTGGTCTCATACAAATATTTAAGCCTTTTTTGCCCCTTTTTCAGGTACTATAACTGCGCCAAAAAGTCCAAATGCCATAAATACATTAACAGTATGTCATCATGGAGATAACACAATGGCTCAATTAAGTTCACCAGGAATAAGCGTAACGGTTGTTAATGAATCGTTCTACACACCCGCTGCCCCAGGTACCGTACCCCTAATCGTAGTTGCTTCGGCAGCAAACAAAATGAATTCAGCTGGAACAGGTATTGCTCCAGGAACACTGACAGCTAACGCTGGTGCAGTATATCTGCTAACAAGTCAAGCAGACTTAGGTGCAACATTTGGTGTTCCTTATTTCCAAACTGATGCTAGTGGCAATCCAGTTAACGCTGGAGAAACTAATGAATACGGTCTGCAAGCGGCCTACAGCTTTTTAGGTGTTAGCAACCAAGCCTACGTTGTTCGTGCCCCAATTGACCTAGGACAAATTACAGGCTCAACTAGCATACCAACAGGTAGCCCAGTAGCAGGAACTTACTGGTGGAATACTACAGCAACTAATTATGGTGTATTCCAATGGAATGCAGGTGCCGCAACTACTACCAACGGACAGACATTCCAAGAACAACAGTCAATCAACAATTTATTTGTTATTACTAATACAGCATATCTAAGTTCATCAACTGGTTTAGATGGATTAGACGTTTATGACAGTCCTTTGGCTAGCTATGGTGCACCTGGTAACTATGCAGTTGTAGCAAACTCATCAGCTTCAAATACACATATTCTATGGTTTAAGACCTACAACACAGCCAATGATGGCACAGGCGGAACAACTATTGCCGCTAGCAACAGTGCTTGGGTGCAAGTAGGTACGAGCCAGTGGAGATCTAGTTGGCCGACAGTTACATCAACTGCGGCTAGCCCAACATTTACCGCTAGTCAAACTATCTCAATTAACTCAAACACAATTACCAATGCTGGTACTAACCTAGCAGGATTAGCTACTGCGATTAATGCTAGTACAGCACTACAAACTGCTGGTATTACAGCTAGTGTTCAAAATGGTTTCTTGAATATCTATTCAACAGGCGCACAGGTTACAATCGCCGCTGGTACTATGTCTCTAACAACACTAGGTATCACAGCTGGTACATACAATCCACCAGTGCTAACTATTGCTCCACACTATCAAGTTCCACAGTATGGTAACTATTCATCAGGAACATTGACCGGTACTACTGGTTTCCCAACAGGTAGCTTGTGGATTAAAACAACCACAGTTAATCTAGGTGCTAATTTTAATATCGAATATTACAACGGTACTACTGCTAGCTGGATGCAACAGACTACAGTTACTCAGTTGTATCAAAATAACCAAGCCGCGATGGCCGCACTAGATCCAACAGGCGGTGGTGCTAACATTCCTGTAGGTCAAGTATATGTCAAATACAATGACACAGAAGCAACTACAACTATCAACAGCATATCATATCCAACTTATGCTAACTATAAGATTTTCTATCGTGCATCAACTGGTGCAACGACTGTAACATCAAATATAATCACAGCCAGCACATTTACAGCAGGTTCGAATACAATCTCAGTTGTTTCATCTAGCCAGGTCGGTAGTGCTACATTGACATCAGCACCACAAGTAAGTGGAGCCGCTGTTACATTTACTGCCGCAGGAAATGCTACAACAGATGCACAGGCATTTGTAGCCGCGTTCAACGCCGCAACACAATCATTAAGTAACGTATCTGCTAGTATCAATGCTAACAACCAAATCGTAATTTCACATACACAAGGTGGTGATATACGCTTTACTGACGGTACTAATACACCTATCAAAGCCGCATTTACTACTAGTGGTACTATCAGTATCAGTAATTTCTACACAAGTCCTGATTCAACAGGTAGTGACGGAAAGTATCTAGTTACAGCATGGGCTAATACACTTTCAGTGTCAAGTGGAACTCCTTGGGTAACAGTAAGTGCAACAGCACCTACAACAACTCCAGCAAACGGTACACTATGGTATGACACAGTAATTACTGACTTAGACATCATGATCAATGATGGATCACGTTGGAGAGGTTATTGCTCAACTCTAGGTAAAGTTGTTGTAAACCAGGGAGTTGGTTATGCTAACTCAGCAACTACAACAGACATTAATGGTCCTATTATTTCAGCAACACAACCAACTACAAACTCAACAGGTGCTAGTTTACAGCACGGTGATTTATGGTTAAATTCAAGCAATACAGAAGCTTGGCCAACCTTGTACAAGTGGAATGCACTAACAAAAGCATGGGTATTAGTTACCAACAGCGACCATACAACACAAAACGGTATCGTATTTGCTGATGCACGTTGGTACGATGATAGTACTAACTCAGCTAGCGCAAAAACAGGTGCCGCAAGTCCGCAAACTATTGCAGGTGCTACAACAGGTACATTGATTACCAGTGACTTTGTTGACTTTGACGCACCTAATCCAGCACTATATCCAAAAGGTATGTTGCTATGGAACACACGTCGTTCAGGATTCAACGTTAAGAAATATGTAGTTGGTTATGTTAATACAGCCGCTACAAATACAGTATTAGCAGGTACGCCATACATGACTTACTATTATCCAGATCGTTGGGTAACAGCAAGTCCTAATGATTATCTAGGTGTTGGACAGTTCGGTCGTAAGGCTCAACGTGCAGTAGTTGTAGCTTCACTAAATGGTTTGCTCAACAGCAATCAAAATATTCGCGACGAAGACAGTCTAGTGTATGATTTGCTATGTTGCCCAGGCTACATTGAAACAACAAGTTCACTAGTTAGTCTAAATACAGGCCGTGGTGCACTATCGTTTATCGTAGCAGACGCTCCAGCACGTTTAACACCAGATGCAACAAGTCTAAGTGCCTGGGGTAACAATACAAAGAATGCCACAGGTGACGGTGAAGTTGGTCTAGTAACTACTGACAGTAACACAGCAGTTTACTACCCATGGGGTGAAACTACAGACTTATATGGAAACAATATCGCTGTTCCTCCAAGTCACATCATGTTGCGTACAATCGCTCTAAGCGACAACGTTTCTTATCCATGGTTTGCACCAGCTGGTGTACGCCGTGGCGGTGTAACTAACGCTAGCTCAGTTGGATATGTCATTGGTCAAACTGGTGTGTTTATGCCAACATCATTGAATACTGGTCAACGCAACACATTAGCGGCTATACAGGTTAATCCAATCACTTATATCGGTGGTACAGGACTAGTTGTATATGGACAGTATACACGTTCACTAGTTGCTAGCGCAGTAAACCGTATTAACGTAGCACGTTTAGTAATTTATCTACGCTATCAATTAAATGCTATTGCTAAACCATATGTATTTGAACCAAACGATACGATTACACGTAATTCTATCAAACAACAAATTGAAAAATTATTGCTCAACCTAACAGGCGAACGTGCTTTATACGATCATCTAGTAGTATGTGATACAACTAACAACACCCCAAGCAGAATTGATGCTAATGAGTTGCATGTTGATATAGCTATTGAGCCAGTTAAGTCAGTGGAGTTTATTTACATTCCATTACGTTTAGAGAACACTGGCGCTATTGCTGGTTTAGGTAGCAAATAAAGGAGAAATTAAATGGCAATCGCGGCACTATCAAATTTTACAGTACCATTAGCTTCAGATCAAAGCGCGGCTTCGCAAGGCATGTTGATGCCAAAGTTGAAATACAGATTCCGTATTTCATTTGAAAACTTTGGCGTAAGCACTCCTACAACAGAGCTAACTAAGCAAGTTGCAGAAGCTAGTCGTCCTCAAGTTAAATTTACTGATCAAGTTATTGAAATTTATAACAGCAAGATCCACTATGCAGGTAAACCAGCTTGGGAACCAATTCCAATCAAACTACGTGATGATGTTACTGGCGCTGTTAGTAAGCTAGTAGGCGAACAGAATCAGAAACAATTTGACTTCTTCGAACAAAGCTCTGCGGCTTCAGCAGGCGATTACAAATTCACTATGCGTATTGAAATACTCGACGGTGGTAATGGCAATATGGCTCCAAACGTACTTGAAACATGGGAATGCTATGGTTGCTATGTTGAATCAACTAACTGGCAAGATTTAAAATACAGTGAACAAGGCCCAGCTATGATCGACTTATCAATACGTTTTGATAATGCAGTACAAACTGCTCCTGTCCCAGCTATCGGTAGCCCAACACCAGTAATGAATAATGCTAAAACTGGTAATAACGTACTAGGCGCATAATATTAAGCCTGCACCAGCAGGCTTTTTATTGACTGTTCATTAACTACGCACTTTATACATAGAATAAATACTGTATGGCATTCACATCTAATGATAATTTAAAATCCGATGCATTTACCTATCTGCGCGATTGGCGTCATGCCGCAGACTTATTCAATGCCGATCAATTTAGACTTGCTCCTAAGTTTGGATTCCAATTTCATGTAGCGTTTGGTATTAATACAGGTGCGTTACAAAACACTGCAATAGTGCAACGCTATGGTGCTGAAATAAACATGCTGGTAAAGAGTGTTTCATTGCCTAGTTATCAAGTTAGTACAGACACGCTTAATCAATATAACAGAAAGAAGGTAGTTCAATACTATCATAAACCCGGTGAAATTGATATTAAATTCCATGATGATAATATGGGATTAATAAATCAATTATGGCAAAATTATTATAGTTATTATTATGCAGATCCTATGTCTGCTCAAGTACCAGGAGCGTATGCAAGAAATGCTACCAAGAGCAGTAGTTACATTCCAACAAGCTATGGCCTTGACAATGGTAGCACTGATCCTTTCTTTAATTATATAAAAATATATCAAATGGCTCGACATGAGTATGTTGAATATATACTAAGCAATCCTATTATTACCAGTTGGAATCATAATAGATTAGACTATGCTGATACTAAAACACGCGAATTTGACATGAAGATCATGTATGAAGCGGTTAGTTATAATGTCGGTGCAGTAGATCCAGCACTAGATCCAGCCGGCGGTGTTGAGGGATTCGGAGACGCTCACTACGATCATGGCCGTAGTCCACAGCAGGGAATAAACCCCGATCCTACGGTAATCGATCCGAGTTTTGTACAAAGCCTAGATCTCGAAGGTGCTTCCGGTTCGATACTAGCTAATGTGATAAATCAAATAGCCAACGCACAAAATACCATAGCTCCAATTGGAGCTTCGGGAACATCTGGATTACTAACGCCGCCAACGGGAACTAGCGTAGGCGGATTATCGGGCGTAGCATTTCCACAAAGCGGAGCAGTAGCTAATACTGGAACTACAGCCTCATCATCGGGAATCAAAGCATGATCTCAGGAAATTTACCCGTAGTTCCTCAATCAGGAACAACTAGTGTAAAAATGTTTTTCGACAATTATTTTGCCACGCAGGTGAGTTTTCCTGCGGCAGAAATTGATGCTGTAGTTGGATTTTTCTCTAAAAGAGGATTCGATGCATCTAGTGCTAGTTCAACTGCTATCATTCTGCTTAATCAAGCTAGAGTCGAAAATGTATCAGTGTTTAGTTTACTAGACAAATTAAAAGGACTAACTGACGTACAGTTAGGTCAAGTTGTCGCTCAAGTTTTAAATGCCTATAGAGAAAAAACTAGTTTATTGGGATATAGAACTGCGGTAGTTACTGATACCTTTGAAGCTCGTAACATCTTAATATAACATGGCTAAGTTTGCTCGCGGCAAGTTCAGCATGAAACATCCTGAGAAATATGTCGGGACTAAAATGCCTACCTACAGGAGTAGTTGGGAGTGGAGTTTCATGAATTTCTGCGATAACAACGATAGTGTCGTTAAATGGGCGAGTGAAGCTATACAAATACCTTACACTGATCCTTTAACAGAACGTCATACAGTTTATGTACCTGATTTTTTCATACAGTATGTAGACAAGAATGGGCACATGCAACTAGAGCTAATTGAAATTAAACCTGCCAGCCAAACGGTATTGGAACGTGTTGGCAAGAACGCACATAATCAATCACAGTTTATCAAGAATCAGGCTAAATGGGCCGCTGCCGGCGCATGGTGTAAGCAACAAGGTTTAAAATTTCGTATTCTTAATGAAAATGATATATTCAGCCACAGATAGATATAAGTAATATTATGACTAAGAAACTAGAAGAAGTGTTGAATCTTCCTGAAAGCAAGAAAATTGTCAAGGAAGAAGAAAAGAAACAGGTTAAGGCCGATCTAGCCCAGCCGTTTCTTCGCGACATGAGTGAATATGACAAAATTTCAGCGGCATTGCCTCAGGTTAAAGGACTGGGCGATCTAGGGGATGCTGAACTAGATGAGCTAGCTCAAAAAGCTAAAGATGCATACGAAGATATTATGGATCTGGGTATGAACGTCGAAGCACGTTACAGCGGTCGATTATTTGAAGTTGCCGCTAGTATGCTAGGGCATGCTATACAGGCTAAAACGGCCAAGCTAGACAAGAAGCTAAAAATGATAGATCTCCAGATCAAGAAGCAAAAACTAGATCAGGATTCTAGTTCTGACGACAGTGTTACGATTCAGGGCGATGGAGTTATTATTACAGATCGCAATAGTTTGCTCGAGAAATTAAAGAATTTAAAATAAATATATGACTAGGATCATACTATGAAATCATTCAAACAATACTTAACAGAAAGCACTAAGGTCTATGAATTTAAGATCAAAATTGCTGGCCCACATACTAAGGAAGCGGTAGAGCAAATCAAAGCTAGTCTAGCTGAATTCCATTGCTCTAAAGTATCTTCTGGAAAAACAACCCCAATTAGCGAGCGTCAAACAGAATTTCCAGAGCACAGAAATACAGAAATGACAGTCTATGATGTTGAAACAAATTATCCAGCTACTAGCTTACAAATACGTGATCGTATCGCAGTAGGACTTGGTGTAACGCATAATCACGTTAAAGTACACAGCATGTATGAAGAACTAGAGTATGAAATTAATCATCAGCACGATGAGCTTACAGGTGAAGCATTAATCGGAAAAGAACAAGATCCTAGCAATAATGGCAGTATGGTTAATGATGAATACAAGTATAATCTACTAAAAGAATTAGGTAAAACAAAACACCAAGGAACACAATTTAAAGGATACAATGATCAAATCCTAGCTGACAGTGTTCCCGGGCTTGCTCCAGAGTATCGTAAAGAAAAACAGTCTAAGCAAGATGGCAAACATACCAGCCCGATTGGTACACGCCAGAATAAAATGCCTGCTATAGTCAAAGGAGCAAGATAATGAATTTAAAAGATTTGATCGCAAAAATGGATGCTATTGAAGAAGCGGGTCCTGTGCCTCCGCCGACAAGTACGCAACCGCAATTACCCGCAGTTGGCGGCGGAAACTCTAAGATTCCACCTACTGGTCCAGCTATGCCTAATCAGCCGACTAATCAGATACCACAAAATGTTAAACCACAAGCCGATCGTCCAGGCCTTGATCCAAGTGGTGATCCTAAATTGTACGATGTTCAATTATGGTTACAACAAAATGGTTACAAAGATATAAAGGGTCAACCTATTAAGCCAGACGGGCTAAATGGAGATAAAACTAAATTTGCATACGATCAAGCAATGAATATGCACAACGGTGTACAGAATGCACAATATCCAACTACAGCAGATGCATCATTTGGCATAGGCAAGGCTATTGGATCCGGAGTTGATTGGATTGGCACAGCTTGGAGAAACCTCAAGCAAGGATTTAATTCATCATCACCTTCTGCTCCACCAAGCATGGAAGAAAGCATGAAGACTCTAGCAGAAAAACTTCGTAGAATTGACGAGAATGTAGAAGAGTGCGGTGCTATGCCAATGCCTGGCGCTATTATGAGTATTGGCCCACAAGCTCATCAAGGTCAGCAAGATAATGTTTCAATGACGATTAATGTCAACGGTCAAGGCGAAGGTGGTCTTCGTAGCATTATGAATATCCTACGTGACATCGAAGCAGGTGAAGCACCTGCAGACGGTGATGATACAGGCCATGAAGAACCAATCATGGGAGCAGATGAAAGTCAAAATATCCAAGGTGATGAAAGCCCATTAACTGTTTCCCCAGACGAGGAAATGGACGAGGTTATTGATGATGACGAGGAAGGTTGGGGTAATTCAGCGCACGGCGGACACAAACATCATACACATGGCTTAGATGCTGTTACATTCAGTGGCGATGACATGAATAGTAAGAGTAAGATTA
>Ga0214192_1000923_pt1 | contig 17075 bp, 28 predicted proteins | sample TroBogEpilimnion_44_FD_153030 | JGI IMG/M metagenome (GOLD analysis project Ga0214192, IMG submission 153030) | Freshwater microbial communities from Trout Bog Lake, WI - 29JUL2008 epilimnion | ecosystem: Environmental > Aquatic > Freshwater > Lake > Epilimnion/Euphotic zone | place: Trout Bog... | reverse complement strand
TACCTGGAGAAGTGCCCCCCCCTGCTCCGCCACCGCCACCGCCAACCATTTTTATATACAAATAACGAGCGTTAGTGGGCACTGTGTATGTACCAGAACCACCTGTGTAAGCGGTGAATTGAGGCACTGATCCAATAATAACGGGGCTATTTAATGTAATACCACTTGGAATGTTATTTGAGCTAATTGACCCCGCAGTATTTGGTATAGCATTAAGCACAGAGCTAACCAGGAAGCTCTCTACGATTACCGTATCTCCAGATGCCGCACCACTTGCCAGTACTACCGTTGTTCCGTTAGATGCCGTGTAGTCAGATGTAGGGGTTAGCAGTACACCGTTTCTGTATACGTTAATAAACCCAACTGTATAGCTAGGAGGAGTAAAGGTTGTCTGTGATGCAGTTGCAGTAAAGGTTGTTACTGTTCTGTATGCAGTTGTTGTTACTCCAGATGCAGGAATACCTAAGTACCTTGCAGAGATATTACCTGTACCTGTTGGAGGTGCTTGGGTGAATGTAAGGGTTGTACCAACTACAGAGTAGGTATCAGGAGACTGAAGTACGCCACTAACCGCCACCAGTACAGATGCTGTGTTAGCAGGAGCCACAGACATTGTAAATACCGTGGTTGAGTTATTCCCGCTGAACGTATCAACTAGAAATGCTGACTGGATTAACGGATTGCCAATATACATATTTTTATCCTACGATTGCTTTGACTTCGTCTTGTGTAAGTCCTAGAGCAGTTAACTTTGCTAGTGCAGATGCCTTAGCATTTGCTTGAGCTTGTTGTTCTGCTGTATATGCGTTTTGTAATTCTGTTAATTTTGCTTCTACTATTTCAGAAACAATAGTTACCTCAGCACCGTTTTGATCTAAGCAAGTTAAAGAATTAACGTCATTACCATGGATAGTAACTACGTTTGAATATACGGCTCTTACCGCATCGTGAATTGTTGGGTTCATTATCTAATCTCCAAAAGATTAATTGTGGCTGTTGCTCCGTCAACTGCAAACAAAATAGTTGATGAACTTCCTGATTTTAAATAAACTGTGTAGGTAGTAGATGATGTAGTTGATGGAGAATCTAAAAAAGATCCTGTAGTACAAGTTCCATTGTAATTACCAGTCAAAAAATTACTTTCATTAAATCCTCTAGTAGAAGTAATTTCTAAATTTGTAGAGTTTCTATAAATAGTTGTAAAAGCGTTTGTTCCACTAGATGGACTTGATGCAATACTTCCGTTATACATAATCAATATTTTGCTAGTAGAAAATAATGGCGTAATAGATGCGGTTAATCCAGTAGATACATAACTTGTAGAGTTTGTAGAAAATGACAAAGATAATGTTCCTTGAACAAACTGCACGACACTACCTGTCGGCATATTAATAGCAGACAGAATCTGGCTTTGACTTAGCCCTGTATTGTCTATTGTTGATAAGGGCATTATCTTATCTCCATAAGGGTAATAGTTCCACCAACATTATTTTGCATTGCATAAATTGTTTGTGAAGCAAAAGCAGACATATAAGCCGTGTAAGTTGTAGAAGAAGTTGTAGATGGTGAATCCAAATAAATCATACTTTGATTAGTATATAAAGTTGAACTTGCCGCAATAGTTTGAGAAAGTGCGCTATAAGTTCCTAAACCTAAATTAGTTGAATTTCTGTAAATTGTAAAAAATGCAGTAGTTCCTGAAGCATTTTGAGTAGGTAAAGAAACCAAAACAAGTATTTTGCTTGCGGAAAATAAAGGTGTAATAGATGTTGTTAAACCAGTTGTTACAAAACTAGAAGAAGTTGTTGAAATTTGAGTTGACGATGTTCCTTGAGCAACCTGAACAACACTTCCCGTAGGTTGTTGTATTGCAGTCAATATTTGACTTTGTGGCAATTGAGCCGCCCCAACAGTACCAGGGCTAGGAGCAATAACCTGAGTTATTAAGCTTGTGTACTCAACCCAAATATTATTCGTTCCGCTTGGGGGCGCAGAGGCAAACGTAATTGTGTTACCAGATACTGTGTACGCTGATCCAGGATTCTGATCTACATTAGCTACATTAACAATCATCTGATATACAGACGCAACTGGGCGAGACAGCGTGAACGCAGTCGTGCTTGCATTACCGCTAAAGAAATCTACCTGCGGTGTAAACCCTTGGTTTTGAACGGTGTTGCCAATGTACATGGTTAGCCTATCATGTGATTTGTAAAACTGAAAGCACACAGTCCATAGAACTTGCGGTTCCAGAGACAACGGTGAAAGCATCGCCAGTATTGAGAACCACTTTACCATCCCCGCCAAACAAAGCTAAAGAACCTCCTACAGGAATCGTAGCATTGTTAACAAGGTAGTAGTTAGTAGCTGAAGCCGTGATGTATACGCTTGCCGTGATCGGGCTAGATGTTGTATTGGACAGTGTCAGTCCAATCGCTGTGGTCTGTGTTGCAGATGCGGCAGTAACTAGAACTACGGGAGTAGTTCCTACTGACTTACTTACATATCTCGTGAATGTGTTAGACATTTGTTTTCCTTTTTACTCACCCCAAAGCTATGGACATCGCAATGGCTGTTCCCGCAGGATCGACTTGAAGATTTGTTTGTGCACCTGCTACTGTGATAGCACCTGTTCCGCCGTATGCTAATGGTAGGCCACCTGACCCCCACTGAACGTTGTTTGGCATAAAGGCATAACCAGCCCACCCACCAGTGGCTGTAGCATTAGACGTAGAGTAGAAGTACCCCGCTGCACCAGTTACCCCAACAGCAAGAGTATTACCACCACTGTCTTGAATAGTTACGCTACCTGTAGAGTCATTGTCGATGATGTACGCTGTACCTGCAGGAATAGTTGTCTCATCAGGCAACTTAACAGTTTGATTAGAAGTACCTTTGAAGTTTTGAATATATGTTGACGCAGCAGTCATAGTGGTTGTGCCACCAGAAGTTGTTACTGCTGTATATCCAGGAGAATCGTTGTTATACGAGACGTTTCCATTAGCATCTTTAGCAACTAATCCACTTGCTGCATTAAGCGCATTAGCTAGGGCTGTAGCAACACCAGTACCAGGAGTTACTTGAGCGATTGCAGTTAGACCAGCAAGAACAGTATTAAGATTAATAAAGTTAGTATCAACTTGGGTATTTGATAGGGGCGAACCTATTACGGTAGCCCCCGTACCCGCAGTCGATCTTGTACTTATCGTTGTTGCTAATCCGGTCATAACTTATCCTTAGCTAATTGTGATAGCCCAAGTGATTGACATAGAATCTAGTGCGCCTTTATTGACCACAGAAAAAACTGTATGAGCAAGCATAGTTCCTGCACTTGAGGCGTTAAAAATACCAGCTTCGGTTACAGCACCTGTACCGACACCAGCGCCTAAAGTACATACGTATGTACCTGTTGTGCCTGTATATGTATTACTTGTATTAGCAGTGCGTGAACCAGAAATCTCAGCGCCAAGTGTCGTATCACCAACAGCAGCAGCTGTAGTACTGGTGCCAACAGACATATAGTTCATCACGGTTTGACTTGTATCAAACATACGGGAAACTATAAACTGCTTACCAACAGTAGTCACCAAGTTAGACTGAGTCTGTTCCTTGATTTTCCCATCGGGGCCAAATAGTTCGACAGTAACTAAACCAGTTACTTTAATTGTTTCTTCGTTAATCATAATAACCCCTTAAGAAAATGTTGCGTAAGTTCCGACATAATCAGCAGCAAAATACGTAATGTCGCAATACCCTTGAGAAATCAACGAGCCTGTACTTGACGTTGATGCTGAATCTGAAAATGCCTTACCTACTGTCTGGCTGTAATTATCGCCTGAAACTGCCGAATCAGCAAAGGGTTTGCTAAGTAATTTAGCAAGTGATTCACCAGCCGTGAAAGAATCGGAAAGAACCTTTGTGTATGCTCTGGCTAATTGCTCAGTTGCTGTAGCCGAATCTGCCAGTCCTTTGGTATTGGAGAAATGCAAAATCTCAGAGCTGACAACCACATCGCTTCGAGTATCGGCAAATGTCCAAGTCAGACCTTGGTAAATACTTGTATCTATCGCCGTAACTGCGTCTGAAAAAGACTTGGTAAGCAACTTTCTAGCAGAGTCTGTTGGCGTAACTGGGTCAGCCCAGGTGTAAGTTCCTGTGTAATCAGCAGCAAAATATGTCGGATCAGCGTAACTCTCTACAAGAACATTAACTGAACCAGCCTCGTAGTAAACCTTAAGGAAGTTTTTAGCTAAAGACTCTGAGGAAGTAACGCTATCAGCAACCCCTTTCTTGGGTAACTTGCTAAAGTTATCAGATGTAGCAACAGAGTCAGCGTAATTTCTACGGTACTGCCAAACAGTAGTAATCGTGTCATTAGCAGTTGCCATCTCGGTCAACTGCTTAACAAATGTCATCCTAGTGACTTCGTAATCCGATACAGATACAGAATCAGTGTAATTACGATAAAAATGCAAGCTAACGACTGTAGAGTCAGATACAACAACTGCATCAGGGAAATATTTAAACCGACCAGAAGAGTCTGTAATTGTTGTAGCTACAAGCTCAATATACTGGATTTGAGCTACTGGAAGCGTGTAAGAAACATTAGCAACAGGAGATACGTAAGTCGCCGTAGCCAAAGGGCTTACGAACGAAACACTTACTGATAGGGCTTCCCCATTGCTAGTTGAATTAAGCATTAAAACTCAGCTTTTAACTGGAACTTTAAGGTTTGATAAACTGTCTGGACTGTACCATTTGCGTACGTAATTACGATCTCTCCCTCATAGCTACCAGGAGTGCCTGCAAACATAGCTGGTGTAGAAGCTGGGAAAAAAGCAATTTGCCCCGCAGCACCGTTTGTAACTACCCCAGGGGCAGTAGCTTGAAGTGTTGTTGACCCAACAGGGCGTATTTTTAAAACAACAGATGCCCCTGTCAGACCGACTGGATTCCCAGTTATCTGGTCAGTAATCGTACAAACAATCGTTGGCCCTGTGTCGTTTTGGACAACTTTAATGATATTGCTCATGTCCACCTCTGGAATTCAATATTGACAGCAGCACGAGTTAAGCCACGGTTAACTCTTTCCCTAACCTCGTTTGTTGCGTCAAAGAAACGTTTTCTGTAGTCCATTGCTGCTTTAGGATCGTAATACGGCTGACCTGGAGTGCCATAAAGGCGTGATCTTGCGCCAAAACAAATCTGCTCTAAGAAGTGCTCGTAAATAGGGTACGCAACAGTTGTAGACACCCTAGTCGGCGCTTTAGCTACCAACACCTGCATGGGTGTTAATGGGTTAGTAAATGATGGCCTGGGCACGATATTCATCACATGGTTTCTACGTCGGTAGAAATAATATGGCTGCCCCTGCATTGTCTGCCAGTCGTTGGCTCTGTAAATTTTTGTAAGTTGCTCGACTGACTTGGGTATCAATAGTACGTCACCGTACCAGGCTTCAATAATATCGACTACCGTATATGTACCGTCTATATATTGCCCAAGATCATACCAATCAATATTAGCTATAGGCGTAATATTACTTACGTTTTCTTGAAGATACCTAGTCTTTTCGCAAAACTCAATTGTTGCATTTCTAATAGCTTGAGTAACCACGAGTTCAGGCACATCAGGCAAATACGGGATAAGCTCTGACATAAAGAGGTCGTAACTGACTTCTGTATCTTCATAAAAACTCATGAATCAGTTCCTCTAACAGCAGGATTACGTACGCCAAGAGCATTGTCAGGTGCAACTTCTTTCTCTGACTTGTCTTTGACAGCGATAGCAGCAGTAAATGTAGACAAATACAACTGCGCAAGTTGAAGACCTGGTGCATATTCAGCATCTTTGCTACATGCTCTATACATTATGTAGTCAAGAAGAGCAGATGCGAACACATCAAAAATCGGGATAACTTGGCTAAGCGTCAAGTTGGTAGGCTGTTGGGAATAATTTAACTCAATGTATTGACCGCCTATCTGGGGCGGATAAACATAGAAAGCCATTTGGTCTTCTATGTCATAAATAAAATTCTTTACTTCTGCAGTCGCTGTATCTGTATGCCAGTAAGGATTGAAAGAATCCATGACTTCACGAGAGATTACACGGATAGCACGACCAGGAGTTGCGCCGTCAGAACCCATATTTCTATGAACACGAAGCAACATCCACCCATCGCTAGGTATGGATTGCCTTGTGCCAGCAACAAGCTGGACATTAGATATCTTAGAGGTAGCATTTGGCTGCATCGTCACAATTTGACGAAGGCCATCATTTAACCACCCTAAAAGCTCGGCAGAAGTCCACCGTACGTTAGCGACGTCCGTTAACTGCAGTGCTGCATTATTAACAATGGTTTGCGCTGTAATAGTTCCCATAAATCCTCATAGGAAAGTAGGGGCACAAGGCCCCTACAGATTAGCCAGCGTGTGCTGCGAACCAAGTCAGTCCATCTGATGTGATGAACGTTGTTGATTTGACTGTTGTGATACCGAATGGTAAGTTTGCTGTACCGTAGTTAATTGTTCCGCCAAGAGGGGGATAAACCAACAAAGTATTAGCACCATTGTTGAATACAGTAATAAAAGCAGAACCTTGGTTCGTCAATTGAGCTGTATTGAATGTAGTACCAACAGTATTGAAGTGAGCAATATCATTTACGATCTGATATGGCTGACCTGCTCCGCCTGTAAGCGCTGTAACTGCAGTTGTAGAAGTTTGGCTTGTACCACTTCCAGTTACTGTAGCTGTTTGTGAGTTTGCAGTGCTTAAAACAATTGGGCCGCTATAGTCACCGCCAGAAACCTGAGCTGCTGTATTAGACCATTCGCCGACGCTAACAAGTTTTATTTGTGATGTCATTTTTTCACCTATTAATTTGGGTTGGAAAGAACGGGGCCGAAGCCCCATTCATCTATTAGCCTGCTGCTACCAACAAAGCCAAACCGTTAGGTTGAGTAACTTGAGTACCATAAACATTCAAGCCACGAACCAATGTACCGAAATCATTGGGATTCTGTAAGCTCTCAACTTTAGCAATTTGTGATGCAAAAGTGATTGCAGACTTATGTCCAGCAATGATAGCGTGACGCTTTAATGCACTGGCTTCAGTTCCAGTAGAACCGTTGGGGTTTGTCCAAGCGTTACCTGCTGTACCTCTTGGTACTAAGTTAGACACATAAACAGTGAAACGGTCGATCATACCGATCTTGCCATTACGGAGAATAGAAGAAGCATCACCCATAAACTGAGCCTGAGCCAAGTTAGATTGCATGAGGATTTGACGCTCTGTAGGAGTAATGATTAACCAACGATCTGTCTCAGGAACATTAGACTCGTCCAATACGCTTGACAAAGCTGTGATACTTTGGAGAATATTAGAAGCTGTCAAAGTTACAGGAGCCAAGTCAGTACCTAGGTTGTAAGCACCAGAAATAGCACCAGCTGTAGCTCCTTGGTTAGCAGCTGCACCTTGGTTGAAGTTTGTGTACAGAACGTCTTTGTCGATCTGAATCTTCATTTGCATAGAAGCGTCATTGGTGAACATGTCCATCAATTTTGGCTTTGATTGGAGTTCAAGAACATTGTTAACGTTAACACCGAAGTACTTACCATGATTGATAGTCAAAGTAATCGTGTTTGGAGCTGGAACGTCATAGTTCAAAGACTGACCAACACTATAAGAATAGATGTTGATTGTTGGGATTGTGTTGATAATCACGGTATCACCCATACCAGTGATATCGCCTTGCCAATCAGTATTAGCGATTTCGCCGAAAACTGTAGCTGCGTAGAATTTCTGAGCTAATTTACCAGACCAAAGGGCTGGAATAAATGAACCAGAATAGGCTGTGCCTGAGTAGGCAACCTGACCAGCGGGGCTGTTAAAGCCACCAGAGTTAATGGGATAGGCTGCTGCTGCGGTAATTGTTGACATGATTTACATCCTTTAAAAAACAAATTGTGGGATGCAACCAATGTGGGTGTACTATCTTATACGACCTTCAGCAATGGCTGCATGGATATCTCTTTCCATTTGAGCCGCTTGAGTTTCGTCCAACATACCCCTTCTCCAGTCTTCGTAAAATTGCGTTATTTGGTTTTGATCCCAAACAGGCTTACTATCTGAAGTAGCAGGTGGTGGCGAATTTTTCGAGCGAGTCGGTGCTACTTGACGCTGAAGCTGTTGCTGTCTAGTCTGTTGGGTTTGCTGCGCAGGTGCTAATGTGGCTTTATATTGTTTGAAAATATTAGCCGTACGGGTTACATCCAAGTTCTCAAACGCATTATTAAGTGCTACTTGTCTTGGTAGGCCATAGATCGGATCGACTTCAGCTAACCAGGATAAAAACCCTTGGTCAACATTCATTGCTTCCCAATCAGGAACTTGCTGTGCTAATCCGGAAAAGAGGCGGTCTTTATCAGATACCACTTGTCTTTCACTAACATTACCAAGTTTGCCTTGTAACTCTTCAATCTTAGCGGTTAACTGAGCTTCACGATTTCGGAAATCCGATACCTTGGCTTCAGTAGCCCTGTCAATCAAATCCAACAAATCAGGCCCAAAGGCTTCTTTGTCTTGTTCAGTGATAAGAGACTTAACGTTAGCTTGAGCAGGTGCTTGCTGTTGTGTTTTAGCTACGGCGTTTTCTGCAATAAGTTGTTGGAGTTGTCCATTCATCTCACGCATTTGCGCATGTAGCCTAGGTACTTCAGCGTCGTACATTCCTTTTAAAGTTAGGTACTTGCGTTCCCATACTTCTTCAGAAACTGCTGGCTTCTGTTCTGGCTCTTGCGAAACGGTTTGCTGCGGTTCTGGATTAGAAGCTGGCGGATCGTTTGGTGGTGGATCATTTGGTGTAGTCTCCGGGGTTTGCCCGGTCTGCCCATTTAACTGTGCTACCAACGCATCTGCTGCGTCAACTTGTTCTTGAACTGCTTTTGGCAATGCCATTTCTATCTCCTTCGCTCCGACTACGCTTCAGAACTCCGCCTTGACGGTCTGTTCATATTCGCTTACGGTCTGCTACTTGGTTTAAATTTTGGTTTGTGACTCTGTGCTCCGACTTAACGGTCTGCTCAAGGTCTGCGGGTTTTTGCTAGTAAATTACCAGCATCCTCAATGTACCCAAGGATTTCCTTGAGTTCTAAGCTTCGGCCTTGCAACCTAGACTTCATTGATTCATTCTGCTCGATTGAAAGATTCTCTAAAGTTTCTAACCTTCGAGCTTTTAAGAATTCTAACAGAGGTTTCATCTCTTCGGAACGTAGCAGTGAAAAACATCTTGCTACTCGCTCGTCAATGCGAACCACTTACTTTGACATTCCGTCTGTTTGGGCTTCTTCAACGTGGTACTCTTTTCCACCACGCTTACCGAGTTCAAAGTTGCCGCCGTCTTTACCGCCAGCGCCTTCAGACTTGGAGCCTTTAGACATACCATCACCGTGGGTGGTTTCTTGAGTTAGCTCTTTACCTTCACCTTCGCTTTTACGCATAGGTTTGTAATCGCCCTTGACGTTTTCTTCAGAAAAACCTTTTTTCTCGTTAACTTTCATTTAAATACTCCTTTGTGTGAATTATCTACGATGAACGAAGTTTGTCAACTACCAACCCCGGCTTGAGGCGCAAAGTTGTTAGCTACTGGCGCTCCGTTCATCAATTGAGCACCCATAGTGGGTTTGGGTGGCGTACCGCCCGCTTGTGCTTGACCCATCTGCTGGGCCATAGCTGCTTGTTGTTCGGCTTGCTGTTGAGCTTGTTGGTTAGCCATTTTTTGTTTAATGATCTCAACAGGCGGCACAATTTTATCAGGGTTAAGTTCCAGTTGCTTAGCCATTTGGCGTAAAAGCTCCGCAATTCCGTCCATACCAACAACTTGTTCAACCACTGGGCTTTGAAGCGCCATTTGCAAGAACTGAGCTTGACGCTGAGCAGCTTGCTCTTTAACCATGATGGCTTCAGCACCGTGAGCACGTACGTTAACGTCGCCCTTCAAGTCTGGATCATCTCCGTACCTCATGTTGTAGAAGTACAACCTGTCGATGGCTGGCTCAAGAACATTCTTGTCGATATTGCCTACAACTTGCTTGATAGACTTACCAGCGTTGCCCATAAGCATAGACATACCAGTTGCTGTTCTACCCGCACCGCCCGAAGCACTATCTCCAGTCATATAGCGTGGAATACCTGTGTACTCATCTGCTAAAACGGAAAACTTCTCGTAGACTTCCATGAGTTCAGCAGCTAACGAATTAGGCTGGAAGAACTGCATCGGAGGAGCAGAACCTGCAAGTGGGTCGCTAGTAACCTGCCAAATCTTCCAAGGGAACATCTGCGTTAAGTTTTCACCCTGGGGTAGACGATCTACGTTGTAAACAACCTGAGGGCCAGATGCAATAGACAAGTTATTGACTAAAGACCTTGCAGCAGCGTTACAGACGTCCTGGGTATCTCTGGCTAGGTCAGCTACTGAATTGCCCCAAAAAGCCCCTGGAATCTCCTCGTAAGACGCTTTAAAGTATGGTTTACGACCAAGTGGGTCAGGATTGATAACAGCTTTAATAACCCAATTACCAACAGTCCATACTTCTACAGGGTAATCAAGAAGAGCGTCTGGAACTTCTTCGTCGTCCATTCCCCAGTCAAGCAATAGTTGTCCTTGTACATTTCCCCAAAACTGAAGCGCATCAATCAACTCAGACGGGTTTTGCTGAACGCCCATTGTTGACTTACCTTCAGCAGCGGCCTTATTCATGTCAACGTAAATCCAGTCACGTAGACCGCCTTTACCGTATTCTTCTAAAACGCCCCTGATTGCTCCGTCGCTGTAGCCTTCTACGCCAAGCAAAGCAACTAGGTCTCCCCTGTGAAGCTTATGTCTCTCGATTAAGTAGCCGTCGTCAATGTAGGACGAGTCAGCAGCTGGATAAATATTAAACGGGTCAACTCTTTCCCATTCAAGGGTTAGTTCATCTTTAATGTCAAGAACGTAATCTTTGCCTTTCCTAACCCATTCCATTTTAGGCTTTTTGCGAACAACAGGCCCTTTTAAGATCGCACTTGGGAAGGTAACAATATCATCAATGAATTCTGTAAACGCTTTTACCCAGTTGCCCTGCGACAGCTGGTCTTCCATCTTAACTTCCATGCGCTCACATGTGCGCCATGCAACATCCTTCATATGCGACATAGCCGCATCTTTCATCTCAAGCAAACGCTCACGTACTTGTTGATCTGTAGGAGGCTGACCGCTTAGGTAGAGCTGTTTAATCTCTTGCTCAGCTTGTTGAATAATATTCTCAACCTCGTTAGGCGGTAGGTCTGGTATCGGGCTTGGCTCTATTGTCCAAGGTTTATCTTCTGATGCTTGTAGTAATGTATCTTTTAGCCAGCTCGATGCAGCCCTGCATTTGTTGGCTGTAAGCATCATGTATATTGTTGAGCTTCCTTGCTCACGTAGCTGAGCTAACTTATCAGGGTCATATTCACCTCTACGTTGGCGAACACTTTGAAGCATCTTATTTTCTGCAGTCTGTTGCTTTGCAAGCATACAAGCTGTCCATTTCATCTTGACATAACTTGCAAGACTACGGACTAATGTTGAAGAATTTTCTATCTGCGCTTTCGCTCGCTCTTCTTGCTGAATAGCTTTTAATGACTTAATGTTTACTAGCCCACCGTAGTTCACAGAACCCGGCGCAGCTGAATTAGTCATGTTTAAACCTAATTGCATATTAATTCCATACGTAAGGTACTTTGTGAACTTTCACCGCCTTCTTCTCCCATGCGTCGCCGTTAACATTTCCGTCGGCATGTAGACAAGCATACTGATGAGCATCAGCAATGTGTGAGTGCGAATTTTTCTCCGGCTTGTCGTCAGCTTCGCCGTTTTGTCGTATTTTATACCTATACCCGCCTCTTAGTGCAGGAATTAAATGTACACAACTTGGATCAATCAGATGACCAGGCTTGCCGTCAACCGTTCGAGTGAGGAATTTATCAACTGCGTTCACCCTTGCAACAACGCTGTTTGACTTGGCTGGGATGACTCTAAACCCCTCGGCTTTCAAAATATCAAAGACGCTTTTCTCGTCTGTCTGCGCCCGCTGACTACCTGCCGGGTCTCCGATGATTAGCACATTCATACCAGGAAACTTGTTGGCAAGCAGCGGTTTTAGCTTCTCTCTACTAAACCGTAAAATGCCCATACCTTCTGAAACAATGTCTGCAAACGTAAGTAACCTACCCTGCATGTCTACCTGATTTATGGTGCAAGCTGGGGTTAACCCGAAGTCCATTCCAATAATTAACGGGTGGGTCGCAAGTTTTATATGAGTCAGTGGTTTTTTAGCAACATGAATATCTCTATCAAATGAACCAAACACAGGTTGACCACTTAAAGATTTACCAAACTTACCATGAACGTATACGTCAATCCAGTCGTCTGACTTGCCTTCACACAAATTCTCGTAGTACCCATCGGGCAAAAACTCAACCCAGTCAGCTTCTTGTGATAGCCCTGATGGCTGTATTGTCACGTGCATGTTGTTTGCAGGATCAGCAAGTAATTTTTCCCAAAACGTATCAGCGTCCGGTGGGTTAGTAGCTCCCCACACTTTGTGAACCTGCTTGCCGTTATCATCACAGGCTCCAACACCGTTCATGGTTTTGTCAGGATATCTACCTAGACGACCAGTTAAGGCGTTGTAAATATCAGGATTTATTTCCCTGAACTCATCCATAACTCCGAAAGTAAGCTGTAGAGACAACAAACGCCGTACATCATTAGCATCGTCTAGCCCCCTGAAAAGAATCTCACACTCTACGTCGTTGAACTTGAGCAAAAATTTACTGTTCGTCTTCTCTAAGATACCTGCTTCCCCGTCTGGAAACCATTTTAAAAAATCAGGGATTGTCGTATCCCATAGCATCTGACGAGTATTACGAATGACAGCGCACCGACTGCGGCGTATGCCGTCACTCCCAGCTTTAACTTTTGCTGCTTCATAGCTGATCTTAATTAATGAAGCCGTTGTCTTTGTCGAACCAACAGGGCCAACAATGAAGTTAGCAAATTTTTCACTGGTTAAGAACGGTACAACTGAAGGGCTTGGTGTGTAGACTAGGTTAGCCATCTATTGTTACAGGCTGTGAACCTTTGGGTATGTTGATCGTAATACTAAACTGTGGTTTGCCGTCCCCAGCACTAGCTTCTTTCTTAGGCGCTTTGATCCCTGCAATCTCAACGAGCGAGTTAAGCACCGCTTGCTTTTGAAGAATAGTACTGTCTGTACCTATGGTCTGCTTAAATAACTCATTCATCAACTGATCTGCCATGAGGCCAGCTTTGAGTCTGAACGTAACACCTTCTTTCTCAAACTGTGCACGTTGGCTTTGAACCGCACTAATGAACGGCCCCCACTGAGAGATTTGCTCCCAGCGTTCATCAGTCAAGCCTAAGCGTCTTGCAATATCGGCCGGATTCTCCAACCCTGCAGCACACTCCCATACCAACTGGGGCGGGACATCCAACGTTACATGAGGCTTACTAATGTCTGCTGGAAGCGCAAACTCGTAGTTATCTAAAAACCTAGATAGATCGTCTTCATCCATTTTGCTTTGGTTTTGAATTAGCAAGGAATCCATTTAGCGCTCTCCTCATTAATTCTGACATCGTCAGTCCAGTTTCTTCAGACTGCTTACGCAGCTCAATGATAAGAGGCTCAGGTAAATAAAAGTTGTATCGTTTCATTTTTTAGCCGTCTTTGCAGAGTCTTTAAATGCTTTTGCAGTTGGCGCACCCTTAGCCCCAACCGACCTCATTTTTTCAACAGGCTTGCCTTCAGCTTTCTCACGCTTTATACGCTCCTGTTTTTTATGGATGTTGGCATAAAGTCCGGGCTTCATACTAACACTTCCAAGCTTTGAGAGACTTATTAATCCTTGAATCAGGATCATTCTTCTTCTCTGTACCAGTCAGCTTCTTTTTCATTCCTTCCATACGAGCACAGAAAGAATCTTTGCGTGGGCCGCCTTCTGGTTGTGGTGGTTTAAGGTTATGACCTTCTTTTTTAGCAGAGGCTCTCCCCTTGGCGTTTAGACCGCCGTTAGGATTTTTGCCTTCCTTGCGTTGCCAAGCGGGAGTTGTAGCCATTATTTTTTCCTTAGTTTACCTAGTGTTTCTGCTAGACGAGCTTCCTTGCCTTCCTTACCAGGCTTCTTAGCCGCCGCTTCAAGCTTAGCTTTAGGAATCTTTTTACCTTCGGGTACTCCAAGTTTTTCATGCAAAGCCCCTTTGTTTTTTGTTGCACCAGCGATCCAATTTTTTGTAGCCATGATTACTTTCCTTTCTTAGCGTACATTGCAGGAGACTCTTTACCAGACTTAAGTCGTTTAGCTTCAGCCATCAAAGTTTTAGAAGAGGCTTTCTCGCCTTCACCCTTTTCACCTTTAACGTACTGCTTTGGTGTTATTTTACCTTTGCGTACATCTTTAGCTTCTGTCATCTCTTCACGCTTGGTCTCTTTACCTTTGAATATTTTTTTCAGATTGGTAGCCATGTCATCCTCCTGTGATAAAAGTTGTATTATCATACACAACGCAACGTTTTTGTTGTTTTTAATTTTTTCCGGAGAAAAATTATGCTAGACCTTATCGAGACAATGCTGCGTGAATTTCGTGTATTTTCCCAAGATTTTTATACTTTTCGTGACCAAATGCAAGCATTTATTGACTCCCAGTCTGCGGTTACTGATGCTGTGGCTTCTGCTGTTGCTGATCCCGTTCCTGCCGTGGCTGCTCCAGAGCCTACTCCAGCTCCAGCTGTCGAGCCAACCCCATCTGTTGTAGATAATGTTGCTACTGCTGATACTGTAACTATTGAAGTTACCCCAAGCGCTTAAGTCTTAGACAATTTAGTGCTGCCCACTTCGGTGGGCTTTTTTATGGGCGCTCGGTATTTGTTGTGGCTAATATACACAACATGTAAAAATTTGACCTTGCGATGTGTGAAACGGATAAGGTGGGGGGCGGCGTGTCATGGGCGTGTCCCTCTCCCTCTCCCCTGCTGTCGTTTGTCGGGTAGAAACCATTAGTGTAGGGACGATCGTGTCTCTCGCTTCAAGCTCATTAAATTAGCGACGTGTTTATATTTGTGCGGTGCTTCGTGCCTTTGTCTTAGTGCATCAGGTCAAGTATCGAGAACATGGGTATATTTGCGTGAGGTTTATTCATTAAAAATTCGACTCTCGGATGTGGCTAATGCGTGTGCATTTTCGTCCCGAGCGCTCTTTGTAGGTGAGCGTGAGCTAACTACCGATATTTCCCTTGCATCATCTAAACCCCTAGGGGCATGGTGTAAACACACACGGCAAAGTGTGGCAAGGGGATTTTAATGTGTGTCTTAATCCTAGGATACACATACACAATCAATTTACTTAAGGGGAAACTCATGGAAAATAATCAGCTCACAATTATCGACGTAGATGCAACTTACTCATTGTCGGTTAAAAAGCCCGAGAAAGTCGGTTCGCTATCAATGCTTATCGCCTTCGGTGATTCGACTAGCCGTAAGGGTGTAGCCGAAGATTGTTTAAAACGCCAATACTTAAGTGGTACTTATCGTCCCGTACTTCGTGATCTTGGCAATAATTTGCTTAACTCTAAAACAATCGTATTCTTTCCCGAGATTACCGAATCTGGTGCATTGAATAAAACCCGCTTTATTGACGCATGTAAACGCCTCTATAACGCATTGAACAATGGTAAAGAGTTAAAAGGTAAAAAGGCTTTTTACTTCGGATTCTTAAAACATGTAGTTGAAACTGCTACTGTTCGTGAAACTGTTCTTGAGGCTTAAATTAATCTATCCTAGTCATGATATTAAACTGACTAACACTTAACAACTTATTGGGGATTTTATTATGCGAGTACATTTATTGCCTAAAGGTGTAAGTATTGCACCATTGCCTAGTTTAGTTAAGATTGAACCTGTAAGCAAACTCCAAGGTGGTTTACCGCCTGTGCCGTATCGTTCAGCTAATCGTGCTATTGTCGGATTTCATAAGCGTTCAATCGTTCGGTGGTCAGCGTACACCAAGTCGGTTCGTGCCCCATCAGCGCCAAAAATCATACGATAAATGAATATTCCAGTGTATTCTTATAGAATAAATAAGAGAATATTTGAAATGTGTTGATTCTATTAGGTTTTTTGGTATGAATATTCCAATATTCCAATATTCTATACAAATACATACATATATACATTTATGTGTTGCTCTCATATGGTGATGAAATGCGGATACATATAATCCATTACATACATCACACACGAAAGTCGTCTGACCCTTTTCAAAACTTGGAATATTGGAATATTCAAAATCCGAATTCTCAAGATGCCCTATTCATGGGGCTTTCCGTGTAAGTAACCACTCACGAGAATATTCCAGCCCTAAAACTCATTGGAATATTCACCCCATCGAATTCTTTAATCTCACTCCTGCTATGCAGGAGTATACAAGTCAATTTCCCTGTTGTCAACTGGCTTGTATCTTTTCAACGACAACAATCCAAACTTACTTACGGAGCACCTATCATGGCTTTGCACCATCTAACTTTACGCAGAGACAACCCCGAGTACGCCGACATTGACTACGAATTTGATGAGTTCGTGATCGACTTTCCAGAAATGGCGGACTACATCATGGAGGAGGAACGCCACTTTACTTGGTATCTCAACCAGTTAACCATGCCCCATAACGCATTGAATTGGAGGAATTATGTTTAATAAAGTAACACAAATTAATTACGTATGGTTAGCCTCAATATCGTCGATGATGATGTGTGCAGGTACATGGGAACAAACAAGTTACGCATTGGTTAACCAAGCCTTATTGGCTTTTGGTGCGTTCATCTTTGGAATAGTAACTGCAAAGGCGGTCAATCATGAAGACTAAACCCACAATAACTGTGCAAGTTAAACCTGTATACGGGAATGTCCTAATATATCCTGTGTGTACAAACGCTACACTATTTGCAAACCTAACCAAGACTAAAACACTGAGCAAAGCAAACC